>ERZ808252.484-NODE-484-length-38371-cov-4.964767_pt1 | contig 38371 bp, 35 predicted proteins | sample MGYA00521242_ERZ808252 | MGnify/ENA primary metagenome ERZ808252 (study PRJEB31516, sample SAMN03275581) | gut metagenome | biome: mammalia-associated habitat; material: feces | host: Papio cynocephalus | place: Kenya | collected 2012-08-07 ...
TTTATATGGTAATGCAGGAAACGTCAAATGGTTTTTCCTTTTTGGCGTGTGCCGCTGCTCTCTTGGGCTGGCGAAGAGAGCGCTCCGCACACGTCATTTTCTTGCTTTTTCTTTTTGACGTGTACTGCCGCTCTCTTGCAATGGCAAAGTGGGCGCTCCGCACACGTCATTTTCTTGCTTTTCCTTTTTGGCGTGTACCGCCGCTCTCTTGTACTGGCGAAGCAGCCGCTCCGCACACGTCAAAACCTTGCTTTTTCTTTTTGACGTGTGCCACTGTCCTCTTGCAACGGCGACCGGGCTTCTCCGCACACGTCAAAATCTTGCTTTTCTTTTTTTGGCGTGTGCCGCTGCCCTCTTGTGCTGGCGAAAGGGCTTTTCCGCACACGTCACAAACTTGCTTTTTCTTTTTTGGCGTGTACTGCCGCCGTCTTGTGCGGGCGAAATGGTCGCTCCGCACACGTCATTTTACTCATTTCTTGAAAACACTCCCTATCAACTTATCAACCACCTTCGTATTCATCGGATTATCAAGTGATTCAAATGTATATATGATATTATCGCCTTGATAATATCCATTTTGTGTGTACTGGTCTATCTTCCGCAATGCCTTGCGGCTGTATTCGGAATCACCCATCATACCAAAGTGTTCCCAAATAATTTCTTTTCGCCGCCGTATATCAAGGCAGCAAAAATCCGGGTAAACCATTCCAAAGCCCTTCAAATAGACCGGGCGTTCATAATGATATGGAATATTTTGTAAGAACAATTTATCTGCTATAATTTTCTCCGACTTTGACCGGACACGTTCCCCTTGTTCGGTATAGATTTCCTGGCTTCCTTCCTCAAAATCTTTTCCCTCATAAATGATCTGTTCCCACTCAGCGATATACTGTTTATCGCTCATCAAGAAAGGTTCTACCAATTTCTGTCTCGCTGTTGATAGTTCATCGTAAATATCATATAACTTGTCTACATCAAACTTTCGTAAAAACGTATCAAGATATGCTAGATCCGAACACACTTGAGACAGTAATTTCTTGTGATAATCCCTCTGCGCAATCTGCTTTGCTAAGTCCCAGTCGGATTTTCTCAGATATCTCCGAAGGCCATCTTTTTTCACGTAAAATTGCTGTGTTCCACGGCAGGTTTTACTATGTAATGCGCCTTCCGGTGCTTCCTGTAGATTTTCCTCTAACTTCGCTTTTAACTCCGCAAGCCATTCACCGGTTTCCTCTAATTTTTGAATTGCAATCCTATTTTCCATTCAATATCCCCCTTTGTTTTTTTTATCTCTGGATTTTTTGATTTGAAATAAATCAGAAAAATAGATATTTATGCTATTATAACACAAATGTAAAAAATTGCAAGAAAAAAGAGCGCCCGCGAAGCAATGTCATTATACTTTTATTTTTCATTCAAAAAATAAACTGCTTAATGTCAGCTATTGTTATATAATGGTGCTTATCAACAATTGGAGGGATGTTATGTCTAAAAAAAATTTCTATATTTTTAACAATTTTATTTATTGGACAAATCTGGGAAATCGACCATTTGGTCATGAGCAGGGATTAAATAGACCTTGCCTTGTTGTCCGTACAACAAAAGAATCTGAAATATGCACAATCATACCATTAACTCTGGAGAGAATGAATGATAAAATTCCCTATCATATCGATTTATCAAATGGTAAAAGCACGGCATTAGTGGAACAAATAAGAACGATTGATAAAAGAAGGATATATGACAAACTATACATAAACAAAAAGCATGCAACAATAATCGAGGAAGACCGCGTAAAAATCAATGAACAAATTCATAAGCTATATACTTTAAAAGAAATATTTAAAAAGGATATTGACAAATGATTCATACCTGTAATATACTACTTTTAAACACTACAGAGTATAACATTTGAACTTCTAGTCGTAAGACTGGTAATAGTAGTGATATTTGAACTTGGAAAGCATTCGTTATGAATGCTTTCTTTTATGTTTGCAAGAAAAAGGAAGCTGCCTTCGCAGCTCCCCGTTTTTCATCTCCGAAAACTCTCCCTTGGTCCAAGATACGACTCCGGCAATGTTACGTCCTCCCGGAAGATTACAATTTTTTCCAGCAGGACTGCCGGACTTACATGGTAAAAATACAAGCGGTTTGCTCCTTTTTTACAATGAATCTCCACCTTGCAGATCTTAATCTGGTCGTGTGCTTCCTCCATCCATTGGCTGCTTAAGAAAAATGGTTTGTCCGGCTCTTTTACCGTGTTGACAACCTGCATCTTGCCGTCATTTACAGAATAACCGATGTCCTGCCGGCTCTCGTATACTACAGGTGTAGTGGCAGACATGTAAAACCAAGTTTCGTAGGTGCCTTCCTCATGTACAAAGATATCGTAGGCGGCAAACGGACATTTTTCTTTGCCCGAAAAATCGGCGGTTACCGGAAATACTTTAATGGCGGAACCGGTTCGCCCATACGGTTCCAATATGTGAAATGCGGTGCCTTCAACCGCACCTGTTTCAGCAAAATGTCTGGCTTCCATGGCAATATACCCATTGTCCTCGACAAAAAATCCGGCCGGAATATCGGTTTCCTGTTCCCGTGCTTCTACATATATTTGCGCTTTGCCATATCCTTTATTTTCGACCGTAAAAAGCGCCTTCTCCGTACCGGAAATTTTCGTCTTATCAATGGTTAATACAATTTCTTCGCAATTTGCGCAGACACCATGATATGAGGAAAAATGCAGCCATTCCGCCTCTGTCTTAATCTCGTATTCGACCGGCTCCCTGCTGCCACAGGCAATCTCAAATCGAATCTCCGTAACATCATTTCGCATCGCATCACTCCATGTCTGCGGCCGCTCCGTCCAATATCCGCCGGTCAGGTACTCCTCCGATTCTTTGCGCGCGACGATCATACGCGGTTCACGGATCGGAGAGACATAATTTCGAACCGGATATTTGCAGTTTTCACTATTCCAGCCGACAAACCCAATATGTTCCGACAATCCAAAACCGTCAAATGCCCCATTGTCCACTTGATGATATTCCTGCACGATCGTTTCATCTTTCTCAAGGCATTTTGCAACTTCATCCGCAAGATCATTTGCGCCGATGCGGTTTTGAGAAGCATAGAGGGCATTTCGCCCCGCCAATATCCACATTTTCATAAGGTTGGCCGTGCCGCAGGCCGGATAATAGATCAACGATTCAAATGCACCCTGCCATTCCTGCGGACACTTTCGCCGTCCCTCTTCGCAGACTGCCAGTATTTTTTCTGAGACTTCGAGCACTTCTTCGGCTTCGCCAAAATGCAGGGGATGGTACACTTTTTCATTCATGACTTCGTGCTTCCTGCGTGCTAAAAGCCGGTTGTAGTCCCATACAACTTCTTCCAATTTTTGTAAAACGCTTTCTTCAAAAAGGCTGCCAAACTGTGTGCGGATCCATTTTTTGGTATATTGTTTTGTGATTGCGGCATCCCGTCCTCCCCATTTTTGGATATCGTACGCCAGATCCAGGAAAAAGGACAAGCCGTATTCCTGCGTCGCCAGATCTCCCACATTGGCTACCCAGATGTCTCTAACACCGTATTCGTAGGCCGCCGTCATCTGTTCCCAGACTTTGGGAAGGTACGTGGATCCGATCCACTCAAATGCCATCGGGCCGCCATGCATATCCATGTGGTAATACATGCCGTATCCACCTTTGTGACCGCGCATTTCTTTCGTCGGAAGTGTCCTCGCCGCGCCCTGGTTATTGTCACTGAGCATGATCGTCACGCCATCCAGTTCCGGCTCATGCAGCAATCCTTCCGTCCCATTTCCACCGTAGAAAAATTCTTCCACTTCCGTAAAAAGTACCATGACACGTGGCACTTTCGTAAGATCGCTGTTTACATTTTCGCGGATCAGCCTGTTCTGCGTCCGAAGGACATTACGAAGCAGCTTTACATTTTCCTCCACCGTGCTTTCTTTTCCTAAGATTGCGGTATCATTTTCGCCCCGCATTCCCATCGTAATAACATTTTCAAACGAAGCATTTCTCTTTAAACCATCCTCCCAGAATTTGGAAATCCCTTTTTTGTTTTCGAGAAAACTCCACGCATCCCCATATGGGGAATCTTTTCCGCGCATCATGCCATATTCCGCGCCGGCACGCATACAGGGTTCGTGATGTGACGTCCCCATCACCACGCCCATATCATCTGCCAGCTGCGCACTGGCAAGACCCGGACCATCCAGGCTGAAATTCGACGCCCACATCGCCGGCCATAGATAATTTCCTTTCAACCGGAGCAGCAATTCGAAAATCTGCGCATAACATTTCGCATTGATCCCTCCAAAATGTTTGTCCGCCCAGGTGCCAAATGCCGGCCATTCGTCATTGATAAAAAAGCCGCGGTATCTCACCGATGGTTCCTTCGTCGTTACATTTGCCGATTCATCCAGCACGATCGTATCCCGTTTTGCCGGCCATACATGATTCCACCGGATCAGCGGCGAGACGCCGAGTAGTTCCGACAAATGATATAATCCGTAGATCGTTCCCCGCTTATCACTTCCAACGATAACGATGGCGTTCTCCACTTGCGGAAACACATTTTTCACGATCTGGAACTGGTACACTTCCCATTTGCCACGCACTTTTTCAAGGTTCAGCGCGCCCTGCTTTTCCAGTTCATTGATCCATCTGCTTTTTCCAATCGTCCCATAGATAACCGCTGTCTCTGTAGATCGATCTAACGCCTCCAGCCTCTGTGGTTTCTTCCCGAAAATGTAACGCATATCCCGGCGCACGCTGTCTGCCGCTATATGTGCCCCCTTCCATTCGTCCTTTTCGCCGTAAAAAACAATATTTTTGTCGATAATTATCTGAGTCATAATACCTTCTCCCTGCTTATCTTTTTCTAATTTTGTATGACTGCTTCTCCCTATCAAACTTACCAAAAAAAGCACAAAAATGCAATAGTTTTACACAATTTGTACTAACAAAAAACAAAGTTCTCACTATGGTAAAAATAGCGGGAACTTTGCTCACTTTTTATTAACTATTATCCGGCAACAATTCTATTCTTTCCACGTACTCCCAGCGCATTTAAGAGTTTTTTATAACTCTTATACTTTTTCTTTGGCACTTGAATTACTGTCTTTTTGCCAATACCTTGAAAGGTATTTTTTGAAATATTTTTCTTTGTCAAACTTTGCGAAAGAATGATTATCTTTTTCAGTTTTTTGCATTTTGAAAATAAATTCTTCGGAAGTTTTCTAATGTTTTTTCCTATTGTAATTGTTTTTGTTTTGCTGCACTTATTAAATGCACTTTTAGAAATCGAAGTCACCCGGTATGTTGTTCCATTTTTCACAATTTTATCCGGGATTTTGACAGTAGTTTTGTCTGCAAGCGGTTTGCAAAATTCCACTTCTGCTCCTGCCACTTTTCCATCTTTCAAACTTCCCTGTTTCGTCACCTTATATACCAGCTTTGTCTTCGTATCTTGAATGACCGCACCTTTTTTATTGACGTCTGTCTGCGCTATCGGAGAGCCGGCATTGTTGTCTGATGATTTTGCATCCGGTTGCGGCGACATTGACGGCATACTGGTGCTTCCCGGCTGTGGTGTTTCCTGCAATTTACTTTTTCGTATAATTTTCACATGCGGATCACACTCAATCTTATCCGGTTCTATTTTTTGATCCGCTCCTAAAATAATTGCATCTAACTCACTATTATCTTCACAATATATGTAACGAAGTGCATCTAACCCTTCAACATTTATTGTACCTTTCAGTTGATCATAACTCCAGGAGATTCCCACAAGCCTTCCGGTTCCACTCCAGTGATAATCAAAACTATCATCAATATCTTCCGATACCGCCGCTCCTAATTCCCTTTGCTGTTTTATAAGTTTTTGAAGGATTTCCACATCGGTTTCGTTTTTCTTTTCCCACTCTTCTTCCTGCGCTTTGATTTCCTCCAGCGTCATAATAGCCCGGTATTTCCCATCTTCTGTCGTATAACCGATTACGTAATTATTTTCGTCATAGATCAGTTCTTTCGCATTTTCATCATAATACGTATCCATACCATCTTCTGCTTCCATTTTAAACGTACTACTAATCTGTATTTCCATAAGATTTGTAGTATATGGATGATATACCAGTCTTCTTCCATCACTATTACTACATAATTCCCAATATAACCCATCTTTACCCAATCCAATTTGTTCGGCTTCTCCTCCCATACTATCCAATTCGCCATCTACTCTAAAATAAATCCTTTTATTTTTCAAATGATAAAGTTCAATCTGATGTCCGTCAATTGTATAATGATATGTTGTTGCAATTCCATTATCGATGGAAATCTCCTCTGCCTTTTCCCAATTCGGATCGGATAATTTGATATGCAGTACCGGACGTACTCCACTGCAAAATTCTGTCGGCACGTAGATTGACTCCCAGTATGCAGACCACCCCATAACGCCTTCTGAAAAAACCCGATATCCTCTCGGCGCACGCAGCCACCAATTATAAATTTCATCCTTATCCTCTTCTGCCGCAGCTTTGTCATGTGTGTTTAACGCATACGCCGTACACTCCGTTATCCTTTTCGTGTCTCCGGTGAAATCTTCTGCCATACCATACTCCGGTTTTTCCATTTCTGATTTGGAAGGAAGAAATACCTTATCTACTGTCGCTTCTCCGGCCGGGCATGCCAGACTGCTCTTTTTTTCCTCTCCTTCATTTTCATTTTCTGTTTCAATGACTGCCTTCTGCTCCTCGCTCGTAAATGCCTCATTATAAAATGTCTCATTCAGCCAAGTACGCAGATAACAGTCTTTCCATGTCTCCAGTTCGTCCTCTTCTACTTCGCCATTTCCATTTTTATCGTTCCAGCCTTTCGTACTATACGGTTTCGATTCAATGATCTTGTCGGACAAAAGATAAACATCATCTCCATTAACAGACAAGACCCGCCATTTTAACGGTGTTTTTTCATCATTTTGATCTGCCACACCATCTTTATCGGTATCTTCCTGCCAATATTTACCAAAATATACGCAATCCCATGTTGTTGTCCCATTCTCATCTATGGCCGGGTTATGAAGCACCCGGTCTTCCGCTGCTTTCACATCACCGCTGCCCTGCTGGATTCCCAGCAGCAATGCCGTTGTCATCACAAGCCCGGCAGCTATTTTGGTAAGATTTTTTCTTTTCACGTTTGTATCCTCCTAATTTCTTTATTTTTTACATAGTATCACATTGAGTTGTATTTTGCAACCATTTCAAATTCTATTTTATATTTCCAATGAAATGTAAAATAATACTCAAAAGGAGGTACTTCAAATGGATGTTATACAAAAAATCAAACAGCTTACCGCCGAGCGCGGCTGGAGTGAATATCGACTTGTAAAGGAATCGGGCATCCCGGCTTCTACGATTGCTAATATTTTCCACAGAGATACCACCCCCAGCATTTGCACATTAGAAGCCCTTTGTGACACATTTGGAATTACGCTAAGTCAGTTTTTCAGTGAAGGAACAACCATTTCCCTTTCTCCGGATCAGGAAGTTTTATTAAAATACTGGAGTTTTCTTTCTCCCAGGCAGCAGCAAATATTGCTGGAGCTGCTAAAAACGATGTAAGGCTGCATTAAAAATATAAACATTTTCACTTTATTTTCTTAAAAAAATAAATTTGTTATTGAAAAAAATTTACTTTCTTCGTATAATAGAGGGTGGATAAAAACGTTAATACTACTTACCATACAGGAGGTTATCATGGAAAGTTACCAGAACTTAAGTAAAGAGCAGCTGCTCGCACTCAAATCCGAGTTAGAAGCCAGCTACGAAGAAAAGAAGGCATTGAATCTGCAGTTGGACATGTCTCGTGGAAAGCCTAGTCCAAGCCAGCTTGATGTATCCCTTGGTTTGATGGATGCACTGAATTCAGACTCTGTACTGAAATCCGAAGACGGTACAGACTGCCGAAATTACGGTGTATTGGATGGGATTCCGGAAGCGAAAAAGCTGATGGCGGACATGATGGGAACCACCGCAGACCATGTTATTATCTTTGGAAATGCCAGTCTTACGATTATGTACGATTCGATTTCCCGCTCTTACACTCACGGAGTTTTGGGCAGCACTCCATGGTGTAAATTAGACAAGGTCAAATTCCTTTGCCCGGTTCCCGGATACGACAGACATTTCGCAATCACCGAACGTTTTGGTGTGGAAATGATCAACGTTCCGATGACGCAGGACGGTCCGGACATGGACATGGTAGAGGAACTCGTGGCAAATGACGACAGTATCAAGGGAATCTGGTGTGTTCCAAAATATTCCAATCCTCAGGGTTACTGCTACAGCGCTGAGACGGTTCGCCGTTTTGCGAATCTGAAACCGGCAGCAAATGATTTCCGTATCTACTGGGACAATGCGTATGTCATTCATCATTTGTACGAGGACAATCAGGTTGAGATTCCGGATATCATCAGCGAGTGCGAAAAAGCCGGCAATCCAAACCTTGTATACGAATTTGCTTCTACTTCAAAAGTAAGTTTCCCTGGTTCCGGTATCGCTGCAATGGCTGCTTCCGCGGAAAACCTTGCCGATGTCAAGAAACAGATGACCATTCAGACAATCGGTTATGACAAACTGAATCAGCTCCGCCATGTGGCTTATTTCAAAAACATTGACGGCTTGAAAGCGCATATGAAAAAACATGCCGATGCGATGCGTCCAAAATTCGAGGCCGTTTTGAAAGTGCTTGATGAAGAGCTTACCGGTGCTGAGATCGGAAGCTGGGTAAAACCTCTCGGCGGTTATTTCATTTCCTTTGATGCGATGGAAGGATGTGCCAAAAAGATCGTTGCCAAATGTAAAGAAGCCGGTGTTATCCTGACAAATGCCGGTGCCACATTCCCATATGGCAAGGATCCGAAAGATAGCAATATCCGTATTGCTCCATCGTTCCCTACACCGGAAGAAATGGCTGCTGCCACGGATCTGTTTGTACTCTGTGTCAAACTTGTCAGTGTGGAAAAATTGTTAGAAAATAAATAATTGAGAACATAATTCAGGCTGTCACAAACGTGGCAGCCTTTTTACCATTTATTGGAAATGTTCTTAATCTTCAAATGGCCGGATCCGATATCTTACGCCCAGAGAATCACAGATTTTCTGGCATTCCTGCTCTTCTTCTTTCGTAATCGTCGTTTCCACCGTTGTCATGACAACTTCCGGGACATACTGTGTCGCTTCTTTTGCAAAATCAAGCATTGCCTGAAAAGATCCGATACCGAATTTGTTACGCGTCAATTTGAAATATTCCTCTGCGTTTGGCGTATTCAAACTGATTGATACGGTATCAATTTTGCCTTTCAATAGCGGCGTAATATCTTTTCCGTGAATCAGACTGCCCAGTCCATTCGTATTGATGCGGATTTTCTTACCAAATTTCTTTTTGGCAAATTCTGCCACTTCCAGCAAGGCATCCAGCCGTTCTGTCGGCTCGCCAAAACCACAAAACACAACATCTTTGTATGTGTCCGGTGGAAATTTATCAAATTCTTTTTCCACTTCCTCCACCGTCGGCTCGCGCTCCAGCCACAGACTTCCGGATTCTTGAATCTCTTCGTGCGTCTGGCGCAGACAGAATGTGCATGCACAAGGACATTTATTCGTAAGATTTACATACAGATTCCCGTATGCCGGATATAAAATCGTCATCATAATAATTGCCTCTTTTCTCCTACATAGATTTCATCAAATTTACCATCTCAATAGCTGTAGTAGCTGCGTCGTAGCCTTTGTTTCCGGCTTTTGTACCGGCACGCTCTACCGCCTGCTCGATATTGTCTGTGGTAAGGACACCAAAGATCGTAGGTACGCCGGTGTTCAGACCAACCGTCGCAATTCCTTTGCTCACTTCTGCACAAACATAATCATAATGTGATGTGGAACCTTTGATCACGGCACCCAGACAGATGACGGCGTCGTATTTTCCAGATTCTGCCATCTTTTGTGCTGTCATCGGGATTTCAAATGCGCCCGGCACCCAGGCAAGATCCACATTGTTCTCGGTATCTACTTCATGACGGCGAAGCGCGTCTTCTGCTCCTCCGACAAGTTTGGATACGATAAATTCATTGAAACGTGCTGCCACGATTCCAATTTTCATTCCTGTTCCTACTACATTTCCTTCTAATACTCTCATGATTTTTCCTCCATTCTCGCCTTATTTTGGCTTTTTATAATTTGTCATATGCTGCATTTTTTCCTGCTTCGTAAGCAAATATTTGAAATCCTCCCGTTTGGGTACCGTCTTTTATTCCGGCTTTTTATAATTTGTCATATGCTGCATTTTTTCCTGTTTCGTAAGCAAATATTTGAAATCCTCCCGTTTGGGAGCGATCTGAATCGGGACACGCTCGACGATATGAATGCCATAGCCGTTCAGCCCCGCGATTTTCGTCGGGTTATTAGTCAGCAGGCGAAGTTCCCGTACACCGAGGTCATACAAAATCTGCGCTCCGGTTCCATACTCGCGAAGATCCGGTGCAAAACCGAGTTTTACATTGGCTTCGACGGTATCGTACCCCTGCTCCTGCAATTCATACGCTTTCAATTTGTTGATCAAACCGATGCCACGACCCTCCTGACGCATGTAGAGAAGTACCCCGCGTCCTTCTTGGGCAATCATTTTCAGCGCATTTTCCAGCTGTTCGCCGCAGTCACAACGGTTTGAGCCGAAGACATCGCCGGTCAGACACTCCGAATGCACACGGCAAAGTACCGGTTTTCCGTCTGTAATATCGCCCATCGTAAGAGCGACATGATGCTCGCCATTTAATTTATTGACATAACCGTGAATGCGGAATTCTCCGTATTTCGTCGGAAGTTTTGCATTGGCTTTTTCCTCTACCAAAAGTTCATGCTCCAGACGACGTTTGATGATCTCCTCCACCGTAATGACCGTATAACCATGTTCTTTGGCAAATTCCAGCAGTTCTGTCGTACGCATCATCGTACCGTCTTCGCGCATGATCTCACAGCAAAGTCCGCACTCTTTCAGTCCGGCAAGTCTCATAAGATCTACCGTCGCCTCCGTGTGGCCGGCACGTTTCAACACACCGCCTTCGCGCGCCTGCAGCGGAAACATATGACCCGGTCTGCGGAAATCCTCCGGTTTGGCGCCGTCTTCCACGGTTTTCATCGCCGTAAGGGATCTCTCAAATGCGGAAATTCCGGTTGTTGTATCGACATGGTCGATGGACACGGTAAATGCGGTCGTGTGGTTATCCGTATTGACTTCCACCATTTGTTCCAATCCCAGTTTTTTACAATATTCTGCACTCATCGGCATACAGATCAAACCTTTCGCAAGGCTCGCCATCGCATTGACATTTTCCGGCGTCGCATGCTCTGCCGCACAGATCAGATCTCCTTCGTTTTCACGGTCAGGATCGTCAATGACCAGAATCAGTTTGCCCTGTTTGAGATCTTCAAGTGCCTGATCTAATTTTCCAAATTGTTCTGACATAATTGTCTCCTTTCCGGATCAAAATCCGTTTTCCAATAAAAATTCTCTCGTCATGGTGCTTTTTTCAGGTTTTTCTTCTTTGCTGCCACCACAGAGACGTTCTACATATTTTCCAATAATATCGCATTCCAGATTTACGACATCCGATACTTTTCTTTCGGAAAGCGTCGTCTCCCCCTGCGTGTGAGGGATAATGGACACCGAGAAATCCTTCCCGCTGACTCTGGCTACCGTCAGACTGATTCCGTCGATCGCAATTGAGCCTTTTTCCACAATATAGCGGAGAAGTTCTTCCCCTGCCGAGATCCGATACCAGACCGCCGTCTCGTCTCTGGTAATTTCTTCCACAATTCCGGTTCCATCGATGTGGCCTGCCACGATATGTCCGCCAAAACGTCCATCCGCCGGCATCGCCCGCTCCAGATTTACATGGCTTCCCTTTTTCAGACCTGCCAGCGAACTCCGCTCCAGCGTCTCCGCCATGACATCGGCTGTATATCCATTGGCATGCATGCTTGTCACCGTCAGACACACACCATTGACGGCGATGCTGTCGCCAATCTTCGTTCCCTCCAGCACTTTTTTACACTGAATCGACAAAACAGCGGACTGTACACCCTTTTGTATCTGTTCAATACTGCCAATCTCTTCAATAATTCCGGTAAACACTACTTTCACCTCATTTCACCACATCTCCACGGATGCAATAATCCGCGCCAAGACGCAGTATTTCCTGATTTTGTAATACGACGGCATCTTTCATTTTTTCAATGCCGTCTCCGCCAACCGGCGACAATGCGTCCTTTCCGCCGATCAATTTCGGGGCAATATACGCATATACACGATCCACAAGTCCTGTTTGCAGCAGGGAGCCGTGAATATTTCCACCGCCTTCCACCAAGACGCTGTCAATCTTTCTTTCGCCTAGTGTGCGGATCAGTTTTTCCAAATCTACATGCCCATCCTTTTCCGGGATCTGCATCAATTCTACTCCTGTAGACTCCAGTTTTTTCTTCGTTTCTTCGTCTGCGTTTGTGTACGCAGCAATGGTTTTTATCTTTTCTGCAGTCTTTACGATCTGACTTTCCATCGGCAGACGCAGATGTGAATCACAGATCACACGGATCGGATCCACGCCCTCTTCTGTCCGGCAGTTAAGCAGCGGATCATCTGCCAGAACGGTATCAATCCCTGCCAAGATCGCCGAATATTTTTTCCGCAGAAAATGTACATGCTCTCTCGCTTTTTCGCCGGTAACCCATTTGGAATCCCCGGTCGCACTGGCAATCTTTCCGTCTAATGTCATCGCGTATTTCATCGCCACATACGGAAGCCCTGTTGTAATATAATGAAAGAAGATTTCATTTAATGCCAGACATTCCTTTTCCAGTATGCCGGTAATGACTTCAATCCCGTGTTCCCGCAGGATCTTTATGCCGCCGCCATCCACTTTTGGATTCGGATCCGGCGCGCCGACAAATACGCGGCCAATCTTTCTTTCTATAATGATGTCGGTGCAGGGAGGCGTTTTCCCATGATGGCAGCACGGTTCCAGCGTGACATAGAGATCGGCACCTGTCAGATCTTCCTGACAGCGTGTAAGGGCATTTCTTTCTGCATGAAATTCTCCATATCTTTCATGACAGCCACTCGCCACTATTTTTCCATTTTTTACCACTACGCAGCCAACCATCGGATTGGGAGACGTATGACCCATGGCTGTTTTTGCCAGATCAAGCGCCTGCTGCATATACTGTTCTGCTTCTGTCATGCGGATTCTCCTTTCTGCCGCCACGGCGGTCTGCTAGCTGCTCAAACAACGAGACACGCACTCTTCGCGCCTCTCGGCGCTCATCGTCGTGACAGTCGTCACTTTTTCGTGGGCTGCTCAAACAACGAGCCACACACTCTTCGCGCCTCCGGCGCTCATCGTCGTGACAGTCGTCACATATTCGAGAGCTGCTCAAACAACGAGCCACGCACTCTTCGCGCCTCTGGCGCTCATCGTCGTGACAGTCGTCACATAGTATACGATAATCTGTACGCATATTGTGCAAGCACAATGCGACAGATTCCCGTATACTGCGTGCCTCGTTGTTTGCACGCAAAAGGACCCCTGTCGGGGTCCTGAAATTTCATATCACTATTGAGATATCTTCTTTCATCCAGACTATACTGTCGGCTTTGGAATTGCACCAAATCAGCGATGGCTCCTGCCATCGGTCGCGGGCTGTTACCGCCGGTGAGGAATTGCACCTCGCCCCGAAGATCATTTTCGTGATTTATTATAGCACAAGGTAGTTTGTGTTGTCAAACAAATTTCATCCTCTTTTCCGCATAACGCGTTTTTCGATTATGGAAAAAACACACTTATCAATGAGCATTCCAATCAAAATGATAACGATCATGACAAGCATGACCTGGTTAATGTCGGCAAGATCTCGTCCCATGATCAATGTCTGTCCTAAACCGATCGAAGTCGTCATGACCTCGCCTGCCATCAGAGCGCGCCAGGCAAATGACCAGCCTTGCTTCAAACCGGAAATCAGTTCCGGAAGACATGCCGGAAAAATGACATATCGATACATCTGCTGCTTTTGCGCTCCCATAGTAAGCGCCGCTTTTTTATAGATAGGCGGAACATTTCTTATCGCATTATCGACGGAAATGGCTACGCTAAATGCCGCCCCCATTACGACCACAAAAAGAATTGCCTGCGTAGATAATCCAAACCATAAAATGGAAAACGGAACCCAGCACACACTTGGCAGTGTTTGTATTCCAAGCACGACGGGTTTCAAATTCTTTTGCAAATAAGTAAAATGATTCATCAGCAGACCAAGCAGAACTCCAATAAGTACTGCTGCCGCATATCCGGCAATTCCCCGAAGCAAGGAATATCCTGCCGCCTGAAACAGACTTCCGTCTGACACCAATCGGATAAAACATTCTCCCACTCCCACAGGAGAAGGAACCGAATATGACTTAAAGACAGCAAAAACTTCCACACCAAACCAATACAAGCCCTGCCACAATGCGATTATGATAATTAAAAAGAGAAGCATTCCCATCCGTTTCACATCCTTTCCTTTACCGCTGACTGCTGTACTGCGTCTAATAGTGCATGGCGCAGTGTAACAAACTGCGGGTCATATACATGACGCGGGCGGGGAAGATCAATCGGGATAATTTCTGCTATATTTCCCTGATCCGCCGACAGCACAACCACTCTGTCTGACAGATAAACCGCCTCTTCCACGCTGTGTGTTACAAACAAAATGGTTTTTCCCGTTTCCATCCAGATACGCTGTAATTCTTCGCGCAGAGAATTGGAAGTCTGCTTATCCAAAGCGGAAAACGGCTCATCCATCAAAAGAATGTCCGAGTCCATGACAAGTGCTCTCGCGAGTGCGGTACGTTGACGCATTCCCCCTGAGATTTCGTGTATGTAATAATCCTTGTACTGCTGCAGATGAACCATGTTCAAATAATATTCTGCTTTCTCGCGCCGCTGCGTCGGTGGAATTTTCGCAAGTTTCATACCAAATTCCACATTTTCCAGTACTGTCAGCCACGGAAACAGGCCATGTTCCTGAAACATAACGGTACGGTCCGCCCCCGGTTTGGTAACTTCCCTGTTATCCAGGCTTATTTTGCCGGAGGATGGCTGTTCCAATCCGGCTGCCAGATTCAAAAGCGTACTTTTTCCACATCCGGATTTCCCGACAATACATACAAATTCCCCATTTCCGATTTCAAGATTTATATCCTTTAATGTGGCTGTTTCATTATTCGAATATGTTTTGCTAATGTTTGAAAAAATCAAAGCCATCGCTATTTTTCTTCCCCCTTCTCTGTTTTTGCATACAAAACATCCTTTTCCGGAATTTCCGAGATAAATCCATGTTCCCTGCTCAATTGTGCAAAGTCCTCGATCGCATCGGGATTGTAATCCGTCTGAAACAGAATTCTTCCAAATGCTTCTTTCATGATTTTTTCACTTAACGATTTTCCTGTTGCCGCATTTAATTCTGCATTTACTTTTGTCTGCGCAGTCTCCGGATCTTCATTGATCTGAGCGGTTATCCGGTTATGCTGTTCTAAGAACTTTGCAACAAGTTCCGGATTGTTTTCCATGAATTCTTTCCGCACAACGACAACCGCCACATCGTATTGCCCATCCAGATAAATCTGGCGGTAATCAAGCACCATCTCGGCACCTTGTTCTAAAAGGGTCGCTCCCCACGGTTCCGGCACAAGCGCTGCATCAATATCCCCACGCTGCATGGTATTTGCCACATCTGCATTGGCAACGGCATTGACCGTCACATTTCCTCCCTCTGTCACCGGTTTCAGGCCATTATCCTTCAACAATTTCAGCAGACTCAAATGCTGTGTATTTCCAATTTGTGGAATGGCAACGGATTTTCCTGCCAGATCTCCAACCGACTGTATGCCTGCCCCCTTCCGCCGGATCAGGACAGCTCCTCCCTTTGTTGCACCGGCTAATATCTGTATGTCCCCTTGGGATTTTACATTCGCACTCACCGCCGGAACCGGTCCAATATATCCAATATCGATATCACCGGCAAACAAGGCTTCCACTTCAGCCGGGCCGGCATTAAACGCGGTCCATTTTACACTCACTCCGTCACCAACACTCTGTTCCAGGCTCTTTTCGGATTTCATCAATAGTGCCTGTGCGTGCGTAACGTTATTAAAATATCCTACATTGATTTGGTCTGCCTTTTTATTTTCCCTTCCGCAGGCAGTAGCAGCCACAATAAAAACAGCCAGAATCCCTCCTAATAAAAATCGCGTTTTTCGTTTCATGATCCATATCCCCCTTGTTTTTTTACCATTGTACGATATCTTTTTAAAAAATATAATAGGCAGATTTGAAAACGTTTTCTATTGATTTTTACTCGATTTTATCGTAATATACATATAATAGAAATTAATTGCAGAATAAAAATTTTCATTTTTTGAAATCGTTTTCATATTTATTTATGATTGAAAAAGAAAGGTTGATTATCATGTCGATTAAAAAAATTGCGGAACTTGCAGGTACTTCTCCGGCTACCGTCTCCAGAGTGTTGTCCGACCCCGGCCACCATTGTCAGACGCCCGGTCTTTCAGAAACCATATGGCGTATTGCAAAGGAATTACATTATCTTCCCAATACGGCAGCGCAGGAACTGCGGAAAGGAAGCACTTCCGGCTCCGCTCCTTTTTCAGTAGATATCTTTCTCACGCGGTTTGACTCCCTTGATAAAGATCCTTTTTTTCATGAATTATATGTGTACATTCAGGATGAACTTCAAAAAAACGGTTGTCTTTTGGGGGAAATGCTCAGCGCGGTGGATATTCTTCACATGAACAACGCCCCTTCACCAAGCATGATTCCATATCGTGCACCGGAATTGGTTAAAACGGAAAAACGCTCCGATACCCCGGCTTACATTTCCCGTAAATCAAACACAGGGCTGATTATCTTAGGAAAATGTCCGCCGGAATTAATTTCATTTGTAAAAAAGCGCTACTCGTATATCGCCGGGATCGACCGCAATCCAACAAACTATGAATACGATGAAGTGATCTGCAGCGGCGAAGCTGCCGCCAAAACGGCCGTTGAATACTTAATTTCACTGGGACATAAAAAAATCGCCTATATTGGCGACTGTTCGTATGAATCCCGCTACATCGGTTACTATCAGGCACTACTGAACCACCAGATTCCGCTCGACTATCACTTTGTATATCCAAGCACGCAGACCGAATCCGAAGGGTTACAGATAATGCACCGTATTTTAACTTCGGACAGCCGCCCAACCGCCGTTTTCTGTGCGAACGACTGCACCGCGGTCGGTGTATTAAAAGCCTTAAAAATGTCCAAAAAGCGGGGATACCACCCTTCTGTCATATCCATTGATAACATCCGGGAATCGGAGCACACATCCCCATTACTGACGACCATTGATATTCCCAAGCAGCAAATGGCACACCTCGCCCTGATGCTGTTATTAGACCAGAAAAAAGGGGAACACAAAGAATGTGTCCGCATAGAACTTCCGAGTCGTCTCATTGAGCGCGACAGCTGTTCGTATCCTCCTTATTAATCCCGCTTTTTGACTCATGCCGGCACTATGTCTATTTTTACTCAACCGGAATCGCAATCTTCACTTCAAATTTTCCCCCACCTGCTTCTACGTTCATCATGCCGTCGTATTTTTCCACAACCTTTTCCACCGACCAGATTCCCACACCGTCGCCGGCATGTTTGGACGACTGAAACCGTCTTCCCCGCTTCTTAATCTCGCCTTCGTAATAATTGACAGCAGAAATCAGATACATGACGCCTTCCTGTTTGCCATAAAACTCTATTTTCCGCTTTTCGCGGGCAAGTGTCCGGGAGGCATCGATCGCATTTTCCAATAGATTTCCGATAATAATGCAAAATTCCACTTCCGGAACCGGCAGTTGTTCGTCGGCAGAGACACGGATCACAGTCTCAATCTCATTCTGTCCGGCATTATCCTCATAATATTGTAACAGCGCATTGATCACCGTATTTTCGCAGAACAAAGTCCCCCGGCTGCGTCCCTTTTTATGATATTCACTGAGGTTTGCCACATATTCCGATACTTCTTCCGCCTTTCCCTCTTTGGCGAGCGTATCAATGGCATGAAGGTGATGACGGAAATCGTGGCGGATCCGTCGATTGTATTCTACCGTCTCATTCACTTTTTCCATATGGAGAACCTGTATTTTCATCTGTTTTTCCATTTCGTCATACTGCTTTTGCAGCAATTCCGCCTGCTTCGCATTTTGGAGAAGCCGTCTCCACAACACAAACCCACTGGCAAAGATCATAACGATCGTCGCCCATTCGGCAAACCATCCGCCGTAAATCGGTTCAAATTTCGGATACAGACGATCCCACATGTAACTACAAGCGTAGAACAGCGAACCTGTCAGCAATGGGACGCCTTCTGTCTGCTGCCGGTAAACCGAAAGCACGGATCGTCCTACAAGATAAAACGCAATGATGATCTTATACCAGAACACCACAAAGGAAAAACCTACTTCCATGCGCAGAGTAAGCCGGGAAGAAAAATTTCCATACATAGATACGATCACACACATGACGGCTGCCAGCACTGCTACGCCGTGACCGACCCCTTTTTCCATAATACGCCGGGTCCGTGTCAGACGATTATGTAAAAGAACGATCAAAAATGTTATCACGTAACCCGACATCAATTCGATCGTGTACCACGGATGCACCCGGCACTGCCAGAGATAGTGCACGAGCGGATATCCCATAAACAGGACACCGCAAAAGGCAATTCCGGTAAAAATCATGACATTTTTTCTCTGCTCCTGCTCCTTAAGAGAACTCCGGAATTTCGCACAATAATACAGCGTAAACAAAATATTGAACACACACAGCACAGCGATCGTCGTATAAAAGATGATGCGGCGGTAGACGCGGTGCAGCACCACACTTTCCCTGCCTAATGCGGGGGGATACGTCATTCCGCTGTAATAATGCGATTCATCCCGCGTTTCCAAAACGAGCGTACAGTCTCCTGCCGCCTCAAAAGAATAGATCTTTGTCTGAATCCCTTCCCGGTAATTTTTGTCAATTCCACCTTCGCCGGGATCCCCGCATTGACCGACAAGTTCTTCATTTACATAAAACCGGTATGCCGAATATATCTCCGGAATTTCGACCGCATAACGTGTCTTTTCGGAGGCAAGTTTCAGATGAAGCACATACGTCCCGCATCCGTGCGCTTTCCGATACGGATTGTGGTTTGAATAATTGTTCACTTCTCCGATCGTCACATATTCCATATAGGCACCCTTCGTGTCGCCATTTTTCAAGTCTTCCGGGGTCAGAAGCACACCATAATAAAATTCCCAGTCGTTATAAAGATACTGGATTCCGTCACGGGGATCGTTTTTGTATTTGTTGTCATTCCAGTATAAAAAGGTAAAAAAAGCGCAGGAAAAAAGTATCACAGCACAAAATGTTATTTGTAATACTTTTCCCTGCCGCATAATGTCCTCCAGTCTCTCTAACTCTTATCTGCGTTTCCGGTACCGCCATACTCCGACGATCGTACCACCCATGATCACCGCCACGACAGCCGCCAGAGCAGTATAAAATGTCCAATGATACATCTTTCTTCCCTGCGAAAGTGCCGGGCCGCTCTGCTCTGCTGTCTGAATCTCATACGTTCCCGGTTCATTCACTTCAAATTCAGCAACTCCCTGATCTTGACGATACTCTGCTTTCGCTACCGTATCGCCGCGTTTATTTTTGACGTTTAAAACTGCCGCCTCTCCCATATCCGGGTATGGGACGCGGACCTTCGTTCCCTGCAGGTTTTTGATCACCGTGCCATCCATCTTTGCCGCCTGAATGGATACTTTTCCGGTTTTTGTACGCCTTACATGAAGATTAACTTTGACATCCTTCTCGGAAAGATTTAGATTTTCGGAAGGCACTGACACCGTCACTCCATGATCCGTAACCGTATATTCGCCCGTTGCCGGAGATATTTTTACCGTATCCTGTGTTTCTTTTCCTTCCGCCTTTACCTGCTCTGCATTTTCCGGCATTTGTCCTTCCAGACGCGGCTTTTCTTCCTCTACATCTCCGCCATCGCGGTTTCCTTCGTAAGTTTTGAAATCTACCGCATCGTTTTCTTTCTTCAACCGGAAATACTGCAATTTATCCTCACCGGCAGTCACATACATATAATAATACTTGTCTTGCTGCAAATTCTCATTTTTGAGATAAAGGAGCGGAAATTCTTCCAGATCATCCAGCCAGTATTTATCTGCCGGATACTCCCGGAATTCGGTCTTTTCAAGTTCATTCTCCGTCAATTCCCGCGCGGATTCCATATAATAAACTTTGATTTCTTTGTCCCTTTCTCCGATCCAGGAAAATGCCGTGTAACCGGATATCATTTCTCCTATTTTATACACCGCGCAGGGATCTTCGGTCACGTAAACCTGTATTTCCACCGTTTGGTTTTCTTCTGACAGGAAAAATGTTTCCTGCTCTTCCTCATTGATCTGTAATTTCACTTTGACCGGATAAACCCCGGCTTTTGTCAGATCGACCACCGAAAGATCAATGTCTTCCACTTCGAGGCAGATACCGTCGTACAGATCCACTTCCCCGCTCAATCCATAGGCTGCCTCAAATACATCTTTAATCTGCTGCTGCAGTTTCGCCGCCGCTGCCGCACTTTCGTCCTGTGACTGAACCGGCAGAAGCCAGTTTCTTTTATATATCATTTCCTCCGGAAAACGATCAATTTCGACACTTTCTTCATAAGCCGAACGCAGTTCAAATTTCATCGTAAAAGAAGATTCGCATTCCTCTGAAAATGTCAGGCCTTCCAATGCTGTAAACCGCAGCTGTACTTCCTGCACTTCCGTGGACCGGGTATCAAAATCGCTCAGGTCAAATTCCACAAAAAGAGGAACCTCCGTATATGTGATACCATCCTCTACCACTTTGCAGGTAAAATAACCGTCACACAACGCTTCCAGATATTCTTTTATCTCATTTTTATCACAATTTACTTCAAATGATGTCTCTGTATGATTTTTCAGATAAGAAACTGCCCATTGATTTTCGATTTCTATAATTGTGCCATTTTGAAATGCATGGTTTTCTTTATAGGAAATTTCTTCCAACTCTTCCGCCCTGCCGGGGATTCCCGGAACAAGACAGATCACAAATATCATTCCCAGAAGCCAAAGCCTGATTCCTTTTTTCATACAACCATTTTTCATTCCTGCAAATGCATCCTTTCTGTCATAAACGAAAGATATTCCTGCTTGATCTTTGACTTATTACGCAAATGAAGCGGAACTCTTTCTCCATTCTTCAAACGAAACATTTCCGATTCTACTTTTTCAATTGCTTCCATATTTACCAAAACACCCCGCCGGCACATCAAAAAGCGCCTGTCTTTCAGTAAGATGTCTGAAATTTCCGAAAAAGTAGATGAGGTCAAAAACACGTAGTCCTTTGTATGTATCGCTGTCTTTCTCTTTATCGTATCCAGAAAGTAAATGTTATGGTATTCCAGCTGGATCTCTGCCCGTTCGCTGACAAAATCCAGCACCGGCTCTTCAAAGCCCTTTTGCTGCTGATATTTGTCCATCGCCTGGATGAACTCCTCCTCAGAATACGGTTTTAACAGATAATACAGCGCATGTACTGCATAACTTGCCACACCAAATTCATCCGATGTTGACTGAAACACAATCGATACGTTGGGATCCTTTTGATAGATTTCTCTCGCTGTCTCCATCCCATCTTTCTGTTTCATGTAAATATCTAAAAATATAAGATCATAATCATCCTTGACAAATTGGTCCAAAAATTCCTCTCCCGATGAGAACTCGACAATTTCGTAGGGAACGTTCCGGGTGGAAAAATATTTTTTTATATATGAGACCATGCATATTCTGTCGCGGTGCATATCATCTACTATCGCAATTTTCAACCATGATCACCTCTAACATAAATATATCTCTATTATACAATACAGAGGTCTGAAAAGTCAATAAATTGCACGATATTTATGCTATTTATGCTGATATCACGACATTTGCGTTGTCAGTATCTGATAAATCGATTTTTGAAGGCGAACCGGCACCGGAATACTGATATCCTCCTGAAGGGAAACCTCTGTCTTCGTAAACATTTTAATATGAATCGTATTGACGACATAACTTTTTCCTACCATGATAAAGTTGTCACGATGCCGCAATTGTTCATACAGCGTAGACAGACTGACATAACTGCGGTAGTTTTTCCCGTAATCGGTATGGATAATGGAATAATGATTGTCCGACTCAATATAAGATATTTTTGACAACGGCATCTGAATGCACTGTCTCTTTACAAAAAATTCCAGGCATTCCACTTCCAATGCGTAACGATAGTGCAGCCGCTTCATAACATGCTTGATCTGTTCAGACAAGTTCTTTCCATACCATATGTATCCCTCGGCGCAGACCGTGTACCCATCGTAGGCATAAGCGATGGATTCGGACACCAGCACCAAACTGATATCCAGATTTTTTTCAAATATTTTATGTGCAAGATTCAAGCCTGACTGCTTCCGGTCAAAAGAATCCGGATTAATAAGCAGCACCGCCGGCTGTTTTTTTTGATGCTTCAACGCATGATCCACCTCATCCGGCGCCCTGAAAGTATTAATCTGGCTTTTCACGCCAATATTCTCCAGATATTCCTCTACACATTTTCTCAATGTTTTACTTCTTTCTTGATCCTGTTCCAATATCCATACTTTCATTGTTTATCATCCCCTTCTCTATTATTATAAAATATTTTCTGTGACAATGGTATGTCGTTTCAAGCAGGAAAGGTGCTTTTCGTGCAATTTTTACGCGATTTACACCAACAGTTTCGCTGATACTTATACATTTTCGTAAAAACTCTTGCAATTTTCTTTTTTGTCAGATATAATGATAGGTAAATTAAACAAACATAAAGGAGAAATAAAATTATGAAAAAGAAATTATTAACACTTGGTTTAGTTGCCTTGATGTCATTTACTTTGGTTGGATGTGGAGACAAAAAAGAAGCTGCTACCACAACAACTACAGCTACACAGGCTCCAAAAGCTACTGAAGCTCCAGCTGCTACAGAAGCTGCAGACACAAGCAATGACACTGCTAACGATTCTTCAGATGACAGCAGTTCTTCAGGACAGGTTACTTCCATGAAAGATCTGGAAGGCATCCTTACAACCGGATATGCCGGAACTCCTGAAGATGATGATGATTCCGCAATCCTTCTTGCTATGAATGATGAGGGAACATTCTCTGTATTGGTAGTTGTTGATGCAAAATCTAACGAAAATGCAAGTTTTGTCGGTGAGTCTACAGACAATGGCGACGGTACTATGACAATCAACGATGAGTCCTCACAGTTGGCTATCACATTTGGTGTAGAAGACAATGGTGACGGTACATTCACACTTGATTACGGCGATCTTGGAAAAGCTGTTGTAGCTAATTGTGAAGTATCTGAAGTTTTGGACATGATGGATACAGTTGATCAGAATACATCTTCTGTAAACTAATCCTTTTTTCAAAAATAATCAAACAGACAGCCTTATGATCTTTTCTTCATAAGGCTGTCTGTTTGATTATTATCAAAACTCTATGATACTCCAAACTCTACTCCCCCCAAGTAAAGTTTAGAGCCAAGTTTAGATCCTTATTATGGAAAATTGCGACACAATCATGACCACCGGCTAAGCCGGTGGTTTATTTATTGCGATACAAAAAGGAAGTATTGAAAATTTCTATTTTCAATACTTCCTCTACTTTTAGACATAGTAAATGATTATTCTATTTCGCATAATCAACAACTCTGGATTCTCGGATCACATTAACTTTAATCTGTCCCGGATACTGAAGCTCTGCTTCAATCTGTTTTGAAATATCACGAGCCAGCAATACCATTTCATCATCATTAACCTGATCAGGAACCACGATTACTCGAACTTCTCTACCTGCCTGAATGGCAAAAGATTTGTCTACACCTTTGAAGTTGTTTGAGATATCCTCTAATTGTTTCAATCTGTTTGTGTACGTTTCTAACGTCTCTCTTCTCGCTCCCGGACGTGCTGCCGAGATCGCATCTGCTGCCTGTACGATACAAGCAATCATGCTCTCCGGTTCTACATCGCCGTGGTGAGCTTCTACTGCATTGATGACCAGTGCAGATTCCTTGTACTTGCGGCACAATTCCACACCAAGTTGGATATGAGAACCTTCCATATCATGGTCAACAGATTTTCCAATATCATGAAGCAGTCCGGCACGTTTTGCCATACGGACATCTGCTCCCATCTCTCCGGCCAGCAATCCGGATAGATGTGCCACTTCAATGGAATGCTTCAAAGCATTCTGACCATAACTTGTACGGAATCTCATTTTTCCCAAAAGGCGAATCAACTCAGGATGGATACCATGTACACCAACCTCTAATGCCGCTGCTTCTCCTTCTTCACGAATCATCGTTTCAACTTCTTTTTTTGCTTTTTCAACCATTTCTTCGATTCTGGCTGGATGAATTCTACCATCCACAATCAATTTTTCCAAAGCTATTCTGGCTATTTCTCGGCGAATTGGATCAAATCCGGATAAAATAACTGCTTCCGGTGTGTCATCAATGATAAGATCAATACCTGTCAGGTTTTCTAACGTACGAATATTTCTACCTTCTCGTCCGATAATTCTACCTTTCATCTCATCACTTGGCAATGGCACTACAGAAATCGTAGCTTCTGAAACATGATCTGCTGCACATTTCTGAATGGCATTGATGATGTATTCTTTTGCTTTCTTATCTGCATCATCTTTTGCCTGACGCTCCAATTCTTTTACTAAAACTGCAGTTTCATGTTTAACATCTTCTTCCACAGTTCTCAATAAATAATCTTTCGCCTGTTCGGAGGTGAGTCCGGAAATCTTTTCCAGTTCACGCAAATGGCTTTCACGAAGCTCTTCCACTTTTTGTTTTTCTTTTTCAAAGTCGGCTTCCTTTGCGTTAAGTTTGGATTCCCGTTTCTCGAGTGCTTCTAATTTCTTGTCCAAAGTTTCCTCTTTACCCAGCACACGTTTCTCATAGCGCTGAATCTCCGCTCTTCTTTCTTTGGTCTCTCTCTCAAGATCATTTTTCGCCTTAAGATTCTCCTCTTTGGCTTCCAAAAGAGCTTCTCGTTTCTTGGTTTCAGCCGTCTTCAACGCATCGTCAATAATCTCTCTTGCTTTTTCTTCTGCACTTCCAACTTTTGCCTCACCCACTTTAATACGATAAGAAATCGCGCTTTTCCACGCAATCAAAGCGGAAATAGCAATTACTGCAAGAATTACGATGATTGAGCCAACCACAAAACCGATCGTCAACTGTGGCACAAGAGCACCTCCTTTATTTAGTTATCATTGCACATAAATACAACACTTAAATTTTACACTTTTTACACTCAAATGTCAAGTTTAGAAAACACTTTCTTTATTTGAGAAATTTCATATCCCTTCCGTCCTAAATAAGCAAAAATCTTATCTCTTTCCTTTCGATCAATTTCCGAAAACTTTCGTCCTTTCAACCGCTTTAATGTCAATGATTCTATGGCTTCCTGCTCATCGATTCCCCCTTGTTCAAAGACAGCTTCCTCTATCAATTCCTTATCAATACCTTTTTGCTGTAATTTAAAACAGATCTCTTTTTTGCTTCTTTTCCCTGTCTGAAACATCAAGTAATTTTCTACATACCGCCGGTCATTAATATATCCAAATGACAGCACATACTCCATCGCCTGTGAAGAAGCACTTTCCGAAAATCCGGCGCGGTACAGCCGGTCTTCCAGTTCCTTTTTGGTACGATCTTTGTAGGCAATCCATTCCATTGCTTTTTTCGCAGCACGTTTTCCCTCTTCATCTGCAAACGGATATCCTGCGTCCTTATTTTCCATTTTTTCCTCCTGACCACGCAATGCTATTTACAATGATAGAAATCGACGCTATATCCAGCTTGTGAGATATAACGCCGACCTTCTTTTCCTCTCATGACAAATCTTCTTTATTTGTCAGATTCTTTCTTATCTTTTGCTGTTTTCTTTGCCTCAGCCGGGGGTTCTTCATTTTCCTTCTCATCCTCGGCATCCGGATTTAAGTATTTATTACGCACAAGAAGTTCCACTTCATCAAATACCGCCGGATTGTCTGCCAGATATTTTTTCGCATTTTCGCGTCCCTGGCCAATCTTCTCTCCCTTATAGGAATACCAGGCACCACTTTTTACAATAATATCTTCTTTGGCTGCCAGATCCAGAACATCTCCTTCGCGGGAAATTCCTTTTCCGAACATGATATCAAACTCTGCCTCTTTAAAAGGCGGCGCTACTTTATTTTTTACAACTTTCACACGTACATGGTTACCGATCATCTCACCGGCCTGCTTCAATGTCTCCACACGACGTACATCCAGACGTACGGAAGAATAAAATTTTAATGCCCGACCACCCGTTGTAGTTTCCGGATTTCCAAACATAACTCCAATTTTTTCACGAAGCTGGTTGATAAAGATAACCACACAATTTGTCTTATTGATCACACCCGTCAGTTTACGAAGCGCCTGACTCATCAATCGTGCCTGCACACCAACATGACTATCTCCCATATCACCATCAATCTCCGCTTTTGGTACGAGAGCTGCCACTGAGTCTACAATTACAATGTCCAATGCACCGGAACGCACCATCGTCTCAAGGATCTCCAATGCCTGCTCTCCACAGTCCGGCTGGGAAATATAAAGTTCATCGATATTTACTCCAATATTTTTTGCATATACCGGATCCAATGCATGCTCCGCATCAATGAATCCCGCAATTCCTCCACGCTTTTGTGCTTCTGCCACCATATGAAGTGCAACCGTGGTTTTACCACTGGATTCCGGCCCATACACTTCGATAATACGGCCACGCGGAACTCCCCCTACTCCTAACGCAATGTCCAGACTCAGTGCCCCGGAAGGGATTGCCTCGACATTCATCGTCGCAGCCGTATCTCCCAGTTTCATCACGGAACCTTTTCCGAACTCCTTTTCTATATGTGCAATTGCTGCCTCTAATGCTTTTAATTTATTTTGATCTTTTTCTGCCATCATGAACCTCCAATTTTATATATGCAAACAACTTTTCGGAACGTTTGTTCTGTTTAAAATTATACTACTACAATTTCATACACTTGTCAATCACTTTTTGGGAAATTAAACGAATTGATTTTTTAGAACACAAAAAAGCACAATACAAGTGTATCATGCCTTTGCACTTTTGTAAAGAAGATAATTTCTTATCCGCCTTGTTTTTTGGTGGCGTGTGGGTAAGGGTGCTCTTAGGGCGGCTGCGTTCTCTGGGGGCGGTTGCGTTCCCTTGGAGGTGGCTCCGCACACGCCAATTCTTGCTTTTTTCTTTCTGGCGTGTACCTGCTCGCTCTTGGGGTGACTCCGCACACGTCAAGTCTTGCTTTTTTCTTTTTGGCGTGTGCCTGCTCTCTCTGGGGGCGGCTCCGCACACGCCAGATCTTGCTTTTTTCTTTTTGGCGTGTGCCTGCTCTCTCTTGGGGGCGGCTCCGCACACGCCAAATCTTGCTTTTTTCTTTCTGGCGTGTACCTGCTCGCCCTGGGGGCGGCTCCGCACACGCCAATTCTTGCTTTTTTCTTTCTGGCGTGTACCCGCTCTCTCTTGGAGGCGGCTCCGCACACGCCAATTCTTGCTTTTTTCTTTTTGGCGTGTGCCTGCTCTCTCTGGGGGCGGCTCCGCACACGTCAATTCTTGCTTTTTTCTTTCTGGCGTGTGCCTGCTCTCTCTGGGGGCGGCTTCGCACACGTCAATTCTTGCTTTTTTCTTTTTGGCGTGTACCTGCGTTCCCTTGGGGTGGCTACGCACACGTCAAGTCTTGCTTTTTTCTTTTTGGCGTGTGCCTGCGTTCCCTTGAGGGCGGCTCCGCACACGCCAATTCTTGCTTTTTTCTTTTTGGCGTGTACCTGCGTTCCCTTGGGGGCGGCTCCGCACACGTCAATTCTTGCTTTTTTCTTTTTGGCGTGTACCTGCTCTCTCTAGGGGTGGCTCCGCACACGTCAATTCTTGCTTTTCCCTTTTTGGCGTGTGCCTGCTCTCTCTTGGGGGTGGCTCCGCACACGTCAATTCTTGCTTTTTTCTTTTTGACGTGTGCCTGCTCTCTCTTGGGGCAGCTCCGCACACGCTAATTCTTGCTTTTTTCTTTTTGGCGTGTACCTGCTCTCTCTGGGGGGCGGCTCCGCACACGTCAATTCTTGCTTTTCCCTTTTTGACGTGTGCCTTTTCTCTCTTGGGGCGGCTCCGCACACGCCAATTCTTGCTTTTTTCTTTTTAGCGTGTATTTGCCCACTTTGACTTCGTCAGCAAGCCACACGGTAGCGCCCCCTCGCTTCGCTCGGCGGCAGATCGGCGGCTGGCATTAGAGTTGCTGACTCCGTCAGCAAGCCACATGGTAGCGCCCCCTCGCTTCGCTCGGCGGCATATCCTCACTCATACCTTAAGGCTTCGATTGGATCCATGCGGGCGGCTTTGTTGGCCGGGTAGTATCCAAAGAAGATACCGATAACCATAGAGAATCCCACGGCTACGATGATCGCGGCTACCGGAACGGCAGCTGAATATCCGAGGATAGAGGCCGCGATGGCTCCGAGTAAAAAGCCGGCCAGGATGCCTAAGATTCCACCGATGAGGCACAAGATCATGGACTCGATGATAAACTGGAAGCGGATGGAACTGTTTTTTGCCCCCAGTGCCTTTCTGGTTCCGATTTCCCGCGTTCTCTCGGTAATGGATACGAGCATGATATTCATAACGCCGATTCCGCCAACCAGAAGGGAGATGCCGGCGATAAATGAAATGGCGATGGATACTGTGCCGATCATGTCGCTCATGGATTCTGTCATGGATTCCATCGTTGTCGTCGAAATTTTGTAATCTTCATTGGAGCTGTAGTACGGCGTGAAAAAGTTCTCGATCTGTGTAGCAAAGGCAGAAACGCTGTCAATGCCGCTCTTTGTCACAACCGTAAACTGCTGATATCCCTCGTCTGCGTGTGTCTGGGCCTTTCCGGTTAAAATCGGAATGTATGCTGTCGTCGTAATATCTTCATCCGAAGAGGAAGAAAACGAGTTATTGGACTCGTATTTGTATACGCCCACAACATAATATTGGTAATAAATTCCATCTATTTCCACCTGGATTTTCTGTGCCAGTGCCTTTTCTGAATCTCCGTCAAAAATCTGATCCACAACTTTATCGGAGATCATGATAACTTTCTTTTTTCCTGTATTGTCATCACTTGTCAGCCGTCTTCCTGCAATAAGTGTCACATCGTCGCTGGCAAAATATTCCGAATTGATACCGCTGATGGAGATATTGGCGGTATTGCTTCCATCATGCACCGTTTCGCTGATCGCAATCGCATCGATTTTATCGGAAAACTGGGTTTTTAGTTCCGACAGCATATCGTCCGTGATAAGGTCTTCTTTTTCCACCGAAGAGTTTCGGCTGGCAGCTCCAAATTTCAATCCGTTTGAGCGGGTTTCCGTCTTGCTGCTCGTCTGTTTCAGACCGACGGTGATATTGTTGGCTCCCATTTCCTGGAAAGAATTGGAAATGGAATTGGTAAGTGAGGAACTCACTGTCATAATGGCGATAACGGCGCCGATACCGATAATGATACCAAGCATCGTCAGGAGTGCGCGCATTTTGTTGGCAAGCAGCGCCTGAAATGCCAATTTTACATTTTCCCAGATCAACATGCCAGTTCCCCCTTTCGGATTCCCGTGATCTCGCCGTCGCGAAGTGTAATGATGCGCTCTGTCTCATTTGCCAGTTCTCCGGAATGCGTGATCAGAACGATGGTTTTTCCCTGTTCTTCGTGCAGTTTATGAAAAATGTCCATGATGACGCGTCCGGTTTTGCTGTCCAAGGCTCCGGTCGGCTCATCTGCCAATATGATCGAAGGATCATTTGCCATGGCACGCGCGATCGCCACTCTCTGCTTCTGACCGCCGGATAATTCGTCCGGGCGGTGCGTCATTCTCTCCTGCATGCCGACAAGTTCAAGCAGTTCTTTCGCTTTCCGCGTCCTCTCTGCCTTCGGCACGCCCGCATAGAGAAGGGGGAGTTCCACATTGGAAAGTGCCGTGGTACGGGCGATCAGATTGTAGGTCTGAAAGACAAATCCGATCTGGCGGTTGCGGATCTCGGACAACTGCTTATCTTTCCCTGCTCCGACATCGACTCCATCCAAAAGATACGTGCCTTCCGTCGGTCGGTCAAGCGCTCCTAAAATATTCATCAGCGTCGATTTTCCGGAACCGGATTCGCCTACGATGGAAACAAATTCTCCCATATTTACGGTCAGGTCAAGCCCGTGAAGAATTTCCAGTTCATTGGGCTGGCCGATATAAAAACGTTTTACGATGTTTTTGCATTCAATGATGGGCTTTTTCATGGACGACCACCGCCTCCCGGTGCACCGCCACCACCGCCAGGACCGCCGCCGGATCCGCCCGGCATTCCACCGCCTCCGCCGAGGAAGCCGCCAAGGCTGTCATCTCCTGATTCTTCACTTGTAGAATCAGACGTGGAATCCGTCGGAATGATTACTTTCATTCCCTCTGTCAGTTCGTCACTCTGCACTTCTACATAATAATCGCTTTCCATTCCTTTTGTAACAACGATCTGTTTTTTGGAAATGCTTCCATTTTCGCCTTCCGAAACATTGATCACCGATTCCCCGCTTGTGTTTTGAGAAATGGCATCGTACGGTACGGCAAATACGTCCGCAGCTTCTTCTTCCACGATGCTGCACCGCGCGGTAAGTCCGAGTTTCAAGCGCTCATCCGTTGTTTTCAATGCAATCTGCACTTCGTAACCGTCGGAGCTGCTGCCGGAAGATGTCATTGCACCGCTTTCTCCGCTTTGCGAAGAAGAACTTCCACTGCTGCTTTCGGTAGAAGGTGCTACAAATGTCACCTCGCCCTCCAGCTCATCCTCATCGGTGGCTTCGGTTAAAACAATGACTTTCTGTCCGACCTTTACATTGCTGATATCATATTCGTCTACACTTGTAGAAATCGTATAACCGCTCACGTCTTCGATCTGAAGAATGGTTCCGCCGCTGTACGTATCGCCTTCCTGTACGGAGATGGAAGTAACCATTCCGTCCATCGGGGCTGTCACTGCACATTTATCCAGACTTTCCTGCGCCTGTGTCACTTGTTTTTTCGCTTCTTTGATGCTCTTATTGGCATTGCTCTTTGCCGTATCCAGCGCTTCCTGCGCCTGTTCGATACTGGATTTGCTTTGTTTTAATGTCGATTTTCTCGTTGAAACCGCATTTTCATATTCTGTCTTTGCCTGAGCGAGCTGGTCGTTCTGTTTGGATTTCTTTGCCTCTTGATAGGCTTTTTTCGCCTTGGCAACTTTGTTGTTTTCTTCGCTCTTTACATCTTCATATTCACTTTTGGCATCACTCACCTGCTTTTGAGCCTTTTGAATGGAGGAACTGCCTTCCGACTGTGCATCCGAAAGAGAATCTTTTGCTTCGGACAAACTTTCCTGCAGATCGGTTTCATCAAAGGTTATGAGGGATTTTCCTTTTTTCACCTCGTCTCCTACCGATACATTAATTTTGTTTATTGTCACACCATTTACATTGGCGGATACCTCGCGGGACTGTTTGCTTTCGATCGTCCCGGTCGCACTGATGGACTTTGTCAGATCCATCTTTTCCAGTGAAATGGTATTCTCCTGCTGTGTTTCCTGTTTTCCTTTCTTCGTCTGTCCATTCTTAATTTTTCCAATAATTACCACTGCTGCGATAGCCAGGATAAGTATTATCGCTATCACCACTATTTTCTTTCGATGTTTTTTTAATTTCTGTTTCACACGCGCTGCCTCCTGTCTTTATAATTCCGGGGAATATTCCGTGATCGCCCCTGCACATTTCCTTTATATGTTAAAAAAAAAGTATGAACAAACGATGTTCATACTTTGATAACTATGTGATTATTTGATGAAAGAAGAGAACACTTTTTTCAGATCCTCCAAAGTTTCTACCTGATTGATCTCCCGGCGGATGGCTGCGGAATGTGGATAGCCTGCGGTATACCATGCGATATGGGTTCGCATTTCCCGCATTCCATACAATTCGCCCTTCCATTCTGCCTGCATTTTTGCGTGGCGCTCAATCATGGCGTAAAGTTCTTCGATCCCCGGTTTGGGAAGTATTTCCCCGGTTTTCATATAATGGCGGATCTGTTCAAAGATCCACGGATTTCCTCTGGCACCGCGGCCGATCATAAAGGCATCGCATCCGGTTTCCTGCCACATTCTTTCCACATCGGCGCCGCAGGTGATATCACCATTTCCAATAACCGGAATTGAAACTGCTTCTTTGACTTTGCGGATAATCTCATAATCCGCTTTTCCACTGTAATATTGTTCTCTTGTCCGCCCATGCACCGCTACCGCGGAAGCTCCGGCCGCCTCTGCCGCCTTTGCCAGATCCACTGCCTGGCATTCTCCATCGCGGAAGCCTTTCCGAAATTTTACAGTGACCGGTTTGTGGATCGCACGCACGGTTTTTCGTATAATTTCTTCGGCAAGCGGAACATTTTTCAAAAGAGCGGAACCCTCTCCGTTATTGACAACTTTTGGCACCGGGCACCCCATATTGATATCCAGTATATCAAATGGCAGTTCCTCGATACGCGCCGCCATCTCACTGATAATATCCGGATCTGCTCCAAATAACTGCAGCGAAACCGGTCTTTCTTTGGGGTTGATCTGCAATAGGGGCTGCGTGTTGGGGCTGTTATAATAAATGCCTTTTGCGCTGACCATTTCCGTGCAGATCAGATCCGCTCCCATTTCTTTACAGATCCGGCGGTACGGAAGATCCGTCACGCCTGCCATCGGCGCAAGAATCAGTTTTCCGGGGATCTCGACCGTTCCAATCTTCCAGGATTCCTCCACATTCATAGGCTTATCCTTTCTGACGGGCAGCTTTTGTCTTTTCATAGATCAACCGGATTCCCTGAAGCGTCAGGTGGGCATCGTACACATCGATGGAATCCGTCGCATCGGCGACAATTCTTCCCAGTCCGCCTGTGGCAACTACTTTGATATCGGAAATTCCGGATTCTTCCTTAATCTTACGGATAATGTACTCGGTCTGTCCGACGGTTCCGTACATAATCCCTGCCTGCATACTCGTAATCGTATTTTTCGCAAGGATTGTATCCGGCATCTTGATCTCAATCTCCGGGAGCTGTGCCGTACTCGACCAGAGTGCCTTCGTACTGATCTTAATTCCCGGACAGGTAACACGCGCCGCAAACACGCCGTCTTTCGTAACCAGATCATAGGTCGTCGCCGTTCCGTAATCCACCACGATCACCGGCCCTCCATAGAGATCATATGCTCCTACGGCATCTACAATACGGTCTGCACCGATCTCACTCGGATTTGCCGCTGCAATATGGATCCCGGATTTGGTTCCTTCGCCCACTACATACGGGGTGCAGTGAAAATATTTCTTAATGCCGCTCACAAGCGAATACATCACCTTCGGCACAACCGAGGCAATGATCACATCATCAATCGTTCCTTCCGGAATACGCTGTCTTGACAGTCCTTCCACGATGGCCTCTCCAAATTCATTGGATGTACGCGGAATATTGGTTGTCAGGCGGAATGTTGACCGCAATTCTTCTCCCTCAAAAACACCAAATGTCAAATTGGTATTTCCGATATCTATCGTTAATAACATCTCTTTTTCCTCTTATTCTTCTTTTCCGGCAAAAAATGCGCGGTAATATTCTTCTAAACTTGAAAATAATTCTTCGTGCTCCTGGCGCATCTGTTTGATCTTCAGATAACTTCCGATCTCATCGTAAAAGAAATCATTTTCCTTGGCAGTCGTAGACATATACAGGGAACCGTCTTCTTCAAATTCCATCGTAAATACACCGCCGACATCTGCCGTCAGCATCACACTCAGTATTTTCAATTCTTCCTGGATCCCTGTCGGCAGAGATTCGTACCGGGGATTCAGATAAAACTTCTGTTCATATGCACTGCAGGCACATAAAACCTGTTTTTCATCCATGGGTTACTTCCTTTCACTCATTGGTACGTAAGGTTTATGTGGACAAACTGCTTTATAAGCCGGACGGATAATCTTGCCGGCATTTACAAGTTCTTCCAGTCGATGTGCACTCCAGCCGGCGATTCTTCCGATGGCAAAGATCGGCGTATACAGTTCGATCGGCAGTCCCAGCATACTGTACACAAGACCGCTGTAGAAGTCGATGTTGGCGCTGACACCTTTATAAATATGGCGTTCTGCCGCGATCACTTCCGGCGCAAGTTTTTCCACTTTTTCATATAACGCATACTCTTTGAGCATATTTTTTTCTTCGGATAATTTCTTTACAAATTTGCGGAACGTCTTGGCACGCGGATCCGAGATCGAATATACCGCATGCCCCATTCCATAGATCAGACCGGAACGGTCAAACGCCTGTTTGTTCAACAATGCGGTCAGATAGGTTTTGATCTCTTCGTCATCTTCCCAGTCATGGACATTTTCCTTCATATCCTCAAACATCAGAGACACCTTTTTATTGGCGCCTCCATGTCTTGGCCCTTTCAGGGAACCAAGCGCCGCCGAGATGGCCGCATACGTATCGGTTCCGGACGACGTTACGACATGATCGGTAAAGGTCGAGTTGTTACCGCCACCGTGCTCTGCATGAAGAACCAGCGCGATATCCAGAATCTTTGCCTCCAGCGGAGTAAACTGGCTGTCCGGGCGGAGCATATGCAGGATATTTTCCGCCGTCGAATAGTCTTCTTTTGGCGGATGCAGGAAGAAACTGCTGCCCTCATGGAAATAATTGGCAGCCTGATATCCGTACACCGCAAACATCGGCAGAAGTGCAACCAGTTCCAGACACTGGCGGAGTACATTTTCCGTCGTCGTATCGTCCGCTTTCGTATCATACGAATACAGCGTAAGCACGCTTCGTCCAAGCGTATTCATCAGATCGGAACTTGGTGCTTTCATAATGATATCGCGGACAAAACTGGACGGCAGACTCTTGCGGTATTCGGCAAGAATGTCCTTCAGGTCTTCAAGCTGGCTCTCTGTCGGCAGTTCGCCAAAGAGCAGAAGGTATACCACCTCTTCATATCCAAACCGTTTTTCATGCAAAAATCCATCGACAATCTCTTCGATATCAATTCCCTGATAATACAATTTTCCTTCGCACGGAACCATATCATGGTCGATCACCGTGTAAGAACGGATCTCGGAAATCTCGGTCAATCCGGTAAGCACACCCTGACCGTTTAAGTCTCGTAATCCTCGTTTTACTTCATATTTATCAAATAAAGTAGAGTCAATCGTACTGCTGGCTTCACATACGTCTGCCATTTTCTGTAACCACTCGTGTTTATATTCCAAATCAAGATTTTTATTCATATTGGCCCTCCTTAACTGTCTGATTTTCCTTTTTTATAATGTGGCAGCCATCACTGCTTTGATCGTATGCATCCGGTTTTCTGCTTCTTCAAATACTACGTCTGCGTACGCCTCAAACACTTCGTCTGTCACTTCCATCTCGGTCAAACCGTATTTTTCATAAATCTGTTTTCCAATTTTTGTCTTAAGGTCATGGAATGCCGGCAGGCAGTGCATAAAAATTGCCGTATCCTTGGCATTGTCCATCGCCTTCTTATTTACCTGGTACGGCGACAAGGCTTTGATACGCTCTTCCCAGACTTCTTCCGGTTCGCCCATCGAAACCCAGACATCGGTATACAAAACATCGGCATCTTTTGTGCCTTCTTCCACACTTTCCGTCAACGTTACAGAACCGCCGGATGCCTTGGCATATTCCTCACATTGTGCGACCAGCTCGGCATTTGGAAAATATTCTTTTGGCGCACACGCAGTAAAATGCATTCCCATCTTTGTGCAGGCGATCATCAGAGAATTTCCCATATTGTAACGGGCATCTCCCATATAGACAAGTTTGATGCCTTCTAATTTTCCAAATTTTTCCTGTATCGTCAGGAGATCGGCTAACATCTGTGTCGGATGATACTCATTGGTAAGTCCGTTCCAGACCGGAACACCGGCATATTGTGCCAGTTCTTCCACAATCTCCTGTCCAAATCCACGGTATTCGATCCCGTCGAACATTCTTCCTAACACCCTTGCGGTATCGGCGATGCTTTCTTTCTTGCCGATCTGTGATCCCTGTGGATCCAGATATGTAACACCCATCCCCAGATCATGGGCTGCCACTTCAAAGGAACAGCGCGTTCTTGTACTTGTTTTTTCAAAGATCAGAGCAATATTTTTCCCTTCGTGCATCCGATGGCTGATCCCATTTCTCTTCTTTTCCTTCAACTCTTTTGATAATTGTAAAAAATATCCAATTTCTTCCGGCGAAAAATCTTTTAATGTTAAAAAATTACGTCCTTTTAAATCCATGATTAACCTCTTTTCCGCAGTACGCTCTGTCTGCTGTTTTTAAGAATAAAGAGGGGGTTCTCTCCCGGCGCAGACCGGTGGTAAAGAATCCCCTTCTCCTGTTTATTCGGTTTCTTTTACACTTTCCACAACGGCTTTCGCAAGTCCGGCTACCCCCTGAATTTCGGAAGGGATAATGATCTTTGTTGCCTTTCCGTCCGCTGCTTTTTCAAATGCTTCAAGACTCTTTATCGTCAGTACTGCTTTGGACGGATCTGCTTCATTGAGGAAACGGATTCCCTCTGCCGTCGCTCTCTGTACTGCTTCGATCGCCTGCGCACGACCTTCCGCTTCCCGGATCGTCGCTTCTTTCTTCGCTTCTGCACGAAGGATCGCGGCTTCTTTTTCTGCCTCTGCTTCAAGGATTGCAGATTCTTTCTTTCCTTCGGCTACCAGGACGGTGGATTTTTTCTCACCTTCCGCACGAAGGATCGACTCACGGCGTTCACGCTCTGCCTTCATCTGTTTTTCCATTGAATCCTGAATCTCACGCGGTGGAATGATGTTTTTCAATTCCACACGATTTACTTTGATTCCCCATGGGTCGGTCGCAATATCGAGATTGGAACGCATATGGGTATTGATCGTCTCTCTTGACGTAAGTGTCTGGTCGAGTTCGAGATCACCGATAATATTACGAAGTGTCGTCGCCGTCAGATTTTCAATCGCCATGATCGGATTTTCGACTCCGTACGTAAACAGTTTCGGATCCGTGATCTGGAAAAATACAACCGTATCGATCTGCATTGTAACATTATCCTTTGTAATTACGGGCTGAGGTGGGAAATCCATCACCTGCTCTTTTAAATTCACCCGTCTTACCACACGGTCTAAAAACGGAACTTTAAAATGTATTCCTACGGACCATGTTCCGATATAAGCACCCAGTCTTTCAATAATAAACGCATTTGCCTGTGGAACGATCTTAATGCAGGATGCCAGTATAATAAGCACCAGCACAACAATGATCACGCCAACTACAAGCCCTCCGCTGATTCCTGTACCATCCATCTTTTTCACCTGTCCTTTCTTAATTTGTTTTTACGATCAATTTGACACCTTGTACTGCGGTAATCTCTACCTCTGTGTCTTTTTCAATCTTGTCTTTTTCTTCTTCCGCACGCGCGGACCATTCCATCCCCTGATATCGGACTCTTCCGGTTCCCAGCAGATTATCGATCGTCTCGATCACCACTGCTTTCTTTCCTATCATCTCATCAATGTTCGTTTTTTCTTTTACGGGATTAAAAAACCGCATCGCAATAGGACGAAATACGATCATAGATAAAAATGAGAGAATAACAAACACCGTAAACTGCAGCCAAAAGCCGCCGCCAAGTCCGGTCACAACTGCCGCACCAAGAGATCCCAAAGCAAACCATACGGTCGTCAGTCCCATGGTCGCTGCTTCGATAAGAATCATAACCGCTAAAATCACTAACCATATAACCACTGATTCAGCACCTCCTTTTGGGCATTTTAAAAAACATTACTCTATCTATTTTACTATATCCGGACAAATATTGCAACTACCGATTGCGATGAATCTCATACATGAAAAGCGCCGCACTGACTGCTGCATTGAGAGATTCCAGCTGTCCTTCCATCGGAATTTT
>ERZ808252.486-NODE-486-length-38320-cov-5.031021_pt1 | contig 38320 bp, 31 predicted proteins | sample MGYA00521242_ERZ808252 | MGnify/ENA primary metagenome ERZ808252 (study PRJEB31516, sample SAMN03275581) | gut metagenome | biome: mammalia-associated habitat; material: feces | host: Papio cynocephalus | place: Kenya | collected 2012-08-07 ...
TAGTGTAAAATTTATTGTAACCGGGCTAGCCGTCGCGCTAGCGACTTGGTACAATCAGCACATAAGAAAAACTACGGATAAGGTGAGACGTTACGAGGAGGTAAATTTTATGGGGAAAAAAGGTACGGCATTATTCTGCTGCATATTGGCGGCAGCGGTTGCCGGGATTCCGGGTGCAGACAGCCTGGCAGCAGAATCTTTTCGCGTGAATGAGATAAGTTCTGCGGATGGCTCCTGTATCCGGCAGGTATCGGGACAGAACTATCAGGAGTATTATGAGATCACGCAGGAAGAAATGGAAAAATCCGTGTCTTTTGAAGACGTTGAAAGCCTGAGGTTTGAGTTTGTTACGATCCATGATCTGAACCTTGCAAAGGCAAAGAAGTTAAAGACGGTGGTGTTGGAAAATGCTGCGATTAAGAGGGCGGAAAACTTTTTCAATGCCGTGAAACTGGAAAATATTACCATTGGACAGGGGAGTACTACGGAAAGTACGTTGGATTTTTCCAAGGCTTCAAATTTAAAGAGTTTACGGCTGCTGGCTAAGGATATCAAAGGTGTGAAAGTATCCGGCAGACAATTACGGGAGATAACGGCAAAAGATATAAAAGCCAAAAAACTGAACCTTGCCAAATGCACAAAGTTAAAAAAGGTAACGATTCAGAATACCGGAATCAAGTCGCTGAATCTGACAAAAAATAAAAATTTAACAGAGGTTGCGGTTCAAAATGGCGAAGAATGCAGATTGACCGATTTGAAAACCGGAAAAACACACGAAGACACATTTTTTAAATCTCCGGAGCAAGGCTGTAAGATCAGATTTGCCGGCAAAAATAAGATTAAAAAACTGGAGTATTATACTTCGGATAAATTGATCGATCTGACAAAACTGACATCTTTAAAGGAATTACATATTGCAAAAGGGACAGCGGTAAAAGTGTCCGCAGCATGGTATCAGAATAATAAAAAGAAAGTGAAAGTATACTGTGAGGGCTTTTTGCAGAAAAAATTAAAGCAGACGAAGAGCAAAAATAGTGTGATCTTGAAACCGACAAAAGTAAGCGATGGCAGTTATGGATATGACATGCTTTCGGATGGGGAGGATTCATGATGAAACGATTATGCGTAGTACTGTTTTGTCTGTCGCTGCTTTTATGCAGCTGCGGAAAGCAGGAAGAAAATAAAACACAGTCTCACATAAAAACGACAGAGGACACGCCGTTTACCAGTGAGATCATACCAGGGCCGGAGGCATTGAATGCAGCGGATACAACGGCGTCTTTTGTAATCAATACAGAGGATATGCCCGTTATGGTAAATATGCTGGATGATAAAAAGGAACAGCGTGTTTATTATGAGGTAAGTTATCTGAAAGAGGACGGCACATGGGACTCGGAAAAACCGGCGTGGAATGATTATTTTGGAAAAAATCATACCTATGGCATGATCGGTATTGTGATGGACGGTAAAGGCAGATTTTATGCGTTGATCGGAAACGGAGAATGCACAGATCAAAAAGTGGTACGCCTTTACGAAGATGGAAAAGTGGAAGAAATTAACATCAATGCGATCAAAAAGGTCACGGACGGAGAGATGCCGATTGGGATATCCCTGGTAAATGATAACCAGATCATCATCCAGTATATCGGTGACCAAAGTACGACAAATGGAGGAATACACGGAATTTTGTTTGATGTTTTGGAAGAGAAGATCGTGGGGGATCCGCAGGTCGTCTCTACAAGTACTTGTCCGATGGATGACAAGGGCATTTTTTACCGCCCCGATACGGCGCAGAATTTAATCATTGAAAAAAAATGGGGAGAAGATCTTGCGTCTTGTTCGATACGATGTGAAGGAACGCTTTCGGCGTCCGATCCGATCATTGTAAAAGATGGGTATGGTTATGTATTGACAGGCAGTGGGATTTATGGCGGAAAACTAACGGATAAAAGCTGGAAATGTCTGCTGCCAAAGGATAAAATGGAGTCCGGATATGTACAGAATTTTATGAAACCGGCAGGTCATGATTCCGAGTTTTACTGCTTTCAGATGAAAGAAGAAAAACAGTTTGAATGGGTTCACTATAATTAAGATTACCATATAAAAAAATAAGGAGGTATTTATTATGAGGAAGGATGTAAAAAAAATTGTTGCATTAGGAACGCTGGCGGCTGTACTTGCCGCGACAGGGGTGTCGGGGACTACAGTAGACACGAAGGCAGCAAAAAAGCAGGAGAGTAAGATTACATACAATAACAAGGTCTTTACAGAGAAGTTCGCAAAGAAAGTGAAAACGGTTTCTTTTAACAACAAAAAAACAACCGATGACAAATGTATTCAGAAACTGTGTGAGCTTTTCGCAGAGCTTTCGATGCAGGAGACAACAGAGCTGACGGGACGTTATGCCAATGATCTGGCAAAACCGGAAGAACTTGTAGCAGGAATCCCGGAACCGATCGTATTTACGTTATCCGATAAGACGAGTTATACCGTAGAAAGCACAGATACGCAGATGAAGGTGCAGATCAAAAAAGGATCCAAAGAAATCAGTACCAAATATTATAATTTAGCGTCCTTTGAGTCCAACACACTTTGGAAAAATGTGTCAACTACAATAAAAGCGGATAAGGTCTATTCTTCTATCAAAATTGAACAGAATAAAAAATACAAATTAAAAGATTTTGTCCGGAAAATCAAAGGAATTTCTTGGGAAGCAGAGAAGTTTTACGATGAGGCTTTTCAGGCAAAAAAAGTGAAATTGAGCGGTAAGGGAATTACCGTAAAAAATACTACATTTCAGGTTAAAAAAACAGGTACTTATACGGTGAAGATTAAAGCAAAAGGAAAGAGTTATAAAATTCCGGTGACGGTAATTCCGAAGATATTAAAAGACAATGAGAAGAAAACTGCGTCTGTGACGATGACACAGCCGGTTACGGGACTGGAAAATCAGACCGGCCCTGCTTATAAGACAGCTCATATCACAGATAAAAAGGTATTGGAAACGCTGCAAAAGAAGATGAATGCTGCAAAGTATCAGTTTGATTTTGCCAGGGCGCAAAAACATGGTGTTGGCGATATGTCAATCGTAGTAAACTATTTTGATGAGAAAGCAGAGACAATCCGCATACTCAAAATATCGGAAAGCGGAATCCGTGACGTTTCCACAGATGGATACTGGACGAATTCTTCAGAGGCAAAGGCGTTGTATAATTACTTGGAACTGTTTTTTGAGGCGTCGGGAACGATTGTAAAAAATTGACAGAAAGGAAATACGTATGAAAAAGAAACTTATACTTGGTATTGCGTGTGCGGTCTGTGCCATGGTATTACCGCTTGGTAATGCAGATCGTATCAAAGCGCAGGAAACAGAAGTGAAGATTGACAGCCGGAATTTCCCGGATCCGGTTTTCCGCGAATACATAAAACGATGTGATCTGGATGAAAATGGAAGTCTTTCAACGGAAGAAATTCAAAAGGCTACGGAGTTTAGTATTAAGTCATTTGATTTAAATAAAAATGTACCTTCTTCTATGGATATAACGGGGATTGAAAAGTTATCCAATCTTTCGAGTATAGAGATCTATAGCATGAAAAAGATAACAGGAACCCTCAAAAAGAATACGAAACTTAAAGTGGTTAAGATTGAGGAAAATACGGCACTTACATGGAAAGAATACGCATCCATGCTTCCTTTGGATCAATTGGAAATGTTGATGGTTTCTGAGGATACAAAGTTTACCGATGTGACATTTTCAAAGAATACGAAGCTGCAATGTGTGTCGTTTGAAACCTGCAGAAATTTAAAAAAATTGGATGTTAAAAAACTTAAGAATCTGGAAGAATTAACCGTCTGCAATGCAAAGGTGAAAGCACTGGATCTTCGCAGCAATAAAAAACTTAGCAAACTTTATATCCGGTACGGAACCGCCTGCGTGGTAGAGGATCTGACAAAGTCTACGAGTGACGATATTGCAATTGCAGAGGGAACGGGGCTTTGTTATCAGGATGCGGCTCTGAAATGTGACGTGAAACTGCCGAAAAACAACCGGATTACCGACATCGATTATTTTGTGAAAAATAAGTCGCTTGATCTGAGCGAATGTAAAAAACTGACACAGGTGAATGTCAACCGTTTTACGACATTGAAATTCAAGAAATCCTGGTATAAATCACATGGCAAAGAAGTGGAAATTTATGCCGATGGAGTGAAACAAAAGAAAAAGAAATGTACCGTGAAAACGAAGAAGGGCTATACTTTTGTCAAGGGAGGTAAAGCGGATCCGAAAAAGTACTGGCATATGCCATATGATGAGTTAAAGAGTTGGGAAGAGGAACAGGAAACGCATGGTTGATTACCGGAATAGAAAGCAAAAAGCGCGGCTGAAAGGCTGCGCTTTTGTCATGAGAGCACATTTTTCAAACCATTGCATAAAATATGAGTAACAAAGCGATTTTGGTGAATGCCTTGAATACAACAACACCCCGTCCGGAGCTTTTTGCCTCGGTTACTTCATCGGATACCGAAGGGTTATTGGATGTCAATGTTACCTCGGAAGTGAACAACCGCCCGATCGACGGTGCGCAGGTTCAGATAACAAGAGACAGTGATCCCGGACAGATTATTGAACAGACTACGACAAATTCTCTCGGACAGATTCCGGAATTGACACTTCCGGCGCCTCCTGTAGATTACAGCATGGAACCCGGTGCCAATAAGCCGTATGCCGAATATACGATTACGATCACGGCGCCCGGATTTGAACCGTTTCGTGTCAGTGGTGCGGAGATCTTTTCCGGCGAAACAGCAATCCAAAATGCTTCGCTCCTTCCTACTTCGCCGGCAATCAGCGGTGACACGGAACTTTTTGTCATCCCGGATCATACGCTTTGGGGAGATTATCCGCCAAAGATTGCAGAAGATGAGATCAAACCAATCGATGAGACCGGTGAGATCGTACTGAGCCGGGTTGTCATCCCCGAATACATTGTTGTCCACAATGGTCCGCCAAGCGACCGTTCTGCGAAAGACTATTATGTCCCGTACCGCGATTATATTAAAAACGTAGCGAGCAGTGAGATCTATTCGACCTGGCCGGAAGCAACGATACAGGCAAATATTCTGGCAATCCAGTCATTTACGTTGAACCGCGTTTTTACAGAGTGGTATCGCAATAAAGGGTATGACTTTACGATCACAAGCTCGACGGCTTACGATCATAAATGGATTCCAAACCGCAATGTGTTCGAAAGCATTTCGAATGTGGTGGATGAGATCTTTAGTAACTATCTTTCCCGTCCGGGCGTATTGCAGCCGATTTTGACGCAGTATTGTGATGGAAAAAATGTTACCTGTCCGAACTGGATGAGCCAGTGGGGCAGCAAATCTCTGGGTGACCGTGGTTACACTGCAATCGAAATCCTGCGGAATTATTACGGAAGTTCCATGTATATCAATGCAACCGAAGTGATCTCCGGCATACCGTCTTCTTATCCGGGTTCCCCACTCCGTGTCGGAGATTCCGGTGACAAGGTGCGGCAGATGCAGGCACAGCTCAATGTTATTTCAGATGCGTACCCGCTTATTCCGAAAATTGCAGAGGATGGGATCTTTGGCCCGGCAACTGAAGAGGCTGTAAAAACTTTCCAGCAGATCTTTAAATTGACACAGGATGGAATCGTCGGGTTCCAGACCTGGTATAAAATTTCAGAAATTTATGTCGGCGTGAGCCGGATCGCAGAGGGCGTGGCTAGATAGCTGCGCCTTTTGGTGGCTGAAGGGTTTGGGAATAGTTATGCTTTTTCTGAGTTCAGTTCTTTTAGCAGATAAATTTTTAAATCGGTTATATGCTGCCGGAAATAATTTTTATTGGAAGCTTCAAAGTTAAGGATTCAATTCAATTTATAGTGCAGTGCCTGTAATAGGTGGGGATTTTTTATTATGTGTGGTCTGTTGTCTGAACCCAGATGTTGTTCTGAAATATATTTATCTGTTATGGGAATGGCATCAGAGATAAAAAATATTGATTTATTGGTAGTTCTTCCTATGTGATAGTAGCAGCTTCTCATGTCTCTCCTGGGTTTACTCATAAAAGATTCAATCCGTTCCATGGCTTTATTATCTCTATGATTGACTTTTCCAACAGGAATAGCCCAGTACAAATCAGGATGTTCAGTTGCCTGTATTAAACATACGATAGGCCGTTTCTTTTGATCGTTCCATTCCCCGCCCAGATTTTGAACCAGCCGTTTGAAGTCTTCAGTAATATAGTACATTCCGTTTTTAATCATATCTCTCCTTTATGTAAAAGAGCCAATGTAAAACATCAGCTCTTAAAACAATGTTTCTTTGTCGCACATTGTGAAGCGTATTTGAATAAGCAATGTTTGAGCACACATTGCGAAGCGCCTTTGCATAAACAATGTTTCTTTGCCGCACATTGTGAAGCGTGTTTGTGTTTTAGAAACCATTTTGGTTTCTTAGTCATATTATACACGTTTATAAGAAAAATGCAATTGTGAATGATTAACAAAAATATTTAAAGGGGTTTGTATGGTTTTACATTTTAAACAAGAGAAAGTATTTGCATACTTTACCAAAAAGGTGTATAATAGACCCGATTATATTTTAGGAGGAACTCTCATTATGTTGGATATCAAATTTTTACGGGAAAATCCGGATGTTGTAAAACAGAATATCAAAAATAAATTTCAGGACCGCAAACTTCCTCTTGTAGATGAAGTGATCGCACTGGATAAAGAGAGCCGCGCGACACAGCAGGAAGCGGACGAGCTGCGTGCGAAGAGAAAGAAAATTTCGAAAAATATCGGCGGTTTGATGGCACAGGGCAAAAAAGAAGAAGCCGAAGCTCTGAAAGCAGAAGTAGCACAGGGGGCGGAGCGCCTTGCTGAATTGGAAAAGAAAGAGACAGAGCTGGCAGAAAAGATCAAAGAGATCATGATGACAATTCCGAATATCATTGATCCAAGTGTGCCGATCGGAAAAGATGACAGCGAAAATGTAGAGATTGAACGGTTTGGAGAACCGGTTGTACCGGATTTTGAAATTCCATATCATACGGAAATTATGGAAAAATTTGATGGAATTGATCTGGATGCAGCGCGTGATGTAGCCGGAAACGGATTCTATTATCTGATGGGCGACATTGCAAGACTTCATTCGGCTGTGATCTCTTATGCAAGAGATTTTATGATTGACCGCGGATTTACGTATTGTGTACCGCCTTTTATGATCCGCAGCAACGTAGTGACCGGCGTAATGAGTTTTGATGAGATGGATGCCATGATGTATAAGATCGAGGGCGAAGACCTTTATCTGATCGGTACAAGTGAGCACTCCATGATCGGTAAATTTATCGATAAGATCCTGCCTGAGGAAAAACTGCCTCAGACATTGACAAGTTATTCTCCTTGCTTCCGTAAAGAAAAAGGAGCACATGGAATCGAAGAGCGCGGCGTATACCGCATCCACCAGTTTGAAAAACAGGAAATGATCGTGGTATGCAAACCGGAAGAGAGTAAAATGTGGTTTGACAAATTATGGCAGAATACAGTTGATCTGTTCCGTTCTTTGGACATCCCTGTCCGTACGCTTGAGTGCTGCTCCGGTGACCTCGCAGACTTGAAAGTAAAATCCATCGATGTAGAAGCATGGTCTCCGCGTCAGAAGAAATATTTCGAAGTGGGAAGCTGCTCGAATCTTGGCGATGCACAGGCACGCCGCCTGAAAATCCGTGTTGTGGGAGAAAATGGAAAATATTTTGCCCACACATTAAATAATACGGTAGTAGCACCACCACGTATGTTGATCGCTTTCCTGGAGAACAACCTGAATGCCGATGGTTCGGTTAATATTCCGAAAGCACTTCAGCCGTATATGGGTGGAAAAGAAAAAATCGAAGCATAATCAGAAATTATAGAATACATAAGAGGAGCTATACTCTGCCGGGCGGAGATGGTTCCTTTTGTGCCGAGAAAAGGGGAAGTGGATGAAAAAACTAAAATCACTTGGTTTTGCTGTAATATATCTTTTGATACCAATTGTACTCCAGATCGTGTTGTCGGTGATGATTTCCTTTCACATTGTGGCGGAAATCATCACCGACAACACGATCTGGAGTAAGGCTGCTTCGCGGGGTAGAGTATGATGCGGACAAGCTGGAAGCCTGGATTACTTCCGCGCAGATCAATATGATCTTAATCATGCTTGTCAATGCGACCATTATTGTGGGCGTTGGTATCTGGTACTGGTATGTGCGAAGAGTGCATCAGCCGGTAGAAGCGAAAGACAGATATCGTAAGATCTTAGCACCGCAGGCAATTGTGACGATCCTGTTATTGGCATTTGCCTCCCAGTTTGTGTGTAATATTTTGATGATCGCATTTCAGAACATGTTTCCTGCGGTTTACGAGGATTACGTGAAACTTGCCGATACGATGAGTCTGAAGACGATGGCAGCACCGGCAATGATTGCCATTGTGGGCATTTTTGGGCCGATTGCAGAAGAACTGGTATTTCGAGGCATGGTATTCCGGACACTGCGGAAGGGCTTTCCGTTTGTTGTGGCAGCACTTCTTTCCGGCGTGTGTTTTGGAATCTATCACATGAATTGGGTGCAGGGCGTGTATGCTTCCTGCCTTGGAGTGGTTTTGGCTTTTGTATATGAGCGCACGCAAAGCATACTGGGTGCGATATTATTTCATATGTTTTTTAATTGCAGCAGTTATTTGCTGGAACAGCTGGGAAATGTGTTGTCAGACGGCATGCTTGGCCTGCTGTATCTGATCGCAATGGCAGTTTCGGTAGTAGCATTTATCCCGTTATTGAGAAAGGTGGCACGACTGTTCCCGTCACGGAAAAAAGAGCTGCAAAACAGAGAAGAAACATCGATGATTCAGGAGGAAGAAGACGATGAGAACGTTTGAAAAATCAGATAAATTACATGGCGTATGTTATGATGTGAGAGGACCGGTACTTGACGAGGCGAAAGAGATGGAACGCCGCGGTGAGACGGTACTTCATCTGAATATTGGAAACCCGGCTCCATTTGGTTTCCGTGCACCGCAGATCGTACTGGATTCCATGGAGGCAGCATTGGCAGATCCGATGAGCCAGGGATACAGCGATTCGAAGGGACTTTTGGAAGCACGCGAAGAAATTTTACAGTATCATATGGAGAAAGGACTTCCGGGACTTTCCCTGGATCATATTTATATCGGAAATGGTGTCAGCGAGATGATTTCCCTGTCCCTTCAGGCACTGTTAAATAATGGGGATGAGATTTTGATCCCGGCACCGGACTATCCGTTGTGGACGGCAGCAGCCAAACTTGCCGGCGGAAATCCGGTTCATTACATCTGTGACGAGAGTTCGGGCTGGTATCCGGATATTGAGGATATGGAGAAGAAGATCACGGACAAGACAAAAGGAATCGTCGTGATCAATCCGAACAATCCGACCGGTGCCTTGTATCCAAAAGAAATATTGGAAAAAATTGTAAATTTAGCAAGAGAACATGAATTGATGATCTTTGCGGATGAAATTTATGACCGTCTTGTGCTGGATGGCAAAACCCATACGTCGATTGCCTCTCTTGCACCGGATCTTTTTGTGGTAACGTTCAACGGACTTTCAAAATCCCATCGTATTGCGGGATTCCGAAGCGGCTGGATGGTTCTCAGCGGAGATCTTTCCAAAGCGAAGGGCTACATCGAAGGAGTGAATATGCTTTCTTCCATGCGTCTTTGTGCCAATGTTCCGGCACAGCATGTCATTGCACCGGCACTTCGGAATCGTCCGGAAGTGGACGACCTGCTTTTGCCGGGAGGACGTATTTACGAGCAGCGAAAAGTGATCTGTGACGCGATTGCAGAAATCGATGGTTTGTCCGCTGTAACACCGGAAGCAGCCTTTTATATTTTCCCGAAGATCGATGCCAAACGTTTCCATATCTTGGATGATGAAAAATTTGCTCTTGATTTTCTTCGTGAAAAACATGTCCTTCTGGTTCATGGACGTGGCTTTAACTGGGAAGCGCCGGATCATTTCCGTATCGTATACCTGCCGGAAGTGGCGGTTTTGGAAGAATGCATGACAAAGATGAAAGAATTTTTGGCAGATTACCAGCAAAAATAAGGAGATTCAATCGTTACTTGCAAAAATAGAAAATATCTAGTATACTGAGAACGTCAGGAGGTGATGACGTGGCATTGCGCGTAAGCGATATCGCTGCTGAAAATTATACACAGCAGGCGAGAAAACAAAATACAGCGGCGGGGACGACCATAACTCCGTTTTCCAAAATGATGGAAGAAGAGACGAAGAAGGTAAATGAGGAGAACGCGGCGTCATCGGCGCAGACGGCATCGCAGACAACGTCTGCCGCAAATGTGGCAAAGACCACGGGCACGACAGGAACGGTGAAAAGCGATGGGACATTGACGACGACGTTAGATGATATTTTTAAGAGAGCGTCGGAAAAATATGGGGTATCGTATGATTTTCTGGTGGCAGTAGCCAAGGCGGAGTCGGATTTTAATCCCAAATGCGTCTCTTCGGCAGGAGCCAAAGGAATTATGCAGATCATGCCATATGAAGCGAAAGAACTTGGTGTAGACGATGTGTATGATGCGGAGCAGAATATTATGGCATCTGCCAAACTGCTGGCGGCACATCTGAAGAAATTTAATGGAGATACCACTCTGGCAGCGGCGGCATACAATGCCGGCAGCGGTAGAGTGAAGCAATATGGCGGCGTTCCTCCGTTTACGGAGACGCAGAATTACGTCAAGAAAATTGCAAAATATATGGAAGAGGGTGTCAAAGTGCCGGATAAGACGGTAACCGTGACACCAAATAAACTGAGCGGCGATGTGACGAAGAGCCAGAGTACGGCAGCGTCAGAGAGCAAGCAGACAGAGGCACAGACAACTCAGACTACATCTGTAGTACAAGAGGCGGCAGCCGCAACGGACGAAGAGCTGAATCAGACGATGGTGGCGGTCGGAAGTGGTGCTTCGGCGGTGACGATGACCTATGGGGCTTACCAGAGATATCTGGAACTGGGCAGCCTTGGTGTCGGATGACAGCAGTCCGGGAAAATTCCCGGTGTCAATGATTTTAAAAGAAGGAGAATTTAAAAAATGAGCAAGAAACCAACGGTATTGATGATCTTAGATGGTTATGGAATGAGTGACAAAGTAGAAGGAAATGCAATCGCACAGGCCAAGACACCGGTGATGGACAAACTTATGGCAGAATGTCCGTTTGTGCTCGGACAGGCAAGCGGTATGGCAGTCGGACTTCCGGAAGGACAGATGGGAAATTCAGAAGTAGGACATACCAATATGGGCGCCGGACGCATCGTATACCAGATGTTAGTTAAAATCAGCAAATCCATCCAGGATGGCGATTTTTTTGAAAATGATGCCCTGAAAAAAGCGGTTGAAAATTGCAAAAAGAATGATTCCGCGCTTCATTTGATGGGACTTCTTTCTCCGGGCGGTGTACACAGCCACATGGAGCATCTGTATGGCTTGCTCGAACTGGCAAAGAAAAATGGAATTGATAAAGTATACGTTCATGCGTATCTTGATGGACGTGACGTGCCGCCATCATCGGCAGCAGAATATATGGAAGAAGCGGTGGCAAAGATGAAAGAGATCGGCGTTGGAACCGTAGCTACGATCTCCGGCCGTTTTTATGCGATGGATCGAGACAATGCATGGGACCGCGAGGAAAAAGCCTATGCCGCACTCGTATACGGAGAAGGGGTAGAGGCATCGGATCCGGTACAGGCGATCAAAGATTCTTATGCAAATGACGTGACCGATGAGTTTATGCTTCCAACCGTTGTAGATAAAAACGGAATGATCAAAGAAAATGACAGTGTGATCTTCTTTAACTTCCGTCCGGACCGTGCAAGACAGCTTACCAGAGCATTTGTAGATCCTGATTTCACAGGATTTGAACGCAGAAACGGATATTTCCCGCTTACGTTCGTATGTATGGCACAGTACGACGCGCAGATGCCAAATGTACTCGTTGCCTTCCCACCGGAAGAATTGAAAATGACATTTGGTGAATATTTGTCAAAAAATGGAAAAACACAGCTTCGTCTGGCTGAGACACAGAAGTATGCACATGTTACGTTCTTCTTTAATGGCGGCGAGGAGACACAGTTTGAAGGCGAGGATCGTATCCTTGTCAACTCTCCGAAAGTAGCGACATTTGACTTGAAGCCGGAAATGAGTGCGTATGAAGTCTGCGATAATCTCGTAGATTCGATCAAATCCGACAAATACGATGTTATCATCATCAACTTTGCAAACCCGGATATGGTAGGACACACCGGAATCATTGAGGCAGCGATCAAAGCAATCGAAGCAGTAGATGAATGCGTAGGACGTGCGGTAAAAGCCATTGATGAAGTGGATGGACAGCTCTTTATCTGTGCAGACCACGGAAATGCAGAAAAACTGATTGACGAAGATGGCGAACCGTTTACGGCGCATACAACGAATCCGGTACCATTTATCATTTATAATTATGATAAAAATTATACATTGCGTGAGGGCGGCTGTCTGGCAGACATCGTTCCGACTCTCATCGAAATGATGGGAATGGAGCAGCCGGCAGAGATGACCGGAAAATCCTTATTGGTTCGTAAATAAGAGAAAATATAAGGTCCCCGGTTTCGGAGGATGGGATGCCGATGTGCTGCCACCAGCCGGAACCGGGGATTTTTGCAGTATAAGCCCGGTAAGCGCCGCGGGCGCCGGCTTGATTTAGAATGACACAGGGAGGCAATAATGGCAAAAAAAGTAGTAGTTGGAATGTCCGGTGGAGTGGATTCTTCCGTGGCGGCATATCTTTTGCAGCAGCAGGGATACGAGGTCATCGGCGTTACGATGCAGATCTGGCAGGAAGATGACGTCTGTACACTGGAAGAAAACGGAGGATGCTGCGGGCTGTCTGCTGTGGAGGATGCAAGACGTGTGGCGGAGCGCCTCGGAATACGATACTATGTGATGAATTTCCGCCAGGAATTTCAGAAAAATGTAATCGATTATTTTGTAGATGAGTATCTGCATGGACGCACGCCAAATCCGTGTATCGCCTGCAACCGCTATGTAAAATGGGAATCGCTGCTGCAGAGAAGTCTGGAGATCGGAGCGGATTACATCGCGACAGGACATTATGCCAGAATCGATCAACTTCCAAATGGAAGATATGCGTTGAAAAAATCCGTGACGGCGGCAAAAGATCAGACGTATGCGTTGTATAACCTGACACAGGATCAGTTGTCGCATACGTTAATGCCGGTTGGAGAATATGAAAAAGAAAATGTGAGAAAAATGGCAGAAGAGGCAGGACTTCCGGTGGCACACAAACCGGACAGCCAGGAAATCTGCTTTGTCTCGGACAACGACTATGCTTCCTTTATTGAGAAGGAAACCGGCGTCGATATCCCAACCGGAAATTTTGTGGACGTACACGGAAATGTACTGGGAACGCACAAAGGCATCACGCATTACACGATCGGACAGCGGAAAGGACTGGGGCTGGCGATGGGACATCCGGTATTTGTCTGTGAGATCCGGCCGGAGACGAACGAAGTGGTGATCGGCGAAAATGAGGATATTTTCACAACAACGATCCGGGCAGACCATCTGAATTTTATGTCGGTAGAGGACATCGATGGCGAAGTGCGTGCATTGGCAAAGATCCGTTACAACCACCGCGGAGATATGTGTACCCTCCGGAAAATCGACGAAGATACGATTGAGGCGGTCTTTGACAAACCGCAGCGCGCAGCCACTCCGGGACAGGCACTTGTCTTTTACGACGGCGAATATGTGATGGGCGGCGGCACCATCCTTTAAAAAAATGTCTTGAATAAATTGTTTTCTTATGATAGTATATATTAGATAACTTGTTTCCAAGGGGCTTTTGCGCCTGGAAAAGATGTGAAAGGGGAAGCGTCATGAAGTATTTTGGTACCGATGGCTTCCGTGGCGAGGCAAATGTCACGCTGACGGCAGAACATGCTTTTAAGATTGGACGTTTTTTGGGACACTATTATCAGAATGAAGATCATAGAGTACGGGTACTTGTAGGAAAAGATACAAGATTGTCCGGATATATGTATGAGACGGCACTGGCAGCGGGCTTGACAGCAAGCGGAGCCGATGTCTATGAGATACATGTTACGACGACACCGAGTATTTCGTATCTGATCCGTCAGCAGAAATTTGATCTGGGTATTATGATCACAGCGAGCCACAATCCGTATACCGATAATGGCATTAAGGTCATCAATGGCACGGGGCACAAACTGGAAGAAGAAGTCGAGATCGAGATGGAAAAATACATCGATGGAGAAATCCCGGAGATCCCGTATGCGACCGGTGAGAAACTGGGACGATGCTTTGATTACCAGGAGGGAAAGAAGATCTATAAGATGTATCTGGAGGATCTGGCAAAGCACAGTTATAACGGTAAGACGGTAGCGCTTGATATGTCCAATGGATCGGCTTCCGGTATCGCAGCAGAGATATTTCGGAGACTGGGGGCAATCGTGCATACGACGGGAGATAAACCCGATGGTATGAATATCAATAAAGAATGTGGTTCCACTCATATAGAAAATTTACAAAAATTGGTAAAAGAGACGGGCGCAGATGTTGGATTTGCATACGATGGTGATGCAGACCGGTGCCTTGCCGTAGATGAGAACGGAGAGATTGTGACCGGAGACCACATTATGTATCTGTGTGGAATGGATTTAAAGGAAAAAGGCGAGTTGAAAGACAATATGGTCGTTACGACCGTGATGTCCAACATGGGACTGTATAAAGCCTTTGACCGTGCCGGTATTTCCTATCAGCAGACGGCAGTAGGGGATAAATATGTATGCGCCAATATGATGGAACATGGGTACGTTCTCGGTGGAGAGCAGTCCGGGCACATTATATTTATGGAACATGCCGTGACCGGGGACGGTATTTTGACTTCCTTGATGATCATGGAAGCAATGCTTTCGAAAGACAGTTCTTTGTCAGCACTGACAAAGGATTTAAAGATATATCCGCAGCTGCTTGTCAATATGCGCGTCAAAGATAAACTGGCGGCAAGAGAAGATGAAGATGTGAAAGCGGCGGAAAAAGAAGTAGCAGAAGCACTCGGAGACGAGGGAAGGCTGCTCCTGCGTGAAAGCGGTACAGAGCCGCTGATCCGTGTTATGGTAGAAGCCGCGACGGATGAAATATGCAGGGTAAATGTGGATAAGATAATTCAAGTTTTACGTGCCAAAGGGCATGAGGATAAAAACTGAAAGAGATAGAAAGGAATCAAAAGAATGAAAGGTGCTTATTACACAAAACAGTATCGTAATGTATTTGCGGAGTGCGGTCATTCTCAGGAAGAGATCGACAAAAAATTAAAAGACGCATTCCACACGGTATTTTACGGACCGGCTGGCGAGAAATTTTATTTTGAAGCCGGAGATGATATGGGATATTTCGAGGATACGGGAAATTTTGATGCCCGTACAGAAGGAATGTCATATGCCATGATGATGTGCGTTCAGATGAATATGAAAGAAGAATTTGACCGCGTATGGAAATGGGCGAGAACATATATGTACATGGAAGATGGCTATAACAAAGGATATTTCGCCTGGTCCTGCAAGACAACGGGAGAGAAAAATGACTACGGTCCGGCACCGGACGGCGAGGAATTTTTCGCAATGTCATTGTTCTTTGCTTCCCACCGCTGGGGAGACGGCGAAGGGATTTTCAATTATTCCCAGGAAGCAAAAAATATCCTGAGTGCCTGTATACATAACGGAGAGAAAGAACCGGGAGATCCGATCATGGAGCCGGAAAATTATCTGATCCGTTTTATCCCAAGCAGAAAATTCAGTGATCCGTCTTATCATTGTGCACATTTTTATGAACTGTTCGGAGAATGGGCCAATGAAGAAGACAGAGAGTTCTGGAAAAAGGCAGCGAAAGCAAGCCGTGAATATCTGAAAAAAGCATGTCATCCGGAAACCGGACTGGCAGCAGAATATGCATATTATGATGGTACTCCATATGATAAAGAGCAGGATGTCTTTGGTGGACGCCATGACTGGTACTACAGTGATTCTTACCGTGTTATTGCAAACATTGGTTTGGATTATGAGTGGTTTGCCGCAGATGAATGGAATGTGGAAAACAATAACAAAGTACAGAAATTCTTTATGGAGACACATCGTGGAGAAGATTTTAAGGTGTATGAGATTGACGGAACCGTCATCGACCAGCCCGCACTTCACCCGGTAGCAATCATCGCAACCAATGCACAGGCATCTCTTGCCGCAGACGGTCCTTATGCCAAAGAGTGTGTAGAAAGATTCTGGAACACACCGCTTCGTACCGGCGAGAGAAGATACTATGACAATTGTCTGTATCTGTTTGCTCTTTTAGCATTGAGTGGAAATTACCGTATCTGGTAGTCCAAGGCGTTTAGAAATAGAAAAATCAGGGAATACTACCAAAAGTTCCCGCAGTAATTAAAAAATTTGGAGGATTAAGAAAAATGAGTTACAAAGTAGAGAATCTTGAAAACAGTATGGCAAAAATTACAATAGAGGTAAGCCCGGAAGCATTCGAAGAGGCTATGGTAAAATCTTACAATAAGAACAAAGCAAAGATCGCGCTTCCGGGATTCCGTAAAGGAAAAGCTCCACGTAAAATGATCGAAAAGATGTATGGCCCGGAAGTATTTTATGAGGATGCAGCAAACTTTGCAATTCCGGATGCTTATGAAGAAGCAGCAAAAGAGAGCGGACTTGAGATCGTATCCCGCCCGGATATCGATGTGGAAAAAATTGGAAATGGCGAGCCTTTCGTATTTACCGCTACCGTTGCTGTAAAACCGGATGTTGAACTTGGCGATTACAAAGGAGTCGAAGTAGAGAAACAGGAAGTTAAGATCATGGCAGCAGATGTCAATGCGGAACTTGCTAAGGTTCAGGAACAGAATGCACGTACAGTAAACGTAGAAGACCGTGCGATCAAAAAAGATGATATTGCAGTGATCGACTTTGAGGGATTTGTAGATGACGAGCCATTTGATGGTGGTAAAGGTACCGATTATTCTCTTACAATCGGAAGCCATTCCTTCATCGATACGTTTGAAGATCAGCTGATCGGCAAAAACAAAGGCGATAAAGTGGATGTCAATGTAACATTCCCGGAGACATATCATGTTGAAGAACTCAAAGGAAAACCGGCACTTTTCAAAGTAGAGATCAAAGAGATCAAGATGAAAGAACTTCCAAAACTGGATGATGAATTCGCCAGCGAAGTTTCTGAATTCGAGACATTGAAAGAATACAAAGCAAGCGTGAAGAAAACATTGACAGAGCGCAGAAAAAATCAGGTAAAAGCAGAAAAAGAAGATAAGATCATCAGCCAGGTAGTAGAGAACTCCAAGATCGAGCTTCCAAAACCGATGGTTGACGAGCAGATCAATCAGATGATCAACGAGTTTGCTTCCCGTCTTCAGCAGCAGGGACTCAGCATTGACCAGTACATTCAGATGACCGGTATGCAGCCACAGATGATGATGGAGCAGATGCGTCCGGAAGCAGAGACACGTATCCGTACACGTCTTGTACTGGAAGCCGTTGCAGCAGCAGAAGGCATTAAAGCGACAGCAAAAGACATTGACAAAGAGATTGAAAAAATGGCTGAAATGTACAACATGGAAGCAGATAAGATCAAAGAAATGTTTGGTGATGCTGAGAACAAACAGATCTCTGAGGATATTGCGGTACAGAAAGCAGTTGACTTCCTCGTAAAAGAGTCTGTAGAAGTGGAACCAAAAGAAGAAGAGAAAGAAGAAAAAGCAGAATAATACATTTTGCATTTTCAGATAGGAGGGAAATGGTATGGCATTAGTACCTTACGTCATTGAGCAGACCAGTCGTGGCGGAGAACGCTCTTACGATATTTATTCCCGTCTTCTCCGTGAAAGAATCATCTTTTTGGGAGATGAAGTGAATGATACGACAGCAAGTCTCGTAGTAGCACAGATGTTATTTTTGGAATCGGAAGATCCCAATAAAGATATAAACTTATACATCAACAGTCCGGGAGGATCCGTGACTGCCGGTATGGCAATTTATGATACCATGAATTATGTAAAATGTGATGTATCGACCATCTGCATGGGACTGGCAGCCAGCATGGGAGCATTTCTGCTTTCCAGCGGTGCCAAAGGAAAGCGTCTGGCACTTCCGAATTCGGAAATTATGATCCACCAGCCATCGGGCGGTGCAAAAGGTCAGGCGACGGAAATTCAGATTGTTGCAGAAAATATCTTGAAGACGAAGAAAAAATTAAATGAGATTTTGGCAGCAAACACCGGTCAGCCGGTAGAAAAGATTACGCAGGATACAGAACGTGATAATTTTATGTCAGCGGAAGAAGCGCAGGCATACGGTTTGATTGACCGTGTTATCACCAATCATGAATCGGAATAATAGCAATGGGATATGGTGCCACTGCCAACGGGAAAGCGGCACCATATGCTTTTCGCATGTTTTGAATGGAGGAAAGCATGGCAGGCAAAAGTAATGATAATACAACAAAACTTCGTTGTTCCTTTTGCGGAAAGACAGAAAAGCAGGTCCGCAAACTGATCGCAGGACCAAATGATGTATTTATCTGCGATGAGTGCATCAGTCTTTGTGACGAGATTCTGGAAGACGAATTGCAGGATCTGTACGATGACCGCGACACGGAGGAAGTTGAAATCAACCTTTTAAAACCAAAAGAGATCAAAGAATTTTTGGACGAATATGTGATCGGTCAGGAGGAAGCAAAAAAAGCTTTGTCTGTAGCCGTTTACAATCATTATAAACGAGTAATGTCGCAGGCAGATATGGATGTGGAATTGCAGAAGAGCAACATTCTCATGATCGGACCAACCGGTTCCGGAAAGACCTATCTTGCCCAGACGCTGGCAAAGATCCTGAATGTACCGTTTGCAATCGCAGACGCGACTACATTGACAGAAGCCGGTTATGTCGGCGAAGATGTGGAAAATATTCTGCTTAAGATCATTCAGGCGGCAGATTATGATATTGCGCGTGCGGAACATGGAATCATTTATATCGATGAAATCGATAAGATTACAAAAAAATCAGAAAATACGTCGATCACCCGTGACGTTTCCGGAGAGGGTGTTCAGCAGGCACTGTTGAAGATTCTGGAAGGAACCGAGGCAAGTGTACCTCCGCAGGGAGGAAGAAAACACCCACAGCAGGAATTTTTCCATATCGATACGACCAATATTCTGTTTATCTGCGGAGGAGCCTTTGATGGTCTGGATAAGATCATTGGTTCCCGAATTGATAAAAAATCCATCGGATTTAATGCGGAGATCGCAGACAAATCCGATACCCAGATCGGAGATCTGTTCCGTCAGGTACTCCCACAGGATTTGGTAAAATTTGGAATTATTCCGGAATTTGTCGGACGTGTTCCGGTTACGGTAAGTCTGGATCTTCTGGATGAAGACGCTTTGAAACAGATTCTGACAAAGCCGAAAAATGCACTTGTAAAACAGTATCAGAAGCTGTTGGAACTTGACGATGTAAAATTGACCTTTGAGGACGAGGCGATCCAGGAGATTGCGCATCAGTCCATCGAACGAAAGACAGGTGCCCGCGGACTTCGTGCCATCATTGAAAACTGCATGATGGATTACATGTTTGAACTTCCGTCGAGGGAGGATGTCAAAGAATGTAAGATTACGAAAGATGTGGTTGAGAAGACAGGAAAGGCTACTTTGATCGGCAAAGATGACGAGATCTTAAAGATCGAGACAGAGAAAAAAGACGAAGAAAGTGCCTGAATAAGGTGAAAAGAACAGGACCGGATTTTGCACCGAAAAGTGCGGGATTCGGTCTTGCTGAAATGAGGTAAGTGTAGAAGATATGGAGAAGCAAATAAAAACAATGCCCGTTATTGCTTTGAAAGGGATGGTGATTCTTCCGGGGATGCTTGTACACCTGGATATAAAACGGGATATTTCAAAAAAAGCGATAGATGAGGCCATGGCAGGAGATGGCAGGGTCTTTATCACCAATCAGAACGATGAAAAGGTAGAACTTCCATTGTATAAAGATCTGCGTGCGGTAGGTGTCGTGGCAAAGATCCGGCAGGTGATCCGTCTGGAAGAAGATGTCGTACGAGCACTGGTTTCGACGACAGACCGCGGAACGCTTTTGTGTCTGAATCAAAATGAACCGTATCTGACCGGGGATGTTGATGTGTATGAAGAACAGACAGAAAGCATGGATGAAATTGAATACGAAGCGATGTGCCGGGAGGCCAAACAGCTGTATGAAAAATATCTGATCAAGAATCCGAGTGTGGGAAGAAGTGCTTACGATAAGATACAGGCGTCCAAAAGTCTGGGACAGATATTGGATCTGATCATGATGCATCTTCCGATGTCCTTTGAAATGCGGCAGTGCTTTCTGGAGTGCTTTGACCTGCATGACCGGTTTTATTATGTGCTGAATTTTGTAGAGCGCGAACTGGATATTCTGGATGAACGGGCAAAGTTCCGTCAGTCCGTGAAAAATACGGTAGATAAAAATCAAAAAGAATACTATCTGCGCGAACAGATGCGCGCCATCCGCGAAGAACTGGGAGAAGACGGCGAATCCAAAGCCGAACAATACCGCAATCAGGCGGACGAACTGATCTGTAGTGACGAAGTACGCGAAAAGATTGAGCAGGAGATCAAGCGGTTTGAATCGCTTCCGGCAAATTCCTCGGAAGCGTCCGTGAGCCAGGATTACATCGAAAACCTGCTGGCACTTCCGTGGGATAAGATGGATGAGACGCCGCTTGATCTGGCTGAAGCAGAGGGCATTTTGGAAGAAGACCATTACGGCCTGCAAAAGGTGAAAGAAAGAATCCTGGAATTTCTGGCAGTGAGAACGCTGACCGGCAGTGGCGAAGCGCCAATCTTGTGTCTTGTCGGCCCTCCTGGAACCGGAAAGACCTCCATCGCGAGATCGGTGGCAAGAGCGCTTCATAAAGAATATGTGCGCATCTGTCTTGGTGGTGTGCGTGACGAGGCAGAGATCCGCGGACATCGAAGAACGTATATCGGTGCGATGCCGGGTAAGATCGTGGCGGGATTAAAGAAAGCAAAGGTAAAAAATCCGCTGATGCTCTTAGATGAGATCGATAAAGTGAGCAGTGATTATAAAGGAGATACTTCTTCCGCGCTGTTAGAGGTGCTGGATCCGGAGCAGAACCGGAATTTTGCGGATCACTACATCGAACTTCCGGTAGATCTGTCAGAGGTGGTATTTCTCTGTACTGCCAATACGATCGATACGATCCCAGGGCCGCTTCTTGACCGTATGGAAGTATTGGAATTGGCCGGTTATACCGAAAATGAAAAATTCCATATCGGCAAAAACTATCTGATCCCGAAACAGATCCGCAAAAACGGTCTGAAAAAAAGCCGGTTAGTCATCAATGACAAGGCGTTAAAAACCGTGATCAGCGATTATACAAGAGAGGCGGGAGTCCGTGGACTGGAACGCCAGATTGGAAAAATTTGTAGAAAAGCCGCGAGACTTGTCGTGGAAGAACAGCAGGAAAAAGTGAGAGTTTCCGGTAAAAATATCGAAGAATTTCTGGGGAAAAAGAAGTTTCACCCGGATATGGCAAATAAGGAAAATGAGATCGGTATCGTACGCGGCCTTGCCTGGACACAGGTAGGCGGTGATACGCTGGAGATCGAAGTAAATATTATGCCGGGCGAGGGAAATCTCATCCTGACCGGGCAGCTTGGCGATGTCATGCAGGAGTCCGCGCGGATCGCGCTCAGTTATGTGCGCTCCATCGTGAAAAAAGAGGCATCGTATTTTAAAGAACATGACATCCACCTTCATGTGCCGGAAGGGGCAGTGCCAAAAGACGGCCCGTCTGCCGGTGTAACGATGTCCACTGCCTTGTATTCTGCGATTGAAGAGATTCCGGTCGATGCGAAGGTGGCAATGACCGGCGAAGTGACATTGCGCGGAAAAGTGCTGCCGATCGGCGGATTGAAAGAGAAACTGCTCGCGGCAAAGAGTGCAGGCATCAAGAAAGTGCTTGTACCGCAGGAAAATAAGCCGGATGTCGAAGAACTCGAAGAAGAGATTACAGAAGGCATTGAGATCGTATTTGTGACAAAAGTACAGCAGGTTTTGAAAGAAAGCCTCGTGGAACGATAGAAAGGATGACGAGATGGTTATAAAATCATTGGAACTGGAAACGGTGTGTGGGATCACGAGTAAATTTCCGGAAAATGACAAATTGGAAATGGCATTCTGGGGACGCTCCAACGTCGGAAAGTCCTCCCTGATCAATACACTGATGAACCGTAAAAGTTTTGCCAGAATTTCTTCCCAGCCGGGGAAGACACAGACGGTAAATTATTATAATGTCAATGACATATTCTATCTCGTTGACCTTCCCGGATACGGATATGCAAAGGTATCCAAAGAAGTGGCGGCAAAGTGGATGAAGATGATCGAGCGCTATCTGGATACCTCAAAATGTCTCCGTGTGGTATTTTTGCTTGTTGACATCCGCCATGAGCCTTCTGCGAAAGATGTGGAGATGTACCGCATGCTTACACAGAAGGGGCTGAATCCGTTGATCGTGGCAACCAAAGCTGACAAGATCAGCAAAAATGTGAGACAGAAACACATCGCACAGATCCGGAAAAAACTGGAAGTTGTGGAAGGGACACCGATCCTTCCGTTTTCTGCCCAGACAAAAGAAGGAAAAGAAGAGATCTGGGAATATATTGACTATTTTGTCAAAGAAATTGACATTCATGAATAAATTGATAATGATAACCGATGCAGAAATGAGGGAATAAGATGAATCAGAATACCAAAATAACGATTGAAAAAGTGGTGGAAGAAATTTCTGAAAATTATGACAATGAACCATTATTTTCCACCAAAGCCGGTAAAAATATGCCGGAACGGAAAGTGATCATCGATGCGTTGAAAGAACTCCGCCTTGTGATGTTTCCGGGATATTTTGGCGAGCAGGATGCGACGAGATGTCTGCCAAAATATTTTGTCGGGGACCGGCTTCTCACGATCTACCATATGTTTTTTGAGCAGATTGCCTGTGCGTTTGCGTACGAGGAATCCGAAGTGCATGCTTCAGAGATTACCGGAATACCGGATGAGGATAATCAGAGGAAGGCAGAGCGTGTCTGCAGTGAATTTTTTGAACAGCTTCCCCGTATTCAGAAACTGCTTTTGAAAGACGTTCAGGCAGGCTATGACGGAGATCCGGCGGCACAGAGTAAAGAAGAGGTCATCTTTTCCTATCCGGGGCTTTTTGCAATATTTGTATACCGTATCGCCCATGAGTTATACATTCGCCAGGTGCCGTTTATCCCACGTATTATGACAGAATATGCCCATGCCAAGACCGGAATTGATATTAACTCCGGCGCGCAGATCGGCGAGAGTTTCTTTATCGACCACGGAACCGGCATCGTCATCGGGGAGACGACGATCATCGGTGACCATGTAAAACTGTATCAGGGAGTTACGCTGGGTGGCCTTTCGACACGCGGTGGGCAGAAATTGTCCGGCAAAAAACGTCATCCAACGATTGAAAATAATGTGACGATCTATGCCGGAGCGACGATCCTTGGTGGCGAGACGGTCATCGGCGAAAATTCGGTAGTAGGCGGAAATACATTTATTACCGGTTCCATTCCGGCAAACTCCAAGGTGAGTTTCCATATTCCGGAAATGGATGTTGTGCAGTAAACCGGTGTTAGTTCGGGTAAGCTGTCTTAATCCACTAAGTGTTCATAAAACAAACTGACAAGAAACCAGAGGGGTGCGTAGTCCAGGCGGATAACGCCCTCGATATTACATTTGGAATCACTGTAGTCCCATGGGCAGCAGTGGTTCTTTTTTAACCATTTTCCGGTGCCGTATTCGGCGCAGAAAATACAGATCGTATACATGGTTCCGCGCACCAGGATGTTTTTCTTTTTGAGGAGCCGGTGCATCGGCTGGATGAGACAGGCCATGCCATAGATGGGAAACATCCAGAGGGATGTCCGGCATAAGCATTTTTTCTCGCCCTTTTTCAGCACAGAATGAAGCCCGGTCCAGATGCATTCAAATCCCCAGCCGCAGAGGCCGCATTTTACAAAATTTTTAGGTGTTTCCGATAGTTTCATACAAATCTCCTTTTTTCGTGATGGTGTTAGTATCTCAATTTTCGAAAAGAATATGAATGAAGTGTAAAGTATTTTTGAAGTACTTGTTTTCTTTGACAAGATTCGCTATACTAGTAGTAGATTATTTTTTTACAGGAGGACATTATGGCAGAGATCAGACCATTTGTATGTGTGCGCCCGGCAGAGGAACTGGCATCCCGCGTGGCAGCACTCCCATATGACGTTTATAACCGGCAGGAAGCAAAAGAAGAGGTGCAGAGAGAACCGTTGTCATTTTTAAAAATTGACCGCGCAGAGACGAATTTTGATGACAGCGTGGATATGTATGCGCCGGAAGTATATGAGAAGGCAAAAGAACTTTTGCAAAAGGACAAGCAGGAAGGCGTATATATTACGGATGAGGACCGCAGTTATTATATTTACCAGCTGGTGATGGATGGCCGTCCGCAGACCGGACTGGCTGCCTGTTCTTCTGTAGATGATTATATGAATCATGTCATTAAAAAACATGAAAATACGAGAGAAGACAAAGAGATTGACCGTATCACCCATGTGGATACGTGTTCTGCACAGACCGGCCCGATCTTTCTGGCTTACCGTTCGGACAAGAGCATTCACGATATCGTGGCTGCGTATGTGGAAAATGAGACGCCGATTTACGATTTTACGGCGGTAGACGGTATCACACACCGCGTATGGAAGATTGCAAAAAAAGAAGACGTAGATGCGATTTACAAGGCATTTCAGAAGATTGACCAGATCTATATTGCCGACGGCCACCACCGCGCGGCTTCCGCAGTCAAAGTGGGCTTGAAGAGAAGAAAAGAAAATCCGGGATATACCGGGGAAGAAGAATTTAATTATTTCCTTTCGGTATTGTTCCCACACGATGAACTTCGTATTCTGGATTATAACCGTACGGTAAAGGATCTGAATGGAAGAAGTCTGGAAGAGTTTTTGGAAGAAATTGGCAAAAACTTTATTGTAGAAAAAGCAGAGGGACAGGTTCGCCCGGAAAAGAAAGGGACGTTTGGAATGTATACCGGAGGACAGTGGTATCATCTGACAGCCAGACCGGAACTTTTCGAGGGAAAAGATGCGGTAGGAAGTCTGGATGTTTCTGTGCTTCAGGACTACCTGCTCGGACCGGTTCTTGGGATCGGAGATCCGAGAACGGATCAGAGAATTGATTTTATCGGAGGAATCCGCGGACTTTCCGAACTTGAAAAAAGAGCGGATTCGGATATGAAGATTTCCTTTTCCATGTATCCGACGTCAATCACGGAATTGTTTGATGTTGCCGATCAGGAACTTCTGATGCCGCCAAAATCAACCTGGTTTGAACCGAAATTACGAAGTGGATTGTTTATCCATGAGATTTAAGTGCTAAGAGAGGAAGGAAAGAAAAATGATGGATCGTTTATTTAACGTAAATAACCCGCTTATGAGGGGATTGTCAAAATTGTTTGACATCGGCTGGCTCAGCCTGATCTATGTTGTGTTCTGCATACCGCTTGTAACGATCGGAGCGGCGACGACATCTCTTTATTATGTCAGTGCAAAGGTACTCCGCAAAGACCGAGGCTATGTATGGTCGGAGTTCTGGCACAGCTTTAAATTGAATTTTAAGCCGGCGACATTGATCTGGCTCATTTTTGCAGCGATTTATGGCTTACTGTATTTCAATCTGACAACGTTTAACACGGCAAATGCAGCGGGTGGATATCTGGTTGGTGCGTATATTGCGCTTGCGTTTATCGTCACCTGCGTTGCCAGTTATGCCTTCTGCCTGCTGTCACGTTTTAATATGAATGTAAGAGGGATCCTGCGTTATGCCCTGTACATGTCATTTCGTCATTTCCTGCACACCCTGTGTTTTGTGGTAATTTTGTTTGTGGCAGGATTTGGAATCTATGCCGGATTCCGTGTGCAGCTGCCGATCCTTTTGCTGTTTGTACCGGGACTGGGATCTTTCCTGTACACCTTCCCGATGGAACATCTGCTGAAAAAATATATGCCAAAGGCGGAGAAACGTTATACCGAAAATGGAGAAGAAATCGTCGAATGGTATGAGGAATAACGGACACACATTCGAAAGGAGATATTTATGAAAAAGAAACTGGAAGATTATATGGACTGGCCGAAGATTGAAGATCTTGAATATGCGGAATGCCGGAATGTTGAAGACGTTCTGGGAGCAGTGGCAGTCGAAGAAGGAATTTTATTTCGCTGCTTTTTTCCGGATGCCGATAAAGTTCTGATTAAGATAAAGGGAAAAAGCCGGACGGTCATTATGAAAAAAATGGATGACTGCGGTTATTTTGCAGCGCTGACTGCCGGAAAAAAGATACCGGAGTATACATATCAGGTACAGTACAAAACCGGAAAAATGGAAATTGTTGACAGTTACGCAGCCGATCATTATGTGGATGCAATGGATGAAGTCATGTTTGCGAACGGGGAGCATGACCGGATCTACGACAAACTCGGAGCACATCCGGGACATGTGGCAGGGTATGCCGGTACGTGGTTTGCGGTATGGGCACCCAATGCGGTGAGCGTCAGTGTCGTCGGCGATTTTAACAGCTGGGATGGCAGACTTCATCCGATGCGCCGTCTGGAAAGTGGTATTTTTGAATTGTTTGTACCCGAAGTCGGCGATGGCGATATCTACAAATATGAAGTTCACGGATACGACGGAAAAACCGTGATGAAAGCCGATCCTTATGAATTTTATGCGGAAAAACGCCCGGCGAGTGCGAGCATTGTCTGGAGCATTGACGAATACGAGTGGCAGGACGCGGACTGGCTGAAAAAGAGAAAAAAGACCGATTGGAAAAAAGAACCGATGGTCATCTATGAGATGCACCTCGGATCATTTGAAAAACCGATGGGCGGTGGTTTTTATACCTACCGGGAACTGGCGGAAAAGACCGCTGACTATTGTAAAAAAATGGGATATACACATGTAGAACTCATGCCGGTTATGGAACATCCGCTGGATGCCTCCTGGGGCTATCAGGTCATCGGGTATTATGCACCGACGTCGCGTTATGGAACGCCGGAAGACTTTATGTATTTTGTCGATCATCTGCATCAGGCAGGGATTGGCGTGATCTTAGACTGGGTTCCGGCACATTTTCCGAAAGACGAACACGGACTGGGACGTTTTGACGGCACATGTCTGTATGAACACCTCGATAAACGGCAGGGAGAACATCCGCACTGGGGAACGCTGATCTACAATTACGGCCGTCCGCAGGTGGCAAATTACCTTATCGCCAATGCGCTGTTCTGGCTGGAACAGTATCATGCAGACGGACTTCGCCTCGACGCGGTAGCTTCCATGCTTTATCTCGATTATGGCAAGCAGGATGGGGAGTGGATCGCCAATATGTATGGCGGCAACGAAAATCTTGAAGCCATCGAATTTTTAAAAAAATTGAATCAAAAGATCAAAGACCGCAGGGACGGAAGCCTTTCGATCGCAGAAGAATCGACGGCGTGGCCGATGGTAACCGGAAATGTCGAAGAAGGCGGTCTGGGATTTGACTTTAAATGGAATATGGGCTGGATGAATGATTATCTTGAATACATTAAGACGGATCCGCTTTTTCGAAAAGGCCGCCATGGCATGATCACATTTAGTATGGTTTACCAGTATTCGGAAAATTTCATGCTCGTATTTTCCCACGATGAAGTGGTACATATGAAGGGATCCATGTACCAGAAGATGCCGGGAACACCGGCACAGAAACTTGCGGGATTGCGCCAGAGCTTTGGTTATATGGCAGCACATCCCGGCAAAAAGCTATTGTTTATGGGACAGGATTTCGGACAGATCAGCGAATGGAGCGAAGAGCGGGGACTCGACTGGAATCTGCTTGCGGACGGAAAAGCGATGGCAAGCGGTACCGGCGAAGTGATCCAGGTAAAATCCTCCCATCGGATGCTTCAGGACTTTGTCGCAGATCTGTGGAAATTTTATAAGGCACATCCGGCAATGTATGCGTGGGATGAGATCCCGGACGGATTTGAGTGGGTAAGCATGTTAGATGCCGATCACAGCGTCATAGCCTTTATGCGCGAAGCGGAAAATGAAAAACTGCTTGTCGTATGCAATTTCACCCCGGTTTGTTACCCCGAATTTAAGTTAGGCGTACCGTATGCCGGAAAATATAAAGAGATCTTAAACAGCGATGCGATCGTGTATGGTGGCGAAAATCATACCAATCCGCGTTTAAAAAACAGTAAAAAGGAAAAAATGGATGGTATGGAGCAGAGTATCACGTTTACGCTGGCTCCGACCGCGATCCAGATTTTCAGTTATCAGCCGGAACAGCCGGTAAATCGTAAAAGAAAGAAGAAATGAGGGCAATAAAGCAATATGAAACAGGTAAAAGGTTATACGATCTTACAGAAACAGGAATTGAAAGAATTAAACGCGACAGGATATCTTCTGGAACATGACAAAACCAAAGCCAAAGTCGCAGCGATCGAGACGACGGACGACAATAAGGTATTTTCCATCGGATTCCGCACTCCGCCGAAAGATTCTACAGGTGTAGCGCATATTGTAGAACATACGGTACTCTGCGGATCGAAAGAGTTTCCGGTAAAAGATCCGTTTATTGAACTGGCGAAGGGATCGTTGAACACGTTTTTGAATGCCATGACTTACCCGGATAAGACCGTTTATCCGGTAGCAAGCTGCAATGATAAGGATTTTCAGAATCTGATGCATGTATATATGGATGCCGTATTTTATCCAAATATTTACAATGAAGAGAAGATCTTTAAGCAGGAGGGCTGGCACTACCATCTGGATTCCGTCGATGGACCTTTGACCTATAACGGTGTTGTATTTAATGAGATGAAGGGAGTCTTTTCTTCTCCGGAGCAGCTGATCGAGAGAAAGATCCAGCAGTCGTTGTATCCGGATACCGGTTATGGATTTGAATCCGGCGGAGATCCGGTCGATATTCCGGATCTGACCTATCAGGATTACCTTGACTTCCACAGCAAATACTACCATCCTTCCAACAGTTATATTTACCTTTACGGCGATATGGATTTGGAAGAAAAACTGACATGGATGGACGAAAAATATCTGTCTCATTTTGACTATCTGAAAGTGGATTCGGAGATCAAGCAGCAGAAGGCGTTTGCGGAGCCGGCAGAGGTCGAGGCGTTTTATTCGCTTGCCGAAGGCGAATCCGATACAGATAAATCTTATATCAGTTACAATGCCGTAACCGGCAATTCGCTTGACCGTGATCTTTACATTGCCTTTCAGGTGCTGAATTATGTGCTGATCCAGGGCGTGGGTGCGCCGGTCAAACAGGCCCTTGTCGATGCGGGCATCGGAAGCGAGATCATCAGCTTTTTTGAAGAGAGCATCTGCCAGCCGTTTTTTTCAATTATTGCGAAAAATACGGAAGTGTCAAAAAAGGAAGAATTTGTAAAAATTATCCGCGGGGAACTGGAAAAACTCGTAAAAGAGGGAATCAATAAAGATTCTCTGAATGCCGGACTCAATGCCCTTGAGTTCCGTTACCGTGAGGCGGATTTTGGTTCGTATCCGAAAGGATTGATGTATGGACTCCAGATGTTTGACAGCTGGCTTTATGACAGCGAAAAGCCGTTTATCCACATCAGCGCCAACGATACGTTTAAGCGTCTGCGTGAGAAGATGGAAGAGGGATATTTTGAATCTCTGATCCAGACCTATCTTCTGGATAATACGCATCGTTCCGTCGTGACGGCGGCACCGAAAATGGGACTTACCGCGGAGCAGGATCGTGCCGAGGCAGAAAAATGTCAGAGATATTTTGACACGCTTTCCCGGGAAGAAAAAGAAAACCTTGTGCGTGAGACGGAGGAACTGACCCGCTATCAGGAAGAGCCGACACCAAAAGAAGATTTGGAAAAGATTCCGTTATTGTCCCGTGAAGACATCGGAAAAAAAGCACTTCCGTTTTCCAATATGGAAAAGGACGTAAAGGGGACGAAGGTTCTTCACCACGACTATTTTACCAATGGAATTTATTATATTGACTTATACTTTGACATTAAACCGCTTCTGTCGGAATATGCGCCTTATATCAGCCTGTTGACATCGCTGATCGGCTGCGTGGACACCGATGTGCATGACAAACTGGCATTTTCCAATGAAATTTTGCAAAATGCGGGCGACTTTACGTTTGATACTCTGCTGTCACGCAAATACAAACAGCCGAAAGAATATAAGGCATTTATGATCTTCCGCACGAAAGTATTTGAGGAAAAGACAGAAAAGGTATTTGAACTGCTGGATGAGGCATTGAAAACGTCGCATCTGGATGATGAAAAACGGTTGAAAGAGATCGTAAGTGAGAATGCATCGGCGTTGTATATGAGACTGATCTCTGCCGGACACAGTACGGCAGTGAACCGTGCCCTTTCGTATGGTTCCCAGATGGGAAAATACGACGAAGCGATGAATGGAATTTCGTACTACCGCTTCTTGAAGCAGTTAAATGACAATTTTGACGAATATAAAGACAATACGATCGCCATCCTGAAAATGCTTATGCAGGAGATCTTTACAAAGGATAAGATGATGGCAGGAATTACCTGTGCGAAGGATGCCTATGAAGGATTTGAAAAAGCGTTTGTAAATTTTGTGGAAAAGATACCGGAGAAACTGGAAGAAACTGGAAATATTAAGCCGCAGATCTCCTTTGATGACAGGCAGCAGAATGAGGGATTCAAGACGGCAGGACAGGTACAGTATGTGGCGCGCAGTGGAAATTTTGTGGACCGCGGTGTCCCATACCACGGTTCTTACCGTGTTGTACGTGCCATGCTCAGTTATGGATTCCTGTGGAATGAAGTGCGTGTCAAAGGCGGTGCTTATGGCGTTATGTGTGGATTCCCAAGTTCGGGAGACGGATATTTTGTATCTTACCGCGATCCGAAACTGGCAGAGACGAATGAAACGTACAAAAAGGTGGCAGAATATCTGCGGTCTTACGACGCAGAAGAGCGTGAGATGACAAAATCCATTATCGGTACGATCAGTGCGATCGATACACCGTTGACACCGCGTACCAAGGGAAGTCGTTCCATGGGAGCGTATTTTTCCGATATGAAAGTGGAAGATGTCCAGAGGGAAAGAGATGAGATTCTTTCTACATCAGTAGAAAATATTCGCCGCGCTGCCGATATGGTCGATGCGATATTGGCAGATGGCAGGATCTGCGTTCTTGGAAACGAAGAAAAAGTTAAAGAAAATGCGGAATTATTTGGCTGCATTGAGACGTTATAAACGAAGGAAAGGAGCAGCAGATGGAGGAGAAACGAACAAAAGAGCCGTTTAAATCGGGCTTTGTGTCGCTGGTAGGAAGACCGAATGTCGGAAAGTCTACGCTGATGAACCGGATCATCGGGCAGAAGATCGCGATCACGAGCAATAAGCCGCAGACGACGAGAAACCGGATTCAGACCGTATATCATGACGACAGAGGGCAGATTGTCTTTCTGGACACACCGGGAATCCACAAGGCAAAAAATAAACTCGGTGAATACATGGTTACGGTGGCAGAGCGTACATTTGACGAAGTGGATATGATCTTATGGCTGGTGGAAGCGACGACCTTTATCGGAAAGGGCGAACGCCACATCGCAGAACAGTTGAAAAAGGCACATATCCCTGTGATCTTAGTGATGAATAAGATCGATACCGTGAAGAAAGAAGAGCTTCTTGCCTGTATTGATGCTTACCGGCAGATCATGGAATTTGATGAGATCGTTCCGGTCTCTGCGTGGACCGGAGAAAGCGTGGATCACCTTGTTGATGTGATGTTCCGTTATCTCGAAGAGGGGCCGGCGTTTTACGACGATGATACCGTGACCGACCAGCCGGTGCGCCAGATTGTAGCGGAGCTGATCCGTGAAAAAGCACTCCGCCTGCTGGCAGATGAGATTCCGCACGGCATTGCGGTGGCGGTTGACCAGATGAAACTCCGCCATAACAATAAAAATATGTACGATATCGACGCGACGATCATCTGCGAACGGGATTCCCACAAAGGGATCATCATCGGAAAACAGGGACAGATGCTGAAAAAGATCGGTACGCAGGCGCGGCGCGAGATCGAAGAAATGCTTCAGAAAAAGGTCAACCTGAAACTGTGGGTGAAGGTAAAGAAGGACTGGCGCGACAGCGATTTTCTTTTGAAGAATTTCGGATACGATAAGAAAGAATAACAATTCCGGATCTCCGGTATCGTTACAGATGGAATAAAATCCCTCGTATAGATGGTTTCTGATGTGGAGATGATAGTAATATCAACAACGACGGAGGAAGCCATTATGAACAATAAGTTTTGGAATGAATTTTATCAATCCGGAAAGATTTCGGATTATCTGAATTATGTAAATTCATCGGAACATACGGCACGTTCCCAAAGCACATTTGGAGGCAGCCGCTATTCGGATGAGATGGAGAAGATGCAGGATGCAGGAAAAAGTGACAGGAATGGTGCTTTCGGGGACTCCCGTGGGGGAATACGATAAGCGGGTCGTGATCTTAACGCGGGAACGCGGCAAGATCTCTGCGTTTGCCAGGGGAGCAAGACGGCCAAAAAGTTCCCTGATCGCAGCGAGTGAACCATTTACCTTCGGTGAATTTGAACTTTACCGGGGAAGGGATTCGTATACGATCTCTTCGGTAAATGTGGAAAATTATTTTTCAGACATCCGGGAAGAATTGGAAGATATTTACATGGGTATGTATTTCTGTGAAGTGGCAGAGTATGTGACCATGGAAAATATGGATGCGCGTGAGATATTGAAATTGTTATACCAGTCCCTCCGTGCCTTAAAAGTACCTTCCCTTTCCCGTGAACTGGTAAGACGGATCTATGAGTTTAAACTGGTCGCTTTAAACGGGGAAGCTCCCCGTTTATTTGCGTGCATTGAGTGCGGCAGAAAAGACGAATTGTTTTATTTTCATGCACAGAAAGCCGGCATCCTGTGTGAAGCGTGTTATGAAAAAGAACCGTACAACGGACGGGGCGCTTACCATATCAGCGGTTCGACGACGTACATACTGCAGCGTATCGTGGCTTCCCCTGTCAAGACGCTGTACACGTTTTCCGTGTCAGAGCATGTGATGCAGGAATTGGATCTGGTTGTAAAGGATTATTTTGAAAAACACATTGACAAAAAATTTCAATCTGCGCAAATGTTAGATGATCTGCTCTTATTTTGAGACAATGACAAAATTTTTGTCTTTCTTTTTCGAAAACTATGTGGTATCATATACAATATACGTGTGTTAAGGAGGCTTCAATTCAATGGCAACAGAGAAGAGAGAGGAAGAAAAAGAAGAAGTTATATCAAAAAACTTTATCGAACAGGAAATTGAAAAAGATCTTGCTGAAGGTGTCTATACCGATATTATGACACGTTTCCCACCGGAGCCGAACGGCTATCTGCATATTGGACATGCAAAGTCGATCCTGCTCAATCAGGGACTGGCAAAAAAATATAATGGAACATTTAATCTTCGTTTTGACGACACGAACCCGACAAAAGAAAAGGAAGAATTTGTAAATTCCATCCTGGAAGATGTCGTTTGGATCTGTGGCGGGGAAAAACCGCCGGTATATTTTGCATCCAATTATTTTGACCAGATGTACGAATGTGCCGTCAAACTGATCAAAAAAGGCAAAGCCTATGTATGTGACCTCACACCGGATGAGATCCGTGAATACCGTGGAACTTTGACGGAGCCGGGCAAAAACAGTCCGTACCGTGACCGTACCGTAGAAGAAAATCTGGAATTATTTACCAAAATGAAAAATGGAGAATTTAAAGACGGCGAAAAGGTTCTCCGTGCTAAGATTGATATGAGTTCGCCAAATATCAATATGCGTGATCCGATCCTGTATCGTGTGGCTCACATTACGCACCACAATACCGGTGACAAATGGTGCATCTATCCGATGTATGATTTTGCGCACCCGATCGAGGATGCGGTAGAAGGCATCAGCCATTCGATCTGTACGCTGGAATTTGAGGATCACCGCCCGTTGTACGACTGGGTTGTACGTGAATGTGAGTTTGAAGTACCGCCTCGTCAGATCGAATTTGCCAAGATGTACCTGACCAATGTAATCACCGGAAAACGATATATTAAGAAACTGGTAGAAGATGGCGTGGTAGACGGATGGGATGACCCTCGTCTTGTCTCCATCACAGCACTTCGCCGCCGTGGATTTACCGCTTCATCCATCCGTAAGTTTATGGAACTTGCCGGCGTATCAAAGAGCAATAGTTCGGTAGATTATGCGATGCTTGAGTATTGTATCCGCGAAGATCTGAAGATGACGCAGCCTCGTATGATGGCGATCTTAGATCCGATCAAACTGGTGATCACCAATTATCCGGAAGGACAGGTAGAATACCTGGATGTACCGAACAATCAGGAAAATCCGGAGATGGGTACGAGAAAAGTGCCATTTGCCAGAGAACTTTACATCGAGCGAGACGACTTTATGATCGAGCCTCCTCGTAAATATTTCCGCCTGTTCCCCGGAAATGAAGTGCGTCTGATGAGTGCTTATTTTGTCACCTGTCAGGATTATGTCACCGACGAAAATGGAAAGGTAACAGAGATTCATTGTACGTATGATCCGGAGACAAAGAGTGGTTCCGGATTTACCGGAAGAAAAGTAAAAGGAACGATCCACTGGGTAGCTGCACCGACGGCTGTGACCGCGGAAGTGCGTTTGTATGAAAACCTTGTGGATGAAGAGAAAGGGGTTTACAATGAAGACGGTTCCGTCAACATTAACCCGGACTCTTTGAAAGTATTAGAGAATTGTTATGTGGAGCCGGCACTTGCGGAGGCAGAACCGGGAGACCGTTTCCAATTTATGAGAACCGGATATTTTTGTGTAGATACGAAGGATACAACCGAAGGACATCAGGTATTTAACCGTATCGTGTCCTTGAAGAGTTCTTATCGTCCGGGCAAATAATCCGGAGAGAATGGAGGCAGTTATGGGTAATTTGTTTGCAGGACTGGAAAGTCTTGGGTTGAACATCAAGGAGACCGTTGATGTTTATGAAAAGGAAAAGAAAGAGAATCAGGATGCAGATGCCAAAAAAGCACAGGTGAAAGAGATTCAGGAAGAAGATCTTTTGTTTGACAAGACCTACACCTGTCCGGTCTGCGACCATGAATTTAAGAGTAAGATGGTTCGCACCGGAAAAGCAAAATTAGTATCTGCGGACACGGATTTACGCCCGAAATATCAGGGGATTGACCCGCTTAAATACGATGCGATCCTCTGCCCAAAATGTGGATATGCATCACTGAACCGTTATTTTAATTTTGTGATGTCTTCCCAGGCGAAGATGATCCGTGAAAAAATTTCCGCTACATATCGTTATGTACCGGAAGGGGAGAAAGTGTATACGTATGATGAGGCGATCACCCGTCATAAGATGGCACTTCTCAATACAATCGTAAAACATGGAAAAACGAGCGAAAGAGCGTACACCTGTCTTAAGATTGCCTGGCTTTTCCGCGGAAAGCGCGAAGAGATGATGCAGGGCGATTATAAAAAAGAAGAAGTGGCTGCGCTTTTGGCAGAGGAAAAAGAATTTTTGAAAAATGCCCACGAAGGTTTTGTCTCAGCTTTTTCGAAAGAAAATTTCCCAATGTGCGGTATGGACGAATATACCGTGATGTATATGGTGGCAGAACTCGCACGCCGTATTGGAGATGTTGAGGAAGCAAAACGATGGGTATCCAAAGTTCTTGTGGCAAAAGATGCCAACCGCAGGATTAAAGATAAGGCATTGGCATTAAAAGAAGTGCTGCAGAAAGAAGAGTAAGAAGAAACTTATTTCGGTTAGAATGGAGATTGTGACAAATGGAATTATGGCTTGATATTTTTATGGATGCGTTGATTGACAGCATTAAATTATTTCCTTTTTTGCTGCTGACCTATCTGCTCATGGAGTATCTGGAGCATAAGACCAGCACAAAGACGAGGGCATGGATCCGGAAAGCAGGAAAACTTGGTCCTGTGGCAGGTGGTGTCGCGGGAGTCTTTCCACAATGCGGTTTTTCGGTTGCAGCGTCGAATCTGTACTCCGGCGGGATCATTACAATGGGAACGCTGGTGGCTGTATTTTTATCAACATCGGACGAGATGCTGCCGATCTTTTTGTCGGAAGCAGTAGATGCAGGCACTATCCTGAAAGTCCTTGGAATTAAGCTTGTGACGGCAATCCTTACCGGATTCCTTGTAGACTTTGTGATGCGTTTCCATCCAAATTCAATTCAATACAAGAATTTTCATACGATGTGTGAAAGTGAACATTGTCATTGTGAGACCGGCATCGTGAAATCTGCGTTTACACATACGATTAAGATATTGCTGTTTATCTTTTTGTTTTCTCTTGTCATGAACTTTTTGATTGAAATTGGCGGAGAAGACCGGATTTCCGAATTTTTATCGAGCCATGCGATGTTTGGACCGGTATTTGCGGCAATCGTCGGATTGATCCCGAACTGTGCCGCGTCGGTACTCATCACACAGATGTATCTGGGAGGGATCCTGGATTTTGGTTCAATGATCTCAGGTCTGCTTGTAGGAGCAGGAGTTGGACTTTTGGTTTTATTCCGTACAAACAAAAGATGGAAAGAAAATCTTTCCATCCTTGGGATTGTATGGGCTGCCGGTGTATTTTGGGGAATGATCGTGAATTTATTCATCCATTGACAGGATGCCGTTTACCTTTGTCATGGCACGGGGAACGGCATCTTTTGACGTTTTCCAAGGAGCGTCGGTATTGCGGTAGTCAAATTTTTCGATAAACCACGCCAGTTCTTCTTCCATCCGCTTATAATTTTCTAAAAATACGCGGTTCAAGTCACTGGTAAAATCTTCCAATACATTGCCATGCAGATATTTTGGTGCTTCTTCAAAAAGCATTCCGTAGTGCTCTAAACAGAATCCCTTTGATTTTTTAAATTTTGTCACAAAAGCAGAATCTTCTTCATATAAGTAGAAAATGGTTGCAATGTACCGCTCATACACTCCTTTGATCCGGTCACAGATATAGCAGGAGTGGCTGATCTTGTCGGTAAAGGAAAAGAGTGAAGTTTCTTCTTTCTTGGAAAATAATCCGCCGGCACTTTTTCTGCCCTTTTTTTGTAATAATTCAATCTCTTTTATCATATTCTTCATGTGAGTATCCATGATGAGAGCAAGTCCAAGCCGGTTTTCAAAATCGTACATCATCTGCATATGGCGGGCGCAAAATCCGATCTTGTCTGTGGTAAGACGGATATCATCTTCCATATAGCTGGGACCCATCGCAAAGGCGACCGCGTCATTTTCCAGTTTTAATTTCATCGCGCACACGGGACATTCACAAGGTTTGTCAAAGATGTCATTTACGGGAATCGTGTATAATTGTTCTTTCATAGCTACCTCCGGGTGTTCTTTTACGAAATAGTATAGCATAAAGAGAAAAAGAAAGCAAAAAAGTAAGAAAAAAAGAGGATAAAAGAGATAAATTGTGAAAAACTAATAAAATGGAGAAAAATTCATAGGCGTACGACTTGCAAAAAACAACAGAAATGACTATTATTAAATCAATCGTTAGCACTCGGCAAAAGAGAGTGCTAACAAATAAAGCGAAATGATCATGATTGGAGGAAATAGAAATGAAATTAGTACCTTTAGGTGACAGAGTTGTATTGCAGCAGTTAGAAGCAGAAGAAACTACAAAATCCGGTATCGTTCTTCCGGGTCAGGCACAGGAAAAACCACAGCAGGCTGAAGTCGTAGCGGTTGGACCAGGTGGTCTTGTAGATGGAAAAGAAGTTAAAATGGAAGTAAAAGTCGGCGATAAAGTGATTTATTCTAAATATGCAGGAACCGATGTAAAATTGGAAGAGAAAGAATATGTGATCGTTCGCCAGAGCGATATCGCAGC
>ERZ808252.487-NODE-487-length-38279-cov-4.233806_pt1 | contig 38279 bp, 44 predicted proteins | sample MGYA00521242_ERZ808252 | MGnify/ENA primary metagenome ERZ808252 (study PRJEB31516, sample SAMN03275581) | gut metagenome | biome: mammalia-associated habitat; material: feces | host: Papio cynocephalus | place: Kenya | collected 2012-08-07 ...
TGTTGGACGGCACACTCAATACCGGCAATACCGCCAAACTGGCTGTGGAAGACGGTAAACTGGTTGTAACCAAATGACATTTCTTATAGAGGCGTTTCCCCATATTTAAGATATCCCCGGAAGTCTATGACCATCCGGGGATATTCGCTTATATGTGAAGCGGAACACACTGTATTCTGTTTTATAGACCTTACGGCAGAAAGAAAAAGGCCGCTATGCGCTTTTTATGCTCACAGCGGTCTTTTCTCTGTATATCGAGATAATCTCGGTTATTGTTTTTCTTTCTGCTGGTTCTAACTTTTCAGTTGGGTAAGTTCACTTCACCTTCCACCATGACAAGTGGCACCTGTCAGCTTGTAGGCGCAGTTGCCCCTTGGCGGAGGATTTTGCTTTTTTCACTCCGCTTTCAACCGAAACAGCAGACTGCTTTTGCCGCCTTTCTTGCGGTATCGCTGCTCGGTTTCAATAAATCCTGCTTTTTTAAGGTCACGGATTCCGCGGCGGACGGTGGACGGAGATAGCTTGAGGTCAGTGGCTATGGTCGGTATGGCAGGCCAACATTCGCCGGACTTATCTGTTCTGTCAGCAAGATAGATATATACCGCAACGGCTCTGTGCGGCAGCTCGGTGCGGTAGAGAAAATCAAGACGGCTCATTCGGTATCACCTCGGTTTCACTTAAATCTTTGATGATCTCTGCTTCCGTTACATCGGGAGCAGTTTCTTTTTTCGGCGGCGAGGTACGGATGGGCTTGCCGCCTCTGTTTTTATCCTTTGGCGGAGTTCTCTGCGGCTCGTTCTTCGGGCTGTCCTGCTGTGCCTGACCGCCGCCGTCCGAGCTGCTCGGAGTAGGCGTTTCCTCTTTCCACTCCGGCGGATACTTTTCAAGGATGCCGTCCTGTATTTCTTTCTTGTCGGCATACTTGACCTCACGGTTGCCCATATCGGGGACGGTATAGGGATTGTCTTTATCAAACTCAATGCCCCATTTGAAGAACAGCTTTAGGTGTACCCGCATCGGATGCACACCCGTTTTCATGACGATGAAGTCGCCCTTGGGCAAGGACTTGAGTTCGTCCGGCGTCAGCAGTGGGCGCTCTATCATTTGAAGCGATTGTGACGGATCGTTTTTACTTCTGCTGACAGATCCACTCATAACTGTTCTGCTGCCGAGTGCCTTGGAAAGCGTTTCGGCCGAGCTGCTGTTGGGAGCAAAGCCGCCGAAGATAGTGTCCTGTGTATTGTCTACGATGATTTCCGCACCTTCCTTGCCGTAGTTTTTTTCGAGCTGGGCAAAGGATTGAATGATAGGAACGATTTGCAAGCGCCGAGACCTCGATGCACTAAACATCATCTCTGCGCTTTCTATCTTTGGCAGCGTGCCGAATTCATCGCAGAAGAACACACAGCGGTTTTTGAGCTTGCCGCCGTTTTCATCGGCAACGGCGAGTATCTCACGGTAGAGCTGTTGGATAATCAGTGAAATCATAAAGAAGGTATTTGGATTTTCCTCCGGCATGATTACAAAGATGGCCGACTTTTGATTGCAGAAAGTTTCGGCGTCTATCTCTGTGTCGAAGCACAAGAGCTGCTCTAACTCGGTGTCGAGGAATGCGTTGAGCCTCGACAGAGCCGTACTCATAACGCTTGCCATGCTCTGCTCGGCAGTATTGAGTGCCGCACCCGCAAACCATTTCGCCTTATGCTCATTCGGCAGTAACTCCATGAGCTGCTGAAACTGATTCTTGCCTTTCTTTTTGGACGGAGCAAGTAACTCTTGAATGACCTTGAATACCGACACGATGTGCCGTTTCTCCGGTGCGCAGAACTCCGCTACCAACAGAATGGTTGCGGTCAACAAGCCTTCGGCGGCGTCATAGAAGTATGCGTTTTGACCGAAACTCGCCGCATCCATGCCGGAGAGAATAATAGTCTTGGATATGATTTTTGCATACTTCTCGGCCTTCGCCTTGTAGACGATTTGGTCGGGATTGGCGGCATATAAGTCGGTGTACTTATTGACAAGGTACAATATATTATTTCCGTTTGATCTGGTCGGGTTTCGCAAGTCAATGACCGAAACCTTGTAGCCGTAGTCCTTGGCGATATTGCCGTAGTTACGCATGACATCGCCCTTGGTATCTGTGGAGAGGAAGGACATTCCCGAAGCACAGGCATACTCGATGCACGGGTACAGCCAAAAGGCGGTTTTGCCGACACCTGCCGCACCGATCATAAGCACATGGACATCTCCCGTGTCTATCATGGCAGTGGTGCTGTGCTTACCACCCTTGCACCCGACCACAATGCCTTGTGGCAGAGCTTCCTCGGTCGGTTCGTCTTTCTTTTTTCTGACAACGCTTGTCATAGTCGGAGTATGACCGTCCTTTGCCTGCTTACGCCATTTCTTTGGAGTGAACGGGATGTGTCGATAGGTCTTTCGTATTTCTGCTTTGTTTGCCCACCGAGCCGTTCCGTGCTGACCGTCGCCGACCGTTTTGCTCTTGATATTGTTAAGGTTATAGATGTGAGCAATCAGCGTTATCGCACCGAGGGCGGCAAACATAACTGCGGCGACGGTGACTAAAGCTGCAATGTTTGGCATATTTCTTCTTCCTCGCTTTCTTCTTGGGGTGAAGAAAACTCCGCACGGATGTGCGGAGCATTGCCTCCGGCCGCCAGCCGGTCCTCGTTCCAATCTTTTAATGACGGAACGCGGATTTCATGTTTTATGCCCTGTATAAAGAGCTTGTCGGATATTCTCTTGTTCGCCGCTTGGCCTGCGGCATCGTTGTCCATACAGAGATAGACGGTATCAATATTGTGATTGTTTTTCAGCATTTGGAACAACACCTGATCCCCGACACAGCAGGCGGCGGCATAGCTGTGATTGCGCCAATTTTCTTTATTCATAGAAATAAAGGAAAACATATCTATGGGAGCCTCAAAGAGATAGAGCGTGTTGTCCGTTCCGGTCCAGTGAAAGCTGTAACGGGGATCGCTGCTTACAGCATTTCCTTTGTATTTGCTGTCAAAGCCAGTTCCTCGTTTATGTGCATGACGGGCAATGCCTTTTTTATCATAACCTACGAAGACGGCATTGTGGTAATCGGCAGATTCATAAACCATTCCTTTATGCACGAAAGCGGACAGTACCTCTCGGTCTATCCCTCGGCGGTTAAGCAGATAGGCATATACACGCCGCATATTATCATTCTGAGGCGGCAATTCAAAAGGCTTCTTCTGTTCATGCTTTACAGGCTCAGCTCTTTGAATTGTGCCGCCGTTATTGCCGAGCAGGAAATTGACGGCCTGCGGATAGTCCATATCATAAAAATGCCGGACGAAGTCGACGGCGTCGCCGCCGATACGTTCGTATTGATGAAACCACAGGTTTCCTCTGACCGTTACTCTTTCCGAGCCGTCACGCCACACATATTCCTTGCCGGAGCGTTTTAAGTGTTCGCCCTGACTTTGCAGGAGTGCGACCAAGTCTGTCTGCCGAGCGGTTTCTTTTTGTTCGGCTGTAAAATGGATATATTCAGTTGACATATTTATTCCTTTCCGCAGACTTTCTTTTATTTTTCAGTCTGCTTTTTTAATTGTGACTTTTCTGAAAATCGCTTGATATTATTCAGATTTTTGAATATAATAGATTGTGGGAGGTCTAATGCCATGAAATATTTATCTACAACACAGGCTGCAGAGCGTTGGGGACTTTCCGCAAGGCGAGTTGCCATCCTGTGCGAACAGGAACGTATCGCAGGTGCTCAAAAAGCAGGAAACAACTGGATCATTCCCGATGACGCACAAAAGCCCGCTGATGCACGGATTAAAAGCGGAAAATATATAAAGTCTAAAGAGGAGGACGCCCAATGACCTATCAAGAGTTAACCGATATTTTCGCAAAAGGTGAAAACATCTCTATCGAATTCAAAAAATCCACAGCGGACATTACGAAGGATATTTACGAAACCGTATGCTCTTTTTCAAACAGAGACGGCGGAGATATTTTTCTCGGTATAAAAGATAACGGTACGGTTCTCGGCGTTGACCGTTCCTGCGCTGACAAGATTAAGAAAAATTTTGTTACCTCAATCAATAATCCGGATAAAATCTTCCCACCGCTTTATATTCAGCCGGAAGATATGGAATACGATGACAAACTGATTATCCGTATTCATGTACCTTCCTGCACACAGGTTTGTCGCTGCAGTGGGCGAATCTATGACCGTAACCACGACTCGGATGTGGATATTACCGATAATGCGAACTTGGTTTACCAACTTTATGCCCGCAAACAAAGTTCCTACTTTGTCAATAAAGTTTATCCGAATATCGGACTCGACGCCCTTCGTCCGGATATCATCGATAGAGCAAGGCAAATGACACGAGGCCGCAACCGAAATCATCCGTGGCTGACCATGTCTGATGAACAGCTTCTCCGCAGTGCCGGATTGATTCTCACGGATGCCGATACAGGCAGAGAAGGTATTACTCTTGCAGCAATTTTGCTGTTTGGTAAGGATTCAACGATTATGTCTGTGCTTCCCCAGCATAAAACCGATGCCATTTACCGTGTTGAAAATATCGACCGCTATGATGATCGTGATGTGATTATCACTAATCTGTTTGACACCTACGATCGTCTTTTTGCCTTTGCAAGAAAGCACTTGAATGATCCGTTTTTCTTAGATGGAGACAAGGCTTTCAGTGCAAGGGATGCCATTTTGCGTGAAATTTTCTCCAACATTCTTGCACACAGAGATTACTCTACCGGATATGTGGCGAAGTTTGTTATCGAAAAAGACAGAATGTATACCGAAAACGGTAACCTTGCAAATGGTAACGGTGTTTTGAATTTTTCGCAGTTTGAGCCTTTTTCCAAAAATCCGCCGATTGCAAAGGTTTTCCGTGAAGTTTCCCTTGCCGACGAACTTGGTTCCGGTATGCGTAACACCTACAAATATACAAAACTGTATTCGGGCGGTGAGCCTCAGTTTATTGAGGGAGATTTATTTCGAACCATCATTCCGCTCAAGCCGATTGCGACTGCCAAGGTCGGTCCGAACACGAGTGACCAAGTTAGTGATCATGATAGTGACCAAGCTAACGACCATGATATTGCCGCAAAAATTCTCTCTTTCTGCAATATTCCGCGAACAAAAAAGGAACTCTGCGAACATCTCGGATACAACAATCTGACATATTTTACTCGCTCATATTTAACACCGTTAATGGAGTCCGGCAAAATCAAGATGACGATACCGGATAAACCGAAAAGCAAAAATCAGAAATATATCAAAGCATAACCAAAGCCTGCGAATTTTTCTTCGCAGGCTTGTTTTTTTGAGGTTGCGCATACAAAATTCCAAACGCTATTGCTTTAGTCCCTGCGCTTGCTTCTTTTCCTCAATCTTTTTATGCAATTTTCGGTCTGTGTCGCCGCCTTTGCGTTTATCCTCAATACGGTTTTTAATAATGCGGGCGATATGTCCGAGCAAGCGAATTGAGGCAAGCGCCGCCGTCCAGTTTCCATTGACCTTAATAGTGTGGATGAGCTGTGCGACGTATTAGTTGCCATGCTCGGCAGCTATCATAAAACTGCGGATGGCTTTTTGAATGTCCTCTGAGCGTTACTTTTTCCGAGCCGTCATGCCACACATATTCCTTGCCGGAGCGTTTGAACTGTTCTCCTTGGCTTTGCAAGAGTGCGACCAAGTCTGTCTGTCGGGCAGCTTCCCTTTGTTCGGTGGTGAAATGTATATATTCAGTTGACATATGTTTTCCTTTCTTTTTATGCTTTTAAGTGTTAATTTTAAGTTTGCTAACTTGCTTTTTCGTGAAAATACAGATATATTAAACTTGCGTTTTCGTGTATATAGTATTATAATAAAAGCTAATTGAGGGTATACTTATACATGTGGGAGTGATTTTATGCTGAAAAGAAAGATTTACAATGAGCTTGTTTCTTGGAAAAAAAACAATGGCGCAACGGCTATGATGATTGACGGCGCACGGCGCGTCGGTAAAAGCTATATTGCCGAAGAATTTGCCAAGTCAGAATACAAAAGCTATATTCTGATTGATTTCGGAAAAGCGCCGAAGGATGTACTTGATCTATTTGTCAATGACAGTTCCGATCTTGATTTGTTCTTTGCAAAGCTTGCGGCATTTTATTCTACCGCTTTGCATAAACACGAGTCGCTGATTATATTTGATGAGGTGCAACAGTATCCGCGGGCGCGTCAGCTTATAAAATACCTTGTTGCCGACGGAAGATTTGATTACCTTGAAACAGGCTCGCTGATTCGTTTAAAAAAGAATGTGCAGGACATAATTATTCCGTCAGAGGAAGATCATATCGAAATGTTTCCCTTGGATTTTGAAGAATTTCTATGGGCAATGGGCGATGAAGCAACCTATCCTTTGATTCGGCATTGTTTTGAAACCAAAACACCGCTCGGAGACGCGCTTCACCGCAAAATTATGAATGATTTCCGTCAGTACATTCTTGTGGGTGGTATGCCGCAATCGGTTATAGCCTACATCGACGGAAAGAACTTTGAGGCGTCTGATGTTGCTAAACGCCGAATTTTAAAGCTTTACCGAGATGATGTAGCAAAATTCGCCGAAGGATATGAAGATAAAGTGTTTGCAGTATTTGACGGTATTCCGGGTCAGCTTTCCAAAAAGGAAAAGAAATACAAGCTTTCTTCGCTTGATAAGCAGGCACGGTTCAGAACTTATGAGGATTCTTTTATTTGGCTCAATGAAGCAATGGTTGTCAATGCTTGTTTTAATGCCACCGATCCCCATGTGGGGCTTGCTTTAAGCTCGGATAATACAACACAAAAATGTTACATGGCAGATACAGGACTTCTTGTTACCCACACTTTCAAGGATAAAAAGTACACCGACAATGAGCTTTACCGTGCCATCCTTTTTGATAAGCTGAATATCAACGAGGGGATGCTTATGGAAAACATCGTTGCGCAAATGCTTCGACTTCGCAGAGAACGCTTATATTTTTATTCACGGTCTGACAGCCGACGGCGTGAAAATCATATGGAAATTGACTTTTTGATTACTGAGGGTAAAAAAATTGCTCCCGTAGAAGTCAAATCCGGTAACTACCGTTCCCATTCTTCACTTGATAAATTCTGCAAGCATTTTTCATCTGTTATCGGAAACTCTTATATTCTTTACACCAAAGATGTAATGATAAAGGACGGAATCATCCATCTGCCGCTGTACATGGCGGAGTTTCTTTAGGCTGAATTCATCGTACAATTCTGTATACTATAAGCGGGGTGATATTTTTGAATATCAATACAAATAATCTTGTTTCCATTACAGAAGCAAATCAAAACTTTTCCAAAGTAGCAAGACTCGTAGATGAAAACGGTTATGCCGTCATTTTAAAAAATAATGTCCCCCGTTATCTCATCGCCGAGTTCGGGCAGGCAGAAAAAGAACAGTTTGCCCCGAATGAAGATGTTATGTCGATATCCAAGCGATTGATTGCAAATAATAAGCAAGCATATGATATGCTCAAAAAATAAAAAACCGAATACCCATATACCAAAGCCTACGGAGCAAGTCCCGCAGGCTTGTTTTTTGAGGTTGCGCATACAAAATTCCAAACGCTATTGCTTTAGTCCCTGCGCTTGCTTCTTTTCCTCGATCTTTCTAAGCAATTTCCGGTCTGTACCGCTGCCCTTGCGTTTATCTTCAATACGGTTTTTAATAATGTGGGCGATATGTCCGAGCAGGCGGAGAGAGGCAAGCGCCGCCGTCCAGTTTCCGTTGACATGAATGCTGTGGATGAGCTGTGCGGCGTATTGATTGCCATGCTCGGACGCCAACTGCAAATAATACATCGCCTTTTCGGTATCTCTCGGAACATCTTTGCCGTAGAGATAAATTTTGCCGAGTTGGTATTCGGCAAAGTCATTGCCGTTCTCGGCGGCTATCATAAAACTGAGGATGGCTTTTTGAATGGCCTTGACCTCGTCCTCGGTCAGATATATCTTGCCTGCAAGGTATGCCGCATAGGGATCATTCTGTGCGGCGGCACGGTCAAGCCATTCTATTGCTTTCTTTATATCTTTCGGTATAACCTCGCCTTTGTATAACAGCCTGCCGAGGATAAACTGCGCCGGGGCAAAATCTTTTGATGCCGACAGATTCAGCAGGCGCACGGCTTCGTCAATGTTTTGAGCAAGAATATCTCCGTCAAGATATGCCTTGCCGAGCGTGTATGCCGCATATTTGTTACCTTGCTCCGAGGAGCGGCGCAGTAGGTTTTCGGCTCGTTCGGTATCTCTTTCTATATCCTCGCCTTTGAGAAAAGTTTTGCCGAGCAGATATTCGGCGTATTGGTTATCGTCTTTGACGGCGCTTTCGAGCCAATGCAAAGCGTGGAGCATTTGCTTTGGGACATCCTCACCACGCAAATATAATTTGCCGAGCATATATTTTGCAACGGTGTAGCCCTGCTTGGCGGATCTGGTGAGATACTCCACAGCCTTTTTCGGATCGTAGTGTTCGCCGTCACGGTCGAGCATATATTTTGCTGCACGGTATTGTGACCATTTGTTGCCCTTATCGGCATCTGCAACCGTTTTTTCATATTCGTCCATAGGCGGTGGCGGCGGATCGGGGCTTTCGGTTTCCTCTGTGGTCGGCTCACTGTCCGGCTCTGTCGGCTCGTCCATTTCCTCGACCTCGCCTGTCGGCAAATTGAGTTTCATCGCCTCGGCTATCACAATGTTTTTCACGGATTTGAATTCCTTGTTTTGCGACAGTGGTACTCGTTCCGGTCGGCTCTCGGTGTACACCTTGAGCGCCGTTTCCTTTGACTCGTACCATAAGTCATAGAGAGCTGCTATGCGTTCGTCCTTGCCGAGTTCGTCAACAATGCTGTTGATGATTTCCTTGATGTCCTTGCGCAGATAGCCGTACTGTTTTTTGCCGTTGGTCACAGCCAACCTCTTGGCGAGTGTCTGCAGCAGAGCTTCCACTTGAGGATTGTCATAGATGCCGCTGTTGACTTTGGCTATGAGCTCGACGAGTACCTCACGGCTCTGCACCTTGAGTGCGGCACGGTGTTCGGTCTGCTTTTTGTATTCGCAGAGCAAGTCCTGTGCGAATATGTCCTTGGCGAAGGACGAACGCAAAGCCATCACGCCTTTTTCCGAGAGGTAACCTCCGTTCGGATTTGTTGAGTAGGCTATCAAGTGAATATGAGGATGGTGGCTTTCGTTATGGAATGCGGCAAACCAACGGAGGTTGCTCATGGGTATCCGCAGGTTTTCGGAGAGCGTTTGCGTTTGCGACCGGAGCATATCCCGCCATCGGCTGCCGTTATCATAGCCGAGTCGTTCGGCGTCCTCGCGGCGAAGTGAGACGATTGCCGTCCATACATTGCCTGTGTGAGTGTTGAGTTCGTCCGACACCTTTTGCAGATCCACCGCCACGCCGTCATCGGTAAAGAGCCCGTGAGAGCCGATGCGTTCCGCACGGGGACGGGTGGCGATGTAGTCGGCATAGGTTTTGGTGTACATCATCTCATCGGCATTTTCCTCAAGCGCACGGGTAATAAATTCCGAAGCTGTTCCAATCGTTTTGTCTTTGAGGTAGTCCTCGTATTCCAAAGACGAACGGCTGTCGGGAAAGTCCGAGAGGATTTTCTTTATCAGTTGCTTTTGCTTAGTCGTAGCCGAAGCAAACTTTCTTGACTCGTCTATCTTTTCCACACCTTCACGGGTAGCGATGTACTCCGCATAGCCGCCGACATTTTTTCTGTCCTCCGGCTTTAGGTATTTGAATTTCGTAATTAACCGAGCCATTTATCAACCTCGCTGCCAATCGTTTGCGTCCTTGAAAGTAAAGTTACCGTTGAGCCTTTTTACTTCCTTTACACATTCGCCCTTGAGCCGTTCGAGAGAAACATCATCAATTTCACTGTTCGCCGCCACTACATTCATCGTGACGGCAAGCTGCACCGCCATTTTGAAAAGCAATCGGCAGATGCGGTTGTCGCTCTCAGCGATGATTCCCTTGACCGATGAGAGAATAGCGGCAGGCAGCATGGAGCGCTGATCCTCGGCAGTGAGGTGGTCGATATAGAACTGTATTGCTTTTTCAATGAATTCGGATTTACTGCGGCAGTCGTCCTCGGTGTAGAGCTGCTTTACTTTATCGAGTGTTTCGGGGTAAAGCCATAATGCGAATTTGCGTTTATTTTTCGGCGTCGGCACTCAAATCATCTCCTTTCCCTGCCGTATTTTTGATCAAAAACCGCAACCCCTAAACTTGCGAGGTTTTTATCCGTGCAACCCCTAAATCGCAGTTTTTGTTGCTGTCCTCAAAAGTCCCGCAAAGCCTTATGCGGTCGGCGTTGCCGTCCGCAGGGATACGCCGAGGGGAAGCGGCGCAACCCCTCGGCTTTCACCTGCTTGTTTTCGTACCGTCTGCCGATTTCCGCAAAGCCGGGCGAAAACCGCCCCAAACGGCGTTTTGCTTTCGCAGGGCTTGTGTTTACCCGATTCGGGGCTGCATCTCGCCACACGGGGCGACACGGGGCGCACACGGCGGTGTTTTACATCTCCGGCACGAGTGGAGGTTGCACGATTTCCTTGCCGTCCAGATAATCGGCGAAGACCTCCGCTTTTATCTCTGCTGTGAGCTGCCGTGAACGGTGTGCCTGATACGCCGCCGCAGAAACACTTTGGAGCGAATACGCTCGGCTGCCGTCAGCGTCGGTGACGGAAACCGTTCCGGCATCCAAATCAAAATCCATAACGGAAAGAATTTTCGGCTCGTCCTCGAATCGCTCGGCAAGATTCTCATAGTCAATGACCGTAATAGGAACAGAGCCGAGGAGTGCGTCTGCAAATCTTTTCGGCTCGGAGGACAACTCATTTTGAGAATAAAGTCGGTATCTGTATGCACCGGCGAAGGGCTGTTGAATAAACTCATTCAAGTAATACCTATCCTCATTGTTCTCTCGGATATGAAACAACCCGAAGCGTTTGTCCGCCTCGATCTGCTCTTGCTGTGCAATGCTTTCTTTGAGGATTTCCATTTCAACAGCGTTCTGCATTTCGGGCGGAACGAATTCCGTATAGAGTGAGTCGAAGGCTTCACGCAGCTTTTGTTCCACAGTACAGCTTTCATCTGAGAAGCAGTCGAGTGCATTTTGCAGGGCTTCGATTTCTCGCTCGTCAAATGACAGTACGATTTCAGTGGCTCTCATTGGCGCTTACCTCGCTCACTTCCGTATGCTCCGTTTTGGGGAGTTTCGGCTTTCTTGCCTTCGGCACAGCAGAGGAAGACACCGTGCCGGATTTCATGTCGATAAAATCACGCACACCTGCAGGCACGGTTTTGGAATAGAGTGTATCGAGCGCTTTTTCGAGTTCTGCTTCGGCGGTCGTGCCTTTTTGTGAAAGATAAAGGACAAGGGCTGATGCCTTGTCCTCGTCAAATGAAATATTGAAAGTTGTCTTTTTCATATTGTGTTTTCCTTTCTTGTTACATAATCAGTTCGGGATCAAAGCCGTCTTGCCGCCAATCCTCACGGTCTGAATTACATCCGCACATATTGATTTCCGTGCAATCATCAAGGCCGCAGAAGTTTGTGCCGTCAGTACAGCAGTTTTGAAAACTGCCGTATTCCATATCGCATTCAATCATTACGGCATTGCTTAAATCGCTGTGCGTATAAGCGCCGCCCGACATTTTGCATCCTGAAAAGACCGTGTTTTTGAATTCGCATTCCTCGGCGGTAACATCTTCGAGGTTGCAGTTTTCAAACCATGTGTCATTGATAACGGAAAAATTAAGTTCTGTGCCTTGCAGGTCTGTATCTGCAAACCGTGCGTTATCCATAACGGCATTCATCATGTTTTTATGTGCAAGGTTTAGTCCTTGCACAAGGCAGTTTGAAAAATCCGCCTGTATGCCACCTGCATCATTAAGCCATAAAATATGCTTGGCAATCATGATATCCGCTTCTTCCTGCGTCAGCGCTCGACGACCGTCCGATTGCTGCATATATTCATCTTTTACTGTGCAGAGCATATAGTTGCCGTCGAAATCAACGCTTTCAATTTCCGGTCTGTCTTTCAGTGCGGCATACAGCAATTCCTCGCTGAATCCTGCACCTCTGAACTTGTTTCGTGCTTCATCGGTATTGATACTGTATTCCTTACTGCCGCTGTCGATAGCTTCTCTGACTATGCGGTCTGCCATTATTGCGGTTTCACGCACGGCGTTTTCAAGGCTTGGATACCGAATGGCGATAGCAAGCTGTTCGGCATTAGGAATGTGTGCGGTGTATCGGGCGTAGTCATAACCTTGTGTGTCAATGATAAAGCCGTCTTTGTGTCCTTCTCCTATAAGCAACAGACACGGTATGCTCTCAGGTTGATGCCCTTGTTTCTCAGCATTGAATTCTCGGAGAAAATCATAGTATCCGAGAGGATTGGAAACAAATTCGGCATATTCGGTCGGAGTCAATTTTACCACTTTTTCAATCTCACACCGCGGCAGATTAAAGTCCGTTTGTTTGTGCTTTAAGTCTGCTTTTATAACCATAGGCATTTCCCTCACATAGAAAGAGCCTGCGTTTCGTCCTCATCGGAGGAATCGTTCGCAGGCTCATGGTTGTGTTCGTTTTCGTGGTAATCGTAGAGGTTACAGCCGAGGACGGAGAGCAGGCTCAGCGGATCGCTTTGGCACTGTGGACAGTACCTGAGATGGCAGGTCATTTCGATGCAGTCCTCGGTCATGATGAGTTCGTTGATTTCTTCTCTCTGCCGTAATTCTTCTTCGAGCAGTTTTCCGTTTTCATTGCTGTCGGTAACATCTACACCGAAGTGGTGGTACAGCTCGTCATAGGAAACCGACCAATAGCAGTTCTCGGAATTGTCGCAGCACTGCCGAACGGTATAGTCGGCAAGCCGCTTGATTTTATTTTTATCCATATAGAGCGTTCCTTTCATTGTGATTCGGCATTCTCCGTATAGGTGATATACGGTATCTTGAGCCAATGCGTAAAGCCGCTGCCTGAAACATCGGAAACAATAACTCCTGCACGGGTGTTGGCGGCGTGTATCACTTTACCGCCGCCGATATAGATTCCGATGTGACCGCTGTGCCAAAGTGCAAGCCCCGGAATTTCGGGGAGTGTGTCAATCGTACCTTTTTCGGTAGCGTTGTTGAACATCGTATCTGCACCGATGTCGGGCATACCGTTAGTGCCGTATTCGATAGCACCCGTTTGGGTGTTCAGCCAACCGTAGCCCTTTATCAGTCCGATGCAGTCCGCAGTCCGTCTGCCGAGCCAGTGTGTTTTTATATAGTCTGCCTTGCTGCCGACCTCATCGGGGTATTGCTTGGCTTTTGAGTTCAGCGTTTTTTGCGTAAGCACTTCGCCGTAGCTGCCCCATACATAGCCCCAACCGTGAGACTGCGCCTGCTTCGCCCATTCCACAAGGTCGAGGTTGTTCTTGCTGTGCGGATTGGTGAAGCCGGAGGTGTTGATGCTGTTGGCTCGGATAGAATTCATTACCTTGCTGTAGTCCTCGGATTTCAGTTCTGTGCCGAATGCGGAGTTGACGGCAGCGATGAGCTGCTCGTCCGTCTGATCCTCTGCAAAGCACCCAACGAGTTTATCCACAAAGCCGTCCGCTTTGGAATGGTCATACAGAGCGAGGGTGTACAGCACCTGTGCTTCTTTTGCTCTTTCTGCCGTAAAGCCCTTTTCGGTCATAGCCGTTTCAATGGCTTTCATCGTATCCTCAACCGCTTGCAGCTTTGCTTTTTCCTCATCGGACATTTCCTCGACCACGATTTGCTGAAGCCTGTCGGTGTCGATATTGATATCGCCGTTAAAAAGAGCGATAACGGCAACCGCAGGCATTATGACGATGATAATAATTCCAAGGACAATGCCAAGCGCCGCCTTTCGTAATTTCTTGTCGGTGAGTATGGCAACGGCTATCTTTTTAAGAGCCGCCGCTACCGTTGCGCTCATAAGCTGTCACTTCCTTTTTGCAAAAATATAGACGCAGGTGTGAAACCCACGCCTTGCTGTAAATGAATTGTGCGTTTGCCTGCGGTGGCTCATCGTCCGCCTGCCTTTCCGAAAATAGCCGCCTTGTATTCGGGTGCGATAACCTGCAGCAGATACCTTTCGTTGCCGCAGCGATAGAGGCAAGTACCTCTTTCGGGATACTTGATGAGTTCAAATTCGCTCGGCTCGACCTGTAAGGCGTCCATATACTCCTTCGGGTTGATCTGTCCGGCGTTGAACAGGAACTGATGCGTGGGAATGGAAAACAGCGGCTTTGTAAACTCACGGATGGACGGAATCAAAAAGTCCTCGATATTCTGACTTGCCAGAATGACCGAGGAGTCCTTTTTACGCACACGCTTCATGCAGTTACGCAGATATTCGATTGTAGTCATATTCGAGAGGAAGAGGTACAGCTCATCCACCGATGCCGCCGTGCTGCCTTTGCCGAGCAGTTCGTTGCTCATGAAGGACAGAATGTTGAACAGCATACAGTCCTTGAGTCGGCGGTTGGTATCCATAAGCCCTTTCACGCCGAACACAAGGAAGTTGGAGTCGGTAATGTTGGTGTGGCCGTTGAAGTATTTGCTTTCCGAGCCGACGCACATGGAGTGGATGCCGAGACAGACCTCTTGGAGCGTTTCCTCTGTGTAGAGGTATTTGCGTTTTTTGTCGTAGGCCATAAACTCTTCCTCACAAAGTTCGTAAAAGTCCTGCATGACCGGAAAGTCCGAGGGCTTCTTTGCGCTGTAATCTGTGCTGTCGGTGATGCCGAATCGGGCATACAGCTTGGAGAGCAGGATTTCGATTGTATCAATTTGCGAATCGGTGAAATCCTTGTAGCTGCGGAAAAAGTCTTTCAGAAAGGCAATGTGCTGACTGAGCCTTGTGACCTTTTTGAAGGCTTCGGGTGTGTTGGCGTCGATATCCTCAACGCTGTCCGTCCACGCTTTCGGCTCTAACGGATTGATGGTGTATTCGCCGGACATAAAATCAATATAGCAGCCGCCAAGCGCTTCGCACAGATCCTCATACTCCGATTCGGGATCGAGACAGATTATGCGCTTGCCCGATTCACGGATATTGGTGAGGATGAGTTTCAGAAGATAACTCTTGCCTTGTCCGCTGTTTCCGAGGATGAGGATATTGCTTGTAGTCTTATCCTCGGCTCTGCGGTCGAAGTCCACAAGGATATTTGTGCCGTATTTATCTCTGCCGATATATGAGCCGTGTGGATCTGTCTTGCCCGAAAAATTGAACGGGTACATATTGGCGACCGAGGACGCAGGCAGCACTCGTTCATACTGCGCGCCGAACTGATTGCAGCCTGTCGGGATAACTGACAAAAAGCCTTCCTTTTGACGGAGGGTTAAGCGGTCAACGGAAATTTTGGAACGAGTGAGTTCCATTGCAATGTCACTCTGTAATTCCTTGAGTTTTTCCATGCTCTTGGCTTTCAGTTCGATGAACACCGACACATGGAGCAACGGCTCTTTGTTCTTGCGGAGGTTGGCGAGAAGTTCAATAACATCCTGCAAATTGCCCTCGGCCTCGATGGTTTCGTTGACATCGTTGCCGCCGCTTTTGAGCCTGTTGCGGCGAGTGGCGTTTTGAATGATTTTACGCTGTTCCATTGATTCCACCAAGCGGTGGTAAATGCGCAAGGTCACGCCGTTTCGGTCGGCGAGCTGCGAGAGGATCGCCTGTTCCTCGGTGGACGGCGGATACTCACGGATAGCCCACACACAGCGGTAGCTGTCGCCGACTATATAGTGGTCGGATAAGAATTTGATACTGCCGGGCAGGATCATATCGAAGAAGTCCTTGGTGCGGATTTCCTCGACCTGTTCCGGCGTTAATACTTTCGGTTTTCTCTTAAACATGATTTTCTTCCTTTCTGCCGTTTAGGTTTCTGCGGCGATAATAAGCAACCTGCCGTCCTTGCCCGAACCGTAACAGGTGGAGAGGATGAGCTGCCTGCCGTCCTCGGCGGCGATGCAGTTATACCAAGCGTCCGAGGGGTTCGTTTTCAGCACCTCGGTTACGATAAAGGTTTGCAAGCCGTCTGCGGTTTCAAATTTCACGGTCCGGTGTGCGCTCAAAAAATCTCTGTCCACATACTTTTTGAGGTCGGAGAACATCGTACCGTTTCGCATATTGTGGCCGTAAATAATGAGGTTGGTATTTTGAAGGCTGCACCGCCCGTCAAGGAACGGCACACCGCTTTGGCTGTACTTGCCGTAGAAGTTTCGGCGGAGATATTTCTGCGGATCGGACGGTGTGTGCATTACGGGATAACTGATGTTTGTGCCGTCAATAGAGAGCCACCCGATGCAGTCGGCGTTTTCCGCAATGAGAGCTTGTATATTGCGTTCTGCCGCAGGCTGCTCGGTCGGCTCTGATTCTGTCTGTGCTGCCTTGACCGTAGGCTCGGCAATTTCTGAAACGACGGCGAAGTCATCTTTTTCTTTCTGCCGTTCTTTTAACTCTGAATAGATATTTACGCCTGCAAGCACGGCAGCCGCCGACAGCAGAAGACAGAAAAATATGAGGACGGGCTTATTCCTCGTCCTCATCATCCGTTACCTCATAGAACTGTTCGCCGTCAATGTCGGGCATTGCTTCGCCCTGCATACTCGCTTCAAAATAGAGTGCCAGGATGCGTTTGATCTCCGGCTTTTTAAGGCGGTGTACCTCAAAGCCCTCGCCGGCGATTTTACTCTCAATGCGGTTTGCGGTTTCAAAGACCTGCTTTTCTTTCTGCCCCTTAATTCGGGCAACAAAGAAAAACTGACGGGCCGTTGCCATTTCTACCTGAATGGTGTCGAGGAAGTCAATGTCCTTTTTGATGAGCTTCCTGACCTTGCCGTTTTCCTCAACTTCAAGGCGTTCGGTCAGATAGGCTTTGTTGTCATCAAAGCATTCCGAGGAGTCGGTGCAGACGATTTCAATGTCGGGCAATGCCGACAGCACCATCATAAGGTGATGGATTTTAATTTCAATGTTGATATGGGACAGCACCGAGATATTAGTGGGTGCTACAAGATAAAAGAGCAGCTCGCCCTTGTTGGTAGAAAGGCCGTATTTCGTGAAGGTCTTGATGCCCATAAGTTCCTGCACCGAACGGCCTTTTTTCTTTTTCTGCTGTTTCTGCTTCATTGTCATCATCTCCATTCAAAGTATTGCTGCGTGGATATAAAGTAGCGCACAGCGTAACGCATGAAATCGAGTACGGTGGTATCGTCCATGCGAATAGTTAAAAAGCCGTAGCATAAAACAGCTACGGCCGGTAAGAAAATGTGCATCTGCACAAGTGCGAGAACCGACAACATTGCGGCTACTGCAAGTATTACAAAGTCACGCAAACTCCAAAGCCACAGATTGGCGGTGGCTTTTAAGTTCTGCGGATAGATATATTGTGTCATTGCGTCATTCCTCCGATTTCTATGCCGCCGACATCCTCGCAGAATTCCTTGGGCGTCTGTCCGTATTCATCACGGAGCTTCTCGGCGATCATATCCTTGATGAGCTGCACTTCCGTATCGGTCGGCACATATTCGCCTTCCTCGCAGGAGTCGGCGGTTGTAACGGTAAATTCAAGCCGGAGCGTGTCGGCGAACGGATCGTACTTGGCGTACAGATTCAGCCATTTGTCATCGTCCGCCGCCGTGTTCGTTCCGAATTTCTTGTCTACATCAAACCATGTTTCGAGATAGCAGGTGATCTGATGCCCGATGTCACAGTCGACTTCCATATCTCGGTCGACTGCAAGCATATCCCTTGTCAACTCCGGCGTATCCATTTTAGTTATAACGGAGGTCGGACGGTATTCGGCGTCGGCATTGTGTCTGCCGAGCTGCTCACGGATATGCTCTGCAAGCTGTTCCGACAGGAAATTACCGCACACTGCTTTTGCTTGCTCATTGATAATGCCGAGATGTTTAAGCCCTGCCTTGTAACGGGAGAGGAGCTTATCATAGGTCATTTCCTCATTTAATGACGGCTCAAATATACCGTAATCGCCATACCAATTTGCATATCGCTCGGTTTGCGGAATGTCTGCCGCTTCCTCATAGGCGGCAATGATTTTAAATGCGTCCGAGCCGTACTTCTGCAAAAATCTGTTTGCCTGCGTGTAGTATTTCATAGCCTACCTCCTTATTTGCCCGTGGCTCTTGCCACACTGCGAGTGAGGTTTACAGCCGTGGTTGTGGCATGAACAACGCTCATCATGTTTACCTTAACGCTCGAATCGAGCCCAAACTGCTGTGCAATTCTCGGCACTTCATTAGCGGCAAGCATGATGCCGAGACCGAGGAGCATATTCTGCGGAAAAGTCAGAAGCCCCAAGAAAAGCAATGTTGTCTGCATAAATGCCGTAAGGCAGATTGCGATGACCTGCTTGCACCATTGGTTAAAGCCGTCGGCGTAGCCCCTCGGCACACTGAACATATATAACGCACCGACAGACATCTGCACGAGGAGGATTCCGCCTCGCTTGATATTCTGAAAGAATATTTTAATAATGCAGTAGGCAAAGGCTATCATCGCAAGCAGATTAAAGAGCTTGTATTCCGCGGTGGACGCCACCATAAACGAGCCCTTCAGCACCGAGGAGCTTTGGCCTGCGAGGTCGAGTGACTGCGTTCCCGCAAAAATTCGGGCAAGGTCGTGGGAAAATGTGTTTTGCAGGCTGATGCAAAACTTGTATAACTCTATCGGCACGACTCCGATGAGGGAGCAAGCAAAGAAGCCTTTTATGATGTTGAGTGCCGTTGTTTTTACATTGGCTCTGCCGCATTGATACTCGATGGCCACATCGAATATTGCAACAACCGTGCCGGCGACAAACAGCCCCCAACCGAACAGCGTGAACAGTTTTACGGTTGCCTTTACCCATTCAAGGTCAAACACATCCGCACCCATATTGCCCATCATCTCGAAGAAGTCGGCGATAGCGCCGTAGATGATTTCATAAAACCATTTGAGCATTGCGTCCCAAATGGCATTGGATATTTGTGTTCCGAGGAAGTCCATAGCGTCGCCGATGGCGCTGCCGATCCCCGAAAAGATATCGCCTAACCAATCAAAAATGATTACCACCTCATTTCTAAATGAAAACGGCAGACGAGGTGTCTGCCGCATGAGAAAAGCCGCCGACTCTTAATCAGTCAGCGGCTTTCTCGTTTGTTTCCATATCTTTTTTCATTTCCAAACCGTCTATAAAGCCCATGCGGTACGCTTCGGCTTGAAGGATTGTTTCAACCTCTGCTCTGGCGTTTTTCATCGCACAGAACAGATCCAACTGTTCGGGTGTCAGTGCCTTTTCCAATTTATCGGATGCATCGGCAAGTTCATGAATAGCCTTGGTGTATTCGGGTGTTCGCCTGACGAGGTTTTCTATCGAACAGATATCGCCGTTGAACAGCTTATAAAAAAATCCCATATCGGTCATTCCTCCTTTCCAAGTCACACAACATACCACACACTGCGTCGGAAGTCCAGAACAAAATAAAACCGCCGCAACTTTAAGATTGCAGCGGCTTTTAAGTCTGAATATACCCGTCAGCGCAGTTTGTTCGGTTCAATTATAATTACCTTTTTTCCGCTTTTCACAGCGTAGTTCACAGTGTTTCCGGTGCCGCTTTTCTCGCCGTTCCATACAGCGATAACCACATCGCTGTTGTCCACCATATATTTATTCCGCTTCATCATGCAGTCGGGAGTATAGTGGGTTTGCAGCATCTTTGCGACATCGGAACGACGGATAATATCGAAGTATCTGTTCCGCCAGCCCTCACTCCATTTGTTCGCCTGCGTTTCACAGGGAATGGCACATTCGAGCTTGATCTGAGGATACTTCTCTCTAAGCTTCAGCACGGCCTCGGCTGCGTAGATGTCGACACCCATCGCCATGCCGGAGATAAAGTGGGTTACTCCGTTCTCGGTGATCTGCCTTTCGATGTTCTCGCTGAGCAGTTCCTTGAGCTTCTTGCATGACGGTTCTTCCTCATTGTAGCCGAACGGCAGGGACTTCGGTCTGTGACCTGTAAAACAACATTTCTTTTCCATAATCCTTTTCTCCTTGTATGTATTAGCAAGTGTTTATCACTTGCTAATACATAGTATAGACCATTATAACAGAAAATATTGTCGAAAAGAAGTAGGAAAAATAAAAAACTGCACGAAACTCGTGCAGCCGATAAAATTCTATCGTTATTTGTTGCTTTCTGCTTGCTTGACCATAAGGTCGAGCATTTCCAAAATTCTGTTTTGTTCCTCTGTCGGTAAACCGGAGAGACGGCGGCTGATCTCATTTTCCTTGTACTCAACCGAGCCGTTTATAACATCACAGAAGATGGCGTCTGCCGAAACCTCCAAGCCGTTGATTATCGTAATCAGCTTTTCATACCTTGGGAAAGAGCCGCCACGCTCAACTGTAGAAATATAATTGACGGAAAGACCTGTCTTTTCCGAGAACTGTTCTTGAGTCAGTCCTAATCTTTCACGGCATTCTTTGATTCGTTTTCCGATGCGCTTATCTATCATCTGATTCACCCGCTTCCTTCGAGCCTAACACTCTAATACATAGTATAAGCGGCTAATGCAGTTTTTAGAACAAATGCAAATCCATACAGTGTGTATTAGCGTGTTAGTTAATGGCGAATTTTTAGTGAAATCAGACCTTGCACATCACTTTTTGCACGCCGTTTAGATAATAGACCAGATATAAAGCGGTGCGGTCAGCGTGAAAATAAGGCAGGCAAAGAGAATGCACGGAGCTGCGAATTCAAACTGTCCGTGCTTTCTGTAGTCGAAGTAAGCCGTGCCGACCTTCACGAAGAAAAGGATGGCGAGGATCATATCGCACACGGGAAAAACAACATTGTTAACGACCGTCTGAATTTGACTCTTTGCCGCTTTCCAAGTGTTTTCGATTGCACCCGCCACATCGCCTGCGGCAAAGGCTGTCATAGAGAACGCCGACACGAGGACGGCCACGAGCAGAACACAGAAAAGGATTCTGACAGTTTTCTTTTTCATAGGATTCATAAGGTATTACCTCCAGTCGCTTTTTGGATTTCTTTTTCGGTTATCTTTCGGATTCGGATATTGAGGTTTTTGCAAAACTTCAGTTCGGCACTCATTCCGTCCGTGACGGTATCTCCGAATACCCAAACCTCATCGCAAAGCCACAACAGCGACATTCCCGCCGCCAAGCCGACTTCACGGTCTTTGAAGTTATTATCGTTAAGACATTCGGCATAGAAATGCGGCACGACCGGAGCCGTGCCGCACCTCAGTGCATATTCGGTATATGTCTTAACCTTTTTGAGATTTTCCTCAATATTCCCTCCGAGGGGAGCGCAGACATACACCCGTTTCATTACTCGTCATCCTCATCCTTTCGGGATTTCACACGGATAATGACAACGGCGATGATACCGCCGAGTGCCACAGCACCGAGTCCGATCCAGAAGCCGAGGTTGGAGTTGTCGCCCGTCTGCGGAACGGGAGGAGCAGGAGGCGTAAGCGTTACGGTCTGACCGCCGTCCTCAATATCGGCATGAGCTGCGATCTCCACACCGTCACGGTAGAGCGTTTCATACACAACAATGTCTGTCTGTTTGGTGACTTTGCTGCCGTCAAAGGTAAAGCGGACGGTAATCTCTCCGTCTTTTTTCTCTGCCGTAAAGGTGACTTCGGAGGTCACTTCCTTGCCGTTTACGAGGAACGGCTTGCCCGTTGCCTTGTCCATAAGGATGCCCTTGACGGTGTATTCCTTACCGACCGTAAGGTTTTTGTAGGAAACGGTGTCCTCAATGGTGATGTCGCCCTTGGCAACAGCAGACTTTTCGCCGTTCACGGTTGCCTTTGTTCTGATTTCTGGAACGGTAACCTTGACGGTCTGATTCTCGTCCTCAATGTCTGCGTGTACGGCAAGTTCTTTGCCGTCCTTGTACAGAGTTTCAAATACCACAAGGCTTGTGTTTTCCTTGATGAGTCTTGAATCGAAGGTAAAGGATACCGTAACCGTTCCGTTCGAAGTTTCGGGTGTAAAGACGGTTTCGGCTGTTACAGCTTCGCCGTTTTCGGTAAAGGCTTTGCCTGTGTTCTTATCCATAAGCGTACCTTTGAGTACATACTCCTTGCCGGGGATGAGGTGGCTGTAGGATACGGTATCGGTCAGCGTGAACACTTCGGTTGCACAGACTTCCTTGTTGCCGTCAATCGCAGCGATTGTTTTAACTTCGGGAATGCGGTCATTGACCACTGTAATCTCTACCGTCTGCTCGTTTTCCGTGATGCTGACAGGATAGATTTCCTCATTGGCGAGGTATCCGTCCGCAGGCTGAAGTTCTTTAATGAGCCAATCGCCGTAAGGGATGTTCTCAAAGGTGAATACGCCGTCCTCGCCGGATTCGGCTGTAAGGATAGCGTTTTCGGCAGTAAACTCGGTTTCGCCGCTGCGGAAGAGTCCGAACTTTGCACCTGCAATCACGGCCTCGGTTTCACGGTCGATTTTCAAGCCCTTGACCGAGCCGTAGAGGATGTCATTCTTGATGGCTTCGCCGCCGTTTGCCTTGATTTCCACAAAGGCAGTGTCCTGTCCGGCGTAGTCAAAGGTCACGGGGTGTTTTTCATCCGAGAGGATATAGTGGCTGTCGGCTGCGATTTCCTTTACATACAACTTTGCACCTACGGGAATGTCCGTCTTGAATGCGATGCTGCCGTTTTCATTGCAATTTGCAATTTCGAGCAGACCGTCTGTCGGGATGACCGAGCCGTCTGCGGCAGTCAGATCCTCGGCTGCATAGAGTCCGAACTGTACCGAGAGGATTTCTCCGTTATTCCCGATGTCAAAGGTTTCATCCCTGCCGAGAATTTTGGCGAGGGACAGAGCTGCCTTTTGGCGCTCATTATAGAACTCGGCGGCGGTTTCGGTGACCTCTACAGTTTCGCCTGCATAGGTCAGCTCGACGGTTTTGGGCGTGCCGTTCAGCACCATGCCGTAGGGCGCTTTTGTTTCTCTGACCGTATATTTGCCGAGGTACAGCGCTTTGCTTTCCGCCGCGCCGTTTTCATCGGTGGTTACGGTGTCAACAACCGTATCCTTGGCATAGCGCAAAGTTCCATCGGGTGTGATAATATCCTCGGCAGCGGTGATTTCATAGGTTGCCCCTGCGAGGTTTTTATCCGCAAACACAAGGCTGTATACGCCGTCCGAATCCACAGCGGAGAAGAAAATCTCGCCGCTTTTTGTAATGCGAATGATGCCTTTCTGCGGCATATTGAACTTCTCGACCGTAACAACGGTTTTCTCGCCGTCCACCTTGAATGCAATGGGTGCGGAATCGAGGACATACCCGTAAGCCGTACACTGCTCGATGATCTCATAGTTACCGTAAGGCAGCTTTTCGGGCATCATGAGCTTGCCCGTGACATCGGTGTAATAGATGTCAATGTCCGTAGGCGTCGGGTAGTTGATATGCTGCACGATATATTCGCCCGTGTCGGTATTGCGTACCTTAAAGCCAATGCCCGCCGCAGGAATGATTTTGCCCGTTTCGGCGTCCTTTTTGACAATTTCAATGAGTGCCTCATAAGGAGCGTTGTTGATGAGGAAACGGTACATCTGTCCGTCCTCACTGATGAAGACGGTAAACGGCGCAAGGAGTTCCTTTCCGTCCCAGCCATTGGTCTGCTCCACCACATATTCGCCGTAAGGCAAGTCTTTGGTTTCAGCAAAACCGTGTTCGTCACATACAAGGATATCTCGTTCGGTTTCCTTGGCGTTTTCATAGCTGCCTGCCGCTTTCAGATACACTTCAAACTCTGCGCCAACCTCCGGCGTTTCAATTTTGGTAGTGCCGTCGTCGCAGTGCTTGATAATAGCGACCTTGCCCTTGATAATATCCTCATAAGAATCGAGAGGCTTGGCAATGTTGTATTCCACGGTATACAGCTTGGCTTCTGCACCGATGTGCAAACTCTCGGTGTTCAGCAGATATCCCTCGGAGGGCCTGATCTCACGAATCGTCCAATCATCGCCGCAGATATAATACTTTGTGGTAAACTGACCGTTTGCGTCGGTGGTGTAGGTGTCGATGAGCTGATTGCCTTTATAGATGCCATACTTTGCGCCTGCGAGGGAGGCGTCGCCCTGCGGCAGACCTGTTCTGCGGTCGCTCTTGGTTACGGTGACATTAAATTTTTTTAGGTCATTGTCAAAGGATTTCTCTGTAACCTTGTTCCACTCGATTGCGGCGGTCTGCTTGTCGGGAACGACATAGCGGAGGGGGGTGTTGATTTCCTCAAGAATATATCCCGTGCCGATAAGCACATCCTTGAATGTTGCAACGCCATTTTCATCGGTCACGGCAAACTCATTGACCTCAATGCCGGAGAGTGATGTTCCGTAAAGGCGGAACTTCATGCCCTCGGTCAGTCCGTCCTCGGCAGTCTTTTTGACCGTAAGGTCGCCGCGGCGGAGCTTGTTGCTGAAATTGACGGTAGACACCTGACCACTGACAACAGTTACACGGCGGACTTCCTGCGGAATATATTTGTCATACTCGGTTTCGGTCACGGTGTAAACTCCGGGCTTGAGGTTATCCACTTGAATCACACCGCCGTTTGCGGTTTTAACGGTCTTGTCGATGCCGTTGCCCTGAATGCGGAAGGTAATGCCGTCCACTTTTCCGTCCTCGCTGACCTTGACGATTTTGGCACTGCCGGGGATCAGTTCATTGACAGCCTTGATGGTGATAGTGGCGTTCGGAGTGTTTTTGTTAAGCGTAACTGTCCATTCGGATTTTCCGTAAGCGCGGTAGTCCTTCGGGAACACGGTTTCTTTGACGGTATAAGTGCCGAACGGAATCGGATCGGCAGCCTTGGCGTAGCCGGAGGCGTTGGTCGGGCCGATCTTGTATGCCTTACCCGTCTTTTGATTTGTGGCAACGAATACGGCTCCGGCAAGTGCCTTGCCGTTTTCATCGGTCTTTTTAACCTCCATAAAGCCGTTTTCGATAAAGAGTTCGTCCGGCAGATGATAATATCCGTTCGGGGTGGACGCCTTATCTCCGTTGGAGGAGTGTGCCATACCTTCGGTGGTGTTGATTTCGGGGCCTCTGTCATTACCCACATGGATAATGAAGTGCTTGCCGTTATACACGCCTGCAAAAATAGCCGCATGGACATGGCTGTTTGAGCTGTTGCCGAAGATGATAATATCGCCGGGGGTGAGCTTGGAATAATCCACATTGCTCGGACTCGTGCCGACCTTTTCTACCTTGCCCTGCGAGGCAAGTTTATTGAGTGCGTTTTGCCAAGTCACAACGGCCTGCGAGTTCGTTCCCGTAGCGTTGATGGCATCGGTAATAAACTGCGTATCCACACCCTCAATGTTAGGCAGATAGTTGCAAATATAGTAGGTCACGAAACTTGCACAGCAGAGGCCGTACTGTTCAAACCTTGCGATATTCGGTGCTTTGCCCGTTACGGTCGAGGAGTCGGAAACCGTTTCCTTGCCGGAGAGCGAAGTGTTGTAATGGATATTCGAGAGGATACTCGGTGCATTGTTTTTCAGTGCGCCGCCGTAGTGTCCGGTCTGATAGATCGTGCCGTTATCCTTTTGCTTCTGTACATTGTAGCCCGTATAGGCAAGCGCTCTGACAATGGAGTTGTCGAGCATTTTATCGGGGATGTCCGAGGCAGGTGCCGCAAACGCTGAGATTGGGAAAGCGCTGAGTACCATTACCAATGCAAGGAGCAAGGATAACAATTTCTTTCTGTTCATATTGACTCGTCCTTTCAAGTTTGATTGCATAAAAAAGAACGCCTGATTTTATCAAGCGTTCGTGATGGAAGTATATCGGGCGGTTATCCGCCGTAGTTTTGACTGCTTACGCATATGCAGCAGTACCATGTGCCGCCTTTGTAGGTGATGCCGACCGCCATGTAGGTGTATTCGGCACTTCCTACATAGCGCCAATGGCCTGCACTGTTCTTGAAGCCGTTGGCTATTTTATCGGCTATCTCGTCTGCCGTACCCGTCCAATTTCCTTTGGCGGCGGCCTCGGCATTGTATCCTCGGTAGTAGCTGGCTTCCGGCATTCCGCAATCCGACATATCTACATATTCTCCGTATTTAAGTACGGTGCAGGCGTCGGGGCTTGATTCATGCGAGAAGTTGGTTATAAGCTGCTCGGAGCGATAGGTTGCGACCTTGCCGAGTCCGGGCAGGATGGTTGCAGCCGGTGAGCCTTGTGCCTGCCTCAGTGCATTTATCTTTTCTGCCGTTTTCCTTGCCACCTCATTGGCGGTAGGTGTTTCGGCAGGAGCTTCGGGCTTTTCTGTTGGTGCAGGCGTCTGCGGTTTTTCCTCGGCAGGCGTCTGTGCTTCCGTCTGCTTGGACGGCGTCTTGGTCTGCTGATTTGATTCGGCAGGCTTTTGGGCGTCGGTCTTACTGCCGCTGTCGGCAGGGGCGTTGCTTTCGGTCTTTTCTTTTTCTGCCGTAGATTCGTCTGTCTTTATTTCGCTTTCCGCAGGCAGGCTGCTCTCGGCGGTCGGCTCGGAAGCCTTGTCCGTTACCGTTGCCGTGATGCCGCTTTCTGTCTTATCCGCACCGCACCCTGCAAGGCTCAGTGTTATCAGTCCTGCGAGGAGGGCTGCGAGCATTTTCTTCTTTCTCATATTTACCACCTCTACCTACAGGATACCGAAAAAATCCGGAAAGTCCAGAGAAATCTGCACTTTTCAGAAAAAAGTCACATACTTTGTTCGGGGCTTTCATTTTCATCGGGCAGTTCGTCCTCGGATTCCTCCAAAGCTTCACGGTAAGCGCCGAGAACAGCGTCATTAACGCTCTGCCTTGCCGAATCGGTAAGGGCAAAGGCAATGTCCGAATACTTGGTGTCGCCGTTTGCACTCTTGTAGGAGCGAAACGGCATCCTTGCGAACATTCCTTTCTGACCGTCCACAACGGCGATGTCCTTGATAACGAATTCGCCGCCGATATTAACACTTGCATACGCCTTGACCGTGGCGTTCTCACGGTCGATCATGCGGTCGATTTTGGCGCTGACAGGGATTTTGGATTTCGTTGCGTTATTTGCTTTCTTGGTTGCCATAGTGATTCCTCCTGATTACATATTCATTGTCATGCCGCCGTCCTCGATGGGTTCGTCGGCAGGCTCATCGGGTTCGAGATATTTTTGCGTATTTTCCTTTGCCCATTCGGGGACAAATTCCTCTTTAAGTGCGCCTATAAAGTCGGTGCGGCGGTAATAACCTTTTTCTCCGTCCGACACATGAAAACCGAAAACTTTTGTGCCGAGTGAATTTGGTAGGCAGCCGTTTCCTTGTTCGGCATAAAAGAGCTGATCCTGCGGCGTCTTGCACTCGTCCTTTAGAATTGACGGATCTAACACCACTATCCGGTCGGTATAGTCGATTTGGCTTCCGCTTTCACAGTGGCGGTTGTCAAACAATCCGAGTTTATCCCAAAGCCGCCTTGCATCGGCAACAAACAAGTTGACGAGTCCGGGGTGACTGCGGACATGATATTGCCATGCGTTTTCCTTGTCCGTAACAGAGAAACGCCTTGCCCAATTTTTGTTGTCCTCGGAATATCTGCCGTCATGGATTCCCTGACGCACGGTGGCGGCAAGGACGAAGTTGACACGGTCAAAGCCGTATCGGTCGATAATTTCCTTGGCACAGGAATTAAGGCATTGACCGTCATAGTGTTCGTCAATGGCTCTTTCAATGGCACGGGCGCAGTCACAGTTTTCGAGGTAGCTTTCACGCCATTCGTCCTTTTCATTCCATTCCGCAGCTTCTTTAAGGGAATAGCGATATAACGGTTTATGCTCCGGCATTCTGTCCACCTGCTTTCTGTTCAGCCCACTTGACGGACAAATGAACAAGGGCTACACGCTGCTGTTCGGCAGAGAGGCTGTCGAGGAAATCTTCGAGCGTCATCTCGGTTTCCTTGTCGGCGGTCTTGGTGCCGGAGCAGTTATCGCAGATTTTCTCACGCTTGACGGTAACGGTTCTGCCGTCCGGCGATTCGGTGAAGGACAGCACATCGTTATAGGTGAAGCCGACACGCTGTCTTATCTCAAACGGGATAGTGATACGCCCTCTTTTGCCAAGGACACGGTATAACTTTGTCATATCAGTTCGCCTCACTTTCATCGCAATTATCACTGCAAGGACAGTCCTCGCAGTCGCCGTCACAGTCAATATCTGCAATGGGACAATTTTCGCAATCGCCGTCACAGACGATGTCTTTCGGGTCGTCGATATTTTCAATGACGATCTTATGTCCGTCTGCGTACATCTGCATGGGGTCGCCCTCGAACATTCCGGCTTCGAGGAACAACTCGGCAGGCACGGGAATCATGATGATTTCGGTTTTTATCTTTTTATTCTGCATACGATGTTCTCCTTTAATATTTTTTCGTAGTCGAGTGGCTTGTCGCCCACATCGAATAAGGTGAGTTGGTGGGGCTGCTGCCGTTCACGCTCAAAGAGGTCATAATTGGCAATGAGCAGTTCGGGAAATTCCTTGCCTGCCTCGTATTTCTGTGCCATGCTATGCACCCGTTTGAAGTCGAAAAAGTTATATTCTTTATATAACTCTCGGATTTCGGGGCAATCGTTATAGGACAGCAGGAATTTGCCTTTCATACCCGCAAGGGCGTGGTAGAGCCGCAGATGATCCTCCCAAGTAAATCCGCAATCATATACATACTCACTGGTAAAGTAAGGCGGATCGCAGTAGGTGAAGGTCGTCGGGCGGTCATAGTGCTTTATGAGGGTTTCGAAGTCTTGGTTTTCTATCACCACATTCTCGCACCGCTTGGCAAAGTCCTGCACGAGAGCAAACAGCGTTCTGAGGGAAAATGGCTGACAGGCAAAGGACTTGCATCCGCTTGAATAACTGTAACGGATGAGTTTTAGAAACATGGCAGCCCTGCGTAGGTCGTGGTCGTTCCTTGCCGCTGAATACAGCGTCCGCACTTCTTTTGCAGTCACTTCGGGCAGCATTATTTCGGTCAGATCAAGCTGTGCCTTTAGGTAGTCCTCGGTGAATTCCTCTTTTTCGAAGAACTTTTTCAGCACGGCGAAATCGTCACGGGAATTAAGGCTCAAAAAGCCGAGTTCACGAATGAACTCCATCGGGCGGTCACGCATACAGCGGAACAGATTGACGAGGTTATGGTTGTAATCGTTGAACACCTCGAATTTGTCCGGCATGGGCTTGCCGAGCAGCACGGAGCCGGAGCCGCCGAACGGTTCGACATAGCGGTCATAGCCGAGTGGAAAAAGGGCGTACAGGATATGGAGGATAGAGGTTTTGTTGCCTATCCATGTTACAGGGGATTTTATTTTGATCACCTCACTTTGAGGCGGTCAACCGTTCTGAAAACAAAAAAGCGGTATCTTTCGTTCTCAAAACGATTGATACCGCCGTGGATTTATTGCTTATTCTGTTTTGGTTCTTTCTTTGGCACGGAGCCTGCGTATCTCGTCCTCATAGTCATTGATGCGGTTGATCTGCATACAACCAAGAATACAGAAGCTGACGCACCCACCGAGGAGCAATCCAACAATGAGCATGGCGATTTCCACTTTACATTCCTCCCATCGTTATGCTTTCGTCCTCATCGGGAAACAGCTCGGCGGTTTTGACAGCGTCCTCGCCGAGTCCTTGGAGCAAATGATTGAAGTCCTCGGTGTCACAGCAGGAGCGGATACCGTAATCGGCACATAAATCTCTGTAATAGCCGAGTTCCATATCATCCCTGTCCATAAGGAGATTTTCATTCAGTTCGAGCCACGCCTTTTGCTTTTCCCAACATACGCAGAGCGAGGTCGGGAAACCGCCTGTTTGGTCGCATTGAAAATCCGGCGAAGTATATACCTCGCCGGATGCGTAAAACTCTGCGGTTTTCTTTTGCAGTTCGTCATAGGTCATAAGTTCATCCCCATTCCTTCCGTCTGCATGGTTTCGTCCTGAGCTTCTTCCTCGGCAAACTCCGAGGCTGTCATTGTTTCGCCCAGGAAGTTCGGCTCGGTGTCCTCGTCAAGCGGAATGTATCCGCTTTCGCCGAAATCGAGGATATCCCGCATCAGCACAGTGCCGCCGTGGTTGACTCCGACCTTTGGCTCGATGGAACAGAAGCGGCCTCCGTCATCGCTGTGACGGAGGTCATAGGCGTACAGTCCTTCGGGAATCTGTTCGGGCATGAGCCGTCCGTTGCTGAACAACGCTCTGCGGTCAAGCACCTCGATGACATCCAGCTTATCCTCGGTCAATGCCTGCGTTTTCAGTTCCTTTGCTTCCGGTTTGTCATACGGGACGGGCTTGAACAGATGCCCGTTTCGGGCGGAAATAACGCCGTAATCCGTAACGGCTGCACCGATGCGGCCGAGCAATTTATCCGCCTCATTTCTCGGAAGCAGATTTTCAAGCCATTTGCTGTCGAACTCCGTGCTTGTGTTTTCATAAATATACTTCTTGAAGAAGGCATCCGCAGTGTCGGGTTCGGCGGTGAATTCATAACGCCACAGGTTTTGCGCTACATTCAGTGCGTCATGAATGCTTGCCGTATTTTCGGCATCGAGAACGGCTTTGAATTTCACCTGTTCGGTTTCGCTCATAGCAGAGATACGCTGTGCAAGGGTGTTGAGCGTGTAGATATCTCTCATGCTGTTAAACATATCCGAGGTGATTTGCGGAATTACCGAGTCAAAGCCATAGTACACGCAATCGCCGATATCCGCCTCATTGAATACCGTGGCGTAACGGTTGAAGGTGTCTGTTTCCATCGGGAGACTCAGCCACATAGCCTTTTCTTCGGGATTGCCAATGGTATGTTCCGGCGTACCCGACACAAGCAGACGAATGGCAAAGTCCGATATCTTAGGTTCCTCGTCCGGCAAGGTCACGCCGTCATATACCTCCGGTCGGTCATAATGCACGGTGGGGATATACAGCCTGCCCTCAAACACGCCGTTATCGTTTTTCTGCTGCACTCTGCCGATCTGTTCTGCGCTCAAAAACGGAACGGCACTTTCGGGAATACCGTCGAGGTCGGGAAGCAGTTCGTTTTCAAATGCAAACTGACCGAGTTCGGCAAGGTTGCTTACATTATGAGCAACGGGAACGGTGTCCAAGCCGTAGGTGCAGTTGATGAGGTCTTTGATGCTGACGGGGTTTTCGGTATTGTCTGCGTCGTTGAATATCTGCTCGGTCACAGCGTAAAGCACAGGCAGTTCCTCGTTGGGGAGAGAGGCAAGCCGCTTGGCAAGGAAGTTCAGCTCGTCCATGCTGAAAGTGTCCAAACGGATATCCTGCAGTTCCGGCAGGATATCGCATTCGAGGATACTGACTTCAACCGTGTTTTCTCTGCCGACGGCACGACCCCTTTGCATAGCGTCTTTGAGTTCATAGTCCGCCGCAGGCAACAGTAATTCGGCATAATAATATCCGCCGTTAAGTGCTTTTTCGGCGGACAGTTCAAGCCTCATGATTTTTTTACTCATAGTATGATTTCTCTCCTTATTACATTGTCGGTGCGAAGGTCTGCTCGTCCGGTTCATCGGCTTTCATTCGGATCAGGCTGCTGTCGAACAGATCCGCTTGCATATTCACAACTTCCATGTCAAGAAGTTCGTAGGCGGCGTATATTACACCGCCTATTCTGACATCCTGTTTTTCTCCGCTGAGCATTGCCTTGATATCCTCCGGCGCAAGCTGAACTCTGCCATCGGCGGTCATGATGTCAAAGGAGCATTCGGGATGGCGCATAAGCTGCCCTCGGACGGTTTTGGCAATTCGTGCTTGCTCGGCTTCACGCTCATCGGCATTTTTGATGCCCTCGGAAATCGTTTTCGTAAACACCTCCGTGTTTTCGCAGATGCTTTTGAAGCGGCTTCCGAAGTCCGTCAATATCTGCAAATCGTCACAGGTGCAGAAAAAGCCGCCCGCCTCACTGTCGAAAATGATTCTTTCGATATTCGGTTCATCCGCAAAGGCTTCACGAAACGCAGCTTCCCATTCATAGCCGCTGCCGTGCGTTTTGAATCCGCGCTCATCGCACACCTCATCGCCGATTTCTTTGGCGTAATTATCAAATGCGGTCTGACAGTACGGGTAGTACTCATCGCTCAGTAAATCAAGCGGCAGGCAGAGACTGAATCGTCCGTCGTCATGCGAAACCACATAGAACGGCGCATTGGAATTATTGAACTGTTCCATTTGTTTTTCGGTGTTCATAACATTTCACTCCTTTCCGCAATTTGCTCTTGGTATATTCGCTTAATAACAGCACCGACAGCAGAAACGACCGGTACACTCACTGCATTGCCTGCCATTTTGTAGAGCCGTCCGTCTTTCAGTCCCGTGGCGGCTGCCTTGTCGAATTGTTCATCCGAGAAGCCCTGCAAGCGCCAACACTCTCTCGGCGTGAGCTTTCGCACTCTGCCGTAGCGGAGGATACCGTGTCGGTCCTGCACCGTTAAGGTGAACATCGGCTCGTTGGGTTCTTTTATCCAACGGCCTTGCTGACGGATGGTTTTCTTGTCGGGCGTCACAACGGCTCTCGGCTCGTCCTCAATAAACACGGCGGAGTGTTCGCCCTTGTGCTTACTGATGCCGCTGTCCTGTCGGGCAGTGATGCACCGAGCCGTTTCGGTGAGCTTTGCTCCGGCGTTGAGGTCGATAAAAAAATAGCCATGCGTATTGCCGGGCGTTACGGTATGGGCGATCTTTTCTCCGACACGGCCTCGCCGAGTATTCATTGTCGGGTAGGCAAGGTCGATGCTGTCGCCGGGGTGTGCAAGCTGAAAGCCGGATTTCGTATCCACCTTGATAGGCAGGGCTACATCGTAGAGTCCGGTTTTTCCTCCGAAGCCTCCTGCATTGCTTGTGAGAGTAATGCCGACTCCCTCGTCCGAGTAGACCCGATTGCCCTCTGTGCCTCCAAGGAGTTGGATAAGAGACGCTGCATTTGCGTTTGTGAAAGAAAGTATTTCTCCGGCACATCGCTCTCTAAGATATCCGACAATATACACACGCTTTCGGGATTGGGGAACACCGAAATCCTTGCTGTTAAGCACCTGCCATGTGACATCGTACCCCAACTCATCCAACGCACCGAGGATGGTCGCAAAAGTCCGGCCTTTGTCATGCGACAACAAACCGGGAACATTTTCAAGCAGCAGAAAAGGTGGTCTTTTAACGGCGGCAATTCGGGCGATCTCAAAAAAGAGAGTACCTCTTGTGTCATCTTGGAATCCTCGTCTGAGCCCTGCGATGCTGAAGGACTGACAGGGAAAACCGCCGCAAATAAGGTCGATATCCGGCAGTGCGGTCGGATCAATTTTTCTTGCGTCTGCAAAATATAACTCTCCTTTCGTGGGGTACATGGCGTCATACGCCTGTTTTGCATATTTGTCTATTTCGCAGTAGCCGACGCACTCAAAACCGCCGAGCTGTTCAAGCCCCGAACGAAAGCCACCGATGCCTGCGAACATATCCAAAAATCTGATCGGCATAGGTCATCCGACCTGACTTGTTCTTTTTCTGTTCCGCCTCGCTTTCCTTACATCGTCATACCGAAGCCCTCGGATTCGTTCTCATCCTCGTCCTCGGTTTCCTCATCTGCTTCGTCGTCGGCGTCATTGCCGTTGTCGCCCTCACATTCGCCCTCAAAGCCGTTTTCTGCGGCTTCCTCGTCCGTTTCCTCGTAGGAGTCCTCTGTGTGGCTTTCGGCGTCAATTTGGCTCTCACGCTCGGCCTGCTCTCGGTCGAGTTCGGTTTCAATGAGACCGAGGACAAATTCTTTCTGACTAATATTGTTACGGTGCAGATAGTCCTTGATTCTCTGAAACAGTTCCTCCGGCACCTGAAATGCCATAGTTCTCATATTGCCCATGTTATTTCCTTCTTTCTGCTGTATTTTCGGGTGGAGTTCATCGTCCACCGCAAGGGTGATAAACTCAGCCATTGTCATCCCTTCATGCCGTTCGAGATATTCCTTGATTTCGGCATGGAGGTCGGCGTCGATTTTTACGGTGATGCCTTTCTTGTCATCTGCCATTGCGCTCGTTCCTTTCTATATATTTTTTGATAATTTCCGCAAGCAGTTCCTCTGCCGGCACTTCACGCTCGGCGGCTTCTCGGAGCAGCATATCTGCCTGCGGTTGCGGTATAAGAATATCGTGTTCCAATAGGCGACCTCTACATTCCCATGACGGGACCGTTGTTCTCGTCCATATCCTCGCTGTCAGTCTGTTCCTCGGCAAGCTCCTCATCGGTGAGCTTGCGGAAGGAGTCCTCGCCGGGGATGATGCCGAGCTGCCTGCCGTTATCGAATTTACAGTGAACGGTGGACATATCATCCACAGCTATTACGGTGCCGCGCATATTGTCCTCGACGGGTCGGGGATCGTTTCCCATGTGCAGAAGCAGGATGCGAGTTCCTTCGGGGTAGAGTTCTTTGTATCGCTGTGCCTGTCTGTACAGGCGGTCATATTCGTTCATCGTATTTACCTCCGTGTTAATTCAAAGTTTATTGCTCTGCGGTTTTACAATCATATCTGCATCCCTCCCGTCTGTGTTTCGGTATTTTGCAGATATTTGTCAAACTCACTTTCGGTCATCATGGCGTAGTCATCGCCGCTGTTCCAGAACGAGACGAACAATTCGCCATCCATTGTATCAATGGGCTGCTGCTCAAAGCCTTCGCCGAGGCCGTCCGAACACTGTCCCGTGAGCCAATCCCGAAGCGCTTCCGTTTCCTCTGCGGTGAGAGCCTCCTTTAAGCTGCAGTCGATCCGTCCGAACAGCCTGTCGCCGCGCAGTTCCACCGACCATACAGCCGAGGTCAGCTTTTCACTCACGCCGTCATCCTCGTTATAGTAGGCTGCCATATCGTTTTCGTCATTAGCGGTGTATTCCTTTAATGCGTCGGCAATTTCGTCTATGCTGTCGGCAAGGTAGGAATCTCCGACCGTGAACATATCTCCGTCGCCCTCATCAATATTGCCGATGAGATGACAGAAGAACACAGCCTTTACGGGACCGGCGTCCTGCGTCATCTGACGGACGGCGGAAATCACTTCATCCATTGAGCCGTACTGGTCGTGGAGGACATTTTGTTCGAGTTCCTCTTTGATGTCTGTATCGGCTGCCAATACGACAAATGTCAGCATATTAGCGTCGGCGATGGTGTTTTTCTCGTTCAGCGTGAGGATCAGATGCTGACCGAAGTCACTCTCACTGAACAGCTTTACGCCGATGTCCTCGTCCTCATTGTCGGTCAGCGGAATCTGTTTCGGCGGCTGCCGGATGCCGATGGAACGCAGCTTGTCATAAATGTCGTAAATGCTGTGAGGCAGTTCGAGAACGAGAGTGTTCTTTTTATTGCGGATAATTGCGGTAATCATATTTACATTCCTCCCATCGTCATAGGCTCGTCCTGATATAAAATGTCGAGCAGGCTTGTGTCGGTATCGTTGTAGATAAAGCCGCTGTCAACAAATTTGCCGTAGTATTTCTCCGCGATATGCTCTCCGAAGGCTTTGTAATCGAAGAACTGTGCCACGGCAGGATTCACATAAAAATCCTCGTTGTTTTGTGTTACATACTCTCCGATCTCCTGATAATAGTTCGCCCCCTCAACAAATGTGAAACAGTCAATATTTTTCGCCAGCCGTGCAAGCTGCTCGGCGTCCTCGGCATCGGCGTATTCGGCAACCGCCCACAGCTTTTCCATATCCATATCGGCACGATTTACGGCGGCTGCGAGCTTGTTCAGTTCGTAAGCCCCTTCCTCAGCGGCAATTTCTTTGAAGCGCTCCGCCCATTTATCACTTTCAATGCAATGATCCTCCCATGAGAGCTCCACATCGTCCGGTGTGGGTGCGCCGAGCCGGGCAAACGCCTTGTCGATGGCTTCTTCCTCGCAGGGGAGATACAGATACTCAGTCTTTCCGTTATATTCGGCCCGCAAAAAGCAGAGCATTTCCTCATACACATATGCCGGAAAATTCTGCCCGTCATAATCCCTTACGAACGGTGTATCCTCGTCGACGAAGAGCAATCCGTGTTCGGTAAAAATACCTTTGCCGGATCGGATCAGCTCTCGCCCGAATTCTGCATATTTCGGATCGTCCGCATCATCGGCAGGCAGACAGCCTTTGACCGTGAGCAGATATTCTCGGCCGACCTTGCCCATATCGCTGATATCCTGAATCAGCGGATAACGATTGAGGTTGAAACTCAAATTGATGAGGTCGGGCAAGGTATTGAAACCCTCTGATTTCATCGCTTCGTAAAACTGATATTCCTCATCGCCAAAGAAGCTGTCCATCCGCTTTCCGAGGAAGTTGACTTCATCGAGGTCGACGAATCGGTCTTGAAGACAGCCGAGTTCTTTTGGAAATATGACCTCGGATACATACAGCTCAAGCGGCGTGACATCCTCGGCATGAATTCTTTCGAGTGCCGCACTCATTTCCCTTTCGGTGCAGGGAAAGCGGAGGTCGGTCTGACAGTTTCCGTATTTGATTTTCAGTTTAATCATGGCAGTTCTCCCTTATGGCTGCGAGTCCGAATCTGCGAATCGCCATAGCGTTGCAGATAGTGCGGAACAGCATAGGCGGAACAAGGTCGGCGTCCGACAGATCCGACACGGTAATGTGCTTTGTGCCGAGCGTCAAGTCCTTTGCCGCGCAGTAGAGAGTGTAGGCTCGTTCGGTGCAGTTATTGAGTTTAATATCCTCGAAAAACACACAGCCGCTGTGTACATGATGCTTGCAGCAGTTCCACAGTCTTGGGTCGGCAGTGAGCAGATACAGCGCCGAAAGCAATGCGTAATTTGCTTTGGGGATGTTCTTGGCGGAAAGTTCAAATCTTGCTCGGTGCTTTTCATTAAGGTAGGTCATAGGCGTTTCCTCGCTTTCTATATATTTGTTAAATCTCTTTCGGAAGGGCGGGCAGCGTATCTGCCTCATGGTTTCCGCAAGTATTTCCGTGGGTGTGGCTGCGGTTACGGCGATGATCGTTTGCGTTTCGGTAAAACGGAAACCGACACCTCTCGGCTTGAAGTTCGGTATGGCAGTCATGAGCCGTTCGATGCGGCGGCTGTATGGTCGTTCGGAAAATATGGTCATAGGTTTTGTTCTCCTTGCTGTGAAATAAAAAAAGCCCTCCGGTTTTTGTGTAACCGAAGGGCAATCAATAGTATTACATATTCTGTTGTGGGGCCGCTGTCTGTTCAAAGGTCGGCGGCTCGGCTTCGAGGGAGGGGTATCCGTCCGAGAGCTTTTCTTGGAGCTTATCGAGCTGCCGTTCCTGCTCATAGGTCAGCGTTTCGCAGTTGGCTTTTGCAAAGTCCACACAGCGATAGAGGTCTGCCGATTCATTCTCACTGAACAGGCGGCATTTGCTGATGAGACCGGAGCGCACTGCGAAGGCTTCTTTGACATATTCATAGTTCGGAGAATAATCTCCCCAAAAGACAGAATCGCCGTCTGCATTCTGTTTCCATGTGCAGAACATAAAGCCGTTCTTTTCGCTGTAGGTCGCCGCCAACACTGTATCTCCGAAAGCGGCGAGCTGTCTGTAGTCGGAAACATCGGCAGCTTTCATTTGCGGTGCGTGTTCGTAGAGACCGACATATTCCCGCACCGTAGAAATCTCATCCTGAATGTTTGCAATTTTACTGCGGTATTCATCTGAGAGGTTTTGGTCGGCGTTGCTTAAATATTGACCGTTGTATTTTATCCGGCAGAGGGGGATGCTATCCGAGGACACCTCCAGCCATCCGCTGTCGTCTATCTTGGTGTCGTACCGAGCCCTGAGCCGTTTGGCTAATTCTTTCTGTAGCATATCTGTTTTCTCCTTTTTTGAGGGTAATAAAAAAGGCAGATAGATTTTTGATTTCTATCTGCCTGTGTATTTGGTATTCAGTTTTCGGGAGTTCAAGTCCTGCCACAAAGGGAAAACGGCAATTTTACATCTGTGTTTCCGCACAGAGAAAAATCGCCGTTTGGGTAGCAAAAAAGCCCGATAAAATCGGGCTTTTTCGTGGGAGACATCTATTTTGTCTCCACAGTATGGTCGAAGTAGCGTTATAGTAATCGGGCTGAAACCCGCATAAACACTGGTTTTT
>ERZ808252.488-NODE-488-length-38197-cov-7.941928_pt1 | contig 38197 bp, 44 predicted proteins | sample MGYA00521242_ERZ808252 | MGnify/ENA primary metagenome ERZ808252 (study PRJEB31516, sample SAMN03275581) | gut metagenome | biome: mammalia-associated habitat; material: feces | host: Papio cynocephalus | place: Kenya | collected 2012-08-07 ...
ACCACGGTTTCACCTCCCGCGCCTGACGGATTCGGGCGTTCCTTGAAACGGAGTAAAAAAAATGAACGAAATCATCACATTCAATTTTAATCAAAACGCTGTCCGCACGACCGTTCGGGACGGTGAACCGTGGTTTGTTGCCGCCGATGTTGCCAAAGCGTTGGAGTATCGTGATTCCGAACACGCAACCCGTTATCTGGACGAGGACGAAAAGGATACCCTGAATTGGGGTACCCTTGGCGGAAATCAGGACTTGATCGTCATCAATGAATCGGGGCTGTACAGTCTGATTTTGCGGTCGCGCAAACCCGAAGCAAAAGCGTTCAAGAAATTCGTCACGTCCGAAGTCCTGCCGTCCATTCGCAAAACGGGCGCGTATGTGGCGAACTCGGCGGCGAACGGACAAACGGCTTTGCCGCCGCCTGAAACGAAAGAGGAAAAAATCGCCCGCAAAATCACCATGCTGATGATGGCGGAATGCCATATTATCAAATCCGACTGGTTCAACGAACTGACCGCCGAACTGGAACAAGCCAGAAAAACAATCAAAGAACAAAACGAAAAATTAAAGAAAATCGGGCTGTTTCTGGCTGAAAAATAACGTTGCCCGCCCGCATGAACCCGCGTATAAAAGAAAAGTCCGGTGTTTGCACCACCGGACAATTTCCTTAACATGGAAAGGAGTTGCACTATAACTCCATCACATGGTTATAGGATAGGAAATCCGCGAACTTTTGTCAACGGATTTCCGGCGGCTCTTTTCCCAACGCGGTTATGTTTCCGCATGGAGGAGCGCCATGTTAAAATTTTTGGCTTTGCTGAAAATTTTAATTGAAATAATCATGCTGTTTTTGGGCTGATTTTTCAAGGGCGTCGTTCGCGGCGCCCTTTTTTTCGCCCCGAAAAACGATCATCGGGACGAAACGGATTCGCGCCAGCTTCCGCGCGGCATTCGACCGCGTTAGTCGAAACGCGTTAGCCGTTAGTCGAAAAACAAATCATCAGACCGACTAATTTTGACTAACGCATTGCTTTATAGCAACAAAAAAACCGCCCTGTCGGACGGTTTTTTAATGGTGGGTGATGAGGGATTCGAACCCGCGGCCCGCTGATTAAGAGTCAGCTGCTCTACCAACTGAGCTAATCACCCGCAGAGCAATGATGTTTATAGCCCCTTTGAAAAGGGTTTGCAATAAAATTTTGATTGCGGCCGAACTTTTTTCGGCGCGTCCGCCCTTTCCTTTTCAAACAAACAATGCTATCTTCACAAAAAATCCGGAGATTGTCATGACTTTTTCCCGCCTATCCGCTTTGATCCGTCTGTGCCGTCCGCGCCATTGGATCAAAAACGCGCTGATTTTCGCGCCGCTGGTGTTCAGCGGGCGGTTGTCGGACGCGGCCGGTTTCACGGCGGCGTTTTACGGGTGGGTGGCGTTCGGGCTGTATGCGTCCGCCGTCTATGTCTTTAACGATTTGCGCGATGTCGAAAGTGACCGCCGTCACGAAATCAAGAAAAACCGCCCCTTGGCCAGCGGCGCGGTTTCCGTTGCGTCGGCGCGCGTTCTGGCCGTTTTTCTGTTTTGCGCGGGAACGCTTGTCAACCTTTGCGTCGCGCCGGACAAAACCGCGGCGGCTTTGCCGGTTCTGTACGTTTTGCTGAACATCCTTTATTCCGCCGGCGTTAAAAAAGTGCCGCTGGCGGACGTGGTCATTCTGGTTTCCGGTTTTCTGATCCGCGTGTTTTACGGCGGTTTTCTGGTTCACGCCGCGGTTTCCGTATGGCTGTATCTGACCGTGACGGCCATGGCGGCCTGTCTGGGGTTGGGAAAGCGGCGCAACGAATTGATGAAACGGATCAAGAGCGGCGATGAAATCGACGGCGTTTTGCAATTCTATACGCCCGCGTTTCTGGACAAGAATATGTATATGTGCCTGACGCTGGCGATCGCGTTTTACGCGTTGTGGGCGATTGCGCCGATTCCGGCCATGCCCGACCCCGCGAACGCCCGCGTTTGGAGCGTTCCCGCAGTGTTGCTGATCTGTATGCGTTACAGCCTGCTGATCGAACGGGAAAGTTACGCCGACCCCGTGGACGTTCTGTTTTCCGACCGCGCGTTGCAGGGATTGGTCGCGTTTTACGGTTTGTTTATGCTGTTGATTATGTACGGATAAAAAAAATGCTGGTGGTTTTGGACTACGGCGGCGGCAATTTGAAAAGCGTCGTCAATATGTTAGATGCCTTCGCCGTTCCCTACAAACTGACGGATCGGGCGCGCGACGTTGAAAACGCCGGTCGGCTGATCTTTCCGGGGCAAGGGCATTTCGGGCAGGTCATGCAGGCGTTGACCGTCAAGGGGTTGGCCGAACCTTTGCGCGCCGCCATTCGCAAAGGCGTCCCGTTTTTAGGGATTTGCGTCGGGTTGCAGGTGTTGTTTGATTCGTCCGAGGAAGCCCCCGGCGTCAAAGGATTGGGGTTGCTGAAAGGCAAAAACGTCCGCTTTACGCAAGGGAAAGTGCCGCAAATCGGGTGGAACAGGATCAAAACGACCGCCGCTAATTCTTTCCTGCGCGACGATTTTTATTACTTTGTCAATTCCTATCACGCCGTTTGCGACGACCCGTCCGTCGTTTCCGCGACGGCGGACTATCACGTCCCGTTCACCGCGGCCGTGCAAACCGGCAATATCACGGCAACGCAGTTCCACCCCGAAAAAAGCGGGCAAACCGGTTACGACACCATTCAACGATGGATCAAAGGATAGTTTTCCATGCTGACAAAACGCATCATTCCCTGTTTGGATGTCAAAGACGGGCAAACCGTCAAGGGCGTCAACTTTGAAAACCTGAAATACGCGGGCGATCCCGTCGATCTGGCGCGCAAATATTCGCAAGAGGGGGCGGACGAGCTGGTTTTTCTGGACATCACGGCGACGAACGACGGCCGGAAAACGACGCTGGACATGGTGGAACGCGTCGCGCGCCAAGTATTCATCCCGTTCACGGTCGGCGGCGGCATCCGTTCCATCGACGACATCCGCGCGCTGCTGCTGGCGGGGGCGGACAAGGTGTCGCTGAACACCGCAGCGGTGGCGAATCCCGCTCTGGTCGCCGAAGCGGCCGGAAAATTCGGGTCGCAATGCGTCGTTGTCGCCGTTGACGCCAAACGTTTCGACGGCGAATTTTACGTTGTCGTCAACGCGGGACGGAAAAAGACGGAAAAGAAAGTCCTTGATTGGGTCAAAGAGGTCGAATCGCTGGGCGCGGGCGAGATTTTGCTGACATCCATGGACGCCGACGGCACGCAAAAGGGGTTCGATCTGGAATTGACCGCGCTGGTGTCGAAAAACACGAACCTGCCCGTCATCGCGTCGGGCGGGGCGGGCCCCGATCCCGACCATTTCGCCGACGTTTTCACCAAAGGCGCGGCGGACGCGGCTTTGGCGGCGTCGATTTTTCATTTCGGCACACTGCCCGTTCCCGAATTGAAACGGGCGTTGAGCCATAAAGGCATTGATATCAGGTTGGTGTGAAATGGACTTTTTTTCCCTGCCGCAAATATTGGGGTACGTCGCCTACACGGTTTCCATGACGGCCGCCATGCAGAAAAACGACAAACGGCTGTTTCTGCTGTTCGCCGTGTCGAACCTGCTGTTCAGCGTCCACCATTTCATGTTGGGCAACATCAGCGCGGCGTTGTCCAAAATCGTCGTCGGCACGCGTATGTACGTCAACATTTATTTCAAAGGCGCGATGGTCGCTTTTCCGTTCGCGGCGATTGCGATCGTTTCCGGTTATTACGGGTATAAAAACTTTTACAGCCTGCTGCCCGTCGCGGCGGTTTTGCTGGCGACGTTCGTTTCGGCGTATTCCGGCGGCGTGAAGCTGCGCGCGTGTTTCATCTGCTGCTGTTCGCTGTGGCTGGTTCACGACATCGCCGGCCGTTCCGTCGGCGGATGCGTCGAGGATGTCACCAGCCTGATCATCTATTCTTTCGTCCTGCGCCGGATGATCAGAGATGAACGGGAAAAAACGAAAGCCGACGCCGCACAGCCCCAGCAAAGTGACGCCGCATGATTGAAAAATCCTTTGTTTTCCCTTTGACCGCATCAAAAATCAGTGTTATTTTTTAATCGGTTGTCAGTTCCTTTGAGGTTTTTATGACTCTGCTTGTTATTCTGGTCGTTTTAACGGTCGGATTGTCGTTTTTATGTTCCATGCTGGAAGCGTCCCTGTTGTCCATCACCCCCAGTTTCATCGCTCAGCTGGAGGAAAGCAAACCGACGCTTTATAAAAAAATTTCCTATTTGAAAGCGCACGTTGACCGTCCCTTGGCAGCGATTTTGATGTTGAACACGATCGCCAACACCGCCGGCGCCGCGTGCATCGGCGCGCAGGTCGCCGCCGTGTTCGGCCAGCAATACGTCGGGTGGGCGTCCGCGATTATGACCGTGCTGATTTTGACGTGCAGCGAAATCATCCCCAAAACCATCGGCGCGACGTGTTGGAACAAACTGGTCGGTTTTTTGTGTTTCATGCTGGGCATCATGCTGTTCGTACTGAAACCGTTTTTGAAATTTTTTGAACTGCTGACCGCTCTGATCACGCCCAAAAACGGCGTTAAAACCGATATTCGCGAGGAAATCAAGGCGTTGACGAAAATGGGACGCACGGAAAATTTCCTGGACGACGACGAATACAACATGATTTGCAACACGCTGAATCTGGAGGATATCAAGGTCAAAGACCTGCTGACCCCCCGCAACGTGTGCGTCACCGTCCTGTCGGGCATCAGCGTGCAGGAATTTGTCACAACCGCGACGCAACATTCGTTTTCACGCTATCCCGTTATGAAAAACGAAGACGAGGAAGTCTTTATCGGTTATGTGCATAAATCGGATATGTTGGGCAAAGACCCCACTTTGCCGATCAACAGCTGTATCCGCCCGATTTTGGAAATTGCGTCGTCATCCAGCGTCGATTACGTCTTTACGGAAATGCTGCGCACCCACAACCACATCGGCGTCGTGTATGACGAACTGGGAACGTGGTTGGGCATCGTCACGATGGAAGACGTGCTGGAAACCATTTTGGGTCAGGAAATTCTGGACGAAACGGACAAGGTGATTGATATGCGCACCTACGCCAAATTGATCTGGTCAAACAAAAAGGCGGAAAAAAAGCCCTATAAAATCAACCAGACCGCGCCGCAGCAACCTACGGATAGCTGATCAGGCAATATTGTTTTTTCGCGTTCAAACGGCCGCAGGTGTCACGCACATCGGCGGCCTTTCCTTTGATATACAGACGGATGTACTTTCCCTTTTCAGGCAGAGTCACTTGCGTTTCGACCGTTTTGAACCGCGTCAGTTCGGGATACGTCCGTTTCAATTCTCGCCACCCCTTTTCCAACGTTTCCTGCGTATAATAGGATGCCAGATGTGCGTACAGCGGCGGTTCCTTTTTCATGTTCGTCACCATTTTGACCGGTTGGGCGGCGGGGGCTTTTTTGGAAACGGCCGGTGCCAGCAAATCGTCGTCCGTCGGCGGTTCGTGTTCGGTTTCCACCTTTAAATGCGCCAGTCGGTCGGCCGCCTGTTTGTTGCCCTGTTCCGCCGCGCGTTCCAACCAGATGACGCCCTCCTCTTCGTTGCGGGGAACCCCCTCGCCGCGCAGGTACATGACGCCCAGATTGTATTGCGCCGTGTCCAACCCGCCCTTCGCCGCCGAATAATACCAGAACGCGGCCTGCGTCAGATCCTGCGGCACGCCTTTGCCCCATCGGTACATATGGGCGATGTTGCGTTGTGCCGACAAGTCGCCGTCCTCGGCTGATTGACGCCATTGATCGAAAGCGGCGCCGTAATCCCCCCGAACGAACGCTTTGCGGCCGTCTTCAAATGACGCAAATGCCGGTGTGCAAAACATCAGCGCAAGTAAAAAAGCGGATTTCATACTATTTCCCCTTGGCGGGCGCGGATTTTTCAGCCGGCGGCAAAGCGGGCTTTTCCGACGCCTGTTCAATCAAAACGTCGTCGATGATGTCCAACGACAGATCCTGCTGATCCAGAATTTCCTCGTGTTCCAAAACCGGTTCGTCAATTTCCGGCGCGGGCAAAGGCAAAGCGGCGGGAACGACGGCGGCCGGAGCGGCGACTGTTTTTTTCTGCTTCGGCTTCACCTGAACCGTTTTCTTTTTGACCGGAACGGCGTGTTTTTTGCGGCGCGCGCGTTTCCAGTTGGCGATGTTGCGTTTATGCTCGTCGAACGTTTTGGAAAAGACGTGGCCGCCCGTCCCATCGGCGACGAAGTAGATTTCGTTCGTTTTTTTCGGCTGCAGGACGGCTTGGATCGAATCGCGGCCGGGGTTGCAGATCGGCGCGGGAGGCAGGCCTTTGTTCATATAGGTGTTGAACGGGTGCGGCGTGCGCAAATCCTTGTGCGTCAGGCGGCGGTGCAGTTCCATCGTGCCGTCCGTCACCGCATAAATCACGGTCGGATCGGTTTGCAGACGCATCCCTTTGCGCAAGCGGTTGACAAACACGCCGGCGATGCGCGGCCGTTCGGCGGGCAGAGCCGTTTCCTTTTCGACGATGGACGCCAGAACCAGCGCCTCCTCTTTCGTCGTGTAGGGCAGGTCGGGATGACGGGACGGCCACAATTCATCAATCGTCCGGCGCATTCCCGATGTCATGCGGTCAAGGATGACCATGCGCGGCAAACCGTAGCTGAACACATACGTTTCCGGCAGCAGACGGCCGTTCGGGGGCGGCGGCGGCAATTCGCCGGCCAACCCCGCCGTTTGCATCAAAATGTCGAAAATCTGCCGGCTGGTTTTGCCTTCCGGTATGGTGACGCGGCGGACGACCGTCTGACCGGACACCAGAATGTCCAGAATTTCCTTGGCGCTGGCGCGGGCGGGGATGCGGTATTCCCCCGCTTTTACCTGCGTGGCTTTGCCCGACAGGCGGGCGGCGACCTTGAAAACGGCGACGCTGTTCAACAGCCCGTCCTTTTTCAGGCGCAGAGCCACCCTGTTCAGGGGTTCGCCCTTTTCAACCAGAACAACCGTCGATTCGGAAACGTCGTTTTGTTCGTACAGCAACGAATAAAAGCTGAACACGCTGCCGCCGCACAAACACAGGGCGATCAGCACGAACAACCGCAGAAACAACCGTCCGCCGGCAGCCATTCAATATCCTAAACCGCTTTGAAAATGACGGAAGCGTTCGTTCCGCCGAAACCGAACGAGTTGGACATCACGGCTTTCAGTTTGCGTTCCTGCGCTTTCAAAGCGACCAGATTCATGTCTTCCGCGCCTTCGATCGGATCTTCCAGATTCAGGGTCGGAGGCATGATGCCGTCCTGCAACGCTTTCAAGCAAAAGATCGCTTCGACCGCACCGGCCGCGCCCAACAGGTGGCCGATGCTGGATTTCGTGGACGACATGGCGACCTTTGTCGCGTAATCGCCGAAAATGGCCTTGACCGCGTTGACTTCCAGAATGTCGCCCGCGGGGGTGGACGTTCCGTGCGCGTTGATGTAGCCGATGTCTTCCGGCGTCATGCCGCCGTTTTTCAACGCCATGCGCATCGCGTGTTTCGATCCGCGGCTGTCCGCGGCCGGCGCGGTGACGTGATAGCCGTCGCCCGACAGGCCGTAGCCCGCGACTTCGCCGTAAATTTTCGCACCGCGCTTTTTGGCGTGTTCGTATTCTTCCAGAACGACGACGCCGGCGCCTTCGCCCATGACGAAACCGTCATGCCCCTTGTCCCAAGGACGGGAAGCCTTTTCGGGCGTGTCGTTGTAATGCGTGGACAGCGCCTTCGCCTGCGCGAATCCGGCCATCGCCAGCGGATGAACCGCCGCTTCCGCGCCGCCGGCCAGCATAACGTCGGCGTCGCCCCACATGATCAAACGGGCGGCGTCGCCGATCGCGTGCGTCCCCGTGGCGCAAGCCGTCACGCAGGAATGGTTGGGACCGTACAGACCGTATTTAATGGACAGCTGTCCGGAAATCAGGTTGATCAGGCAGGAAGGGATGAAGAACGGGCTGATGCGGCGGGGGCCGTGTTCTTTCAATGTCACGGCGCTGTCGGAAATCGCGCTCAAACCGCCGATGCCGGCGCCGATCATGACGCCCGTGCGGAAACGGTCTTCGTCCGTTTCGGGTTTCCAACCGGAATCCTCCATCGCGTCCGTTCCGGCGCAAACGCCGTACAGAATGAACGGATCGACGCGGCGTTGATCCTTCGGCGCCATAACGGTGTCGGGGTCGAATTGCCCCTCTTCCTTGCCGAACGGAATCTGTCCCGCGATTTTAGCGGGGGATTCGGAAACGTCGTACTTCGTCACGGCGGTAATCGCTGATTTCCCGTGAATCAACCCTTGCCAGTTCGTATCCACGCCGCGCCCCATAGGCGACAGCATTCCCATTCCCGTAACAACGACTCTTCTCATTGACATCCCCTGAAAGATTGGTGGTAAAAAACTTAATTTAAAGCAAGACGTGCCGATTCCCCGAATCAATCGGAAAGAAATCGGCACGCGTATTCGGGCTTGTTAAGCGGCGTTCTTGCTGATGTAGTCGATAGCGTCCTGAACGGTCAGGATTTTTTCAGCGGCGTCGTCAGGAATTTCCACGGAAAATTCTTCTTCAAACGCCATGACCAATTCGACGGTATCCAAGCTGTCTGCGTTCAAGTCGTCAATGAAGCTGGAAGAATCGGTCACTTTGGCAGGATCGACGCCCAGATGTTCAACGACAATTTTCTTTACGCGTTCGGCAATATCATTCATTTTACATTCCTCTTGTTTAGACATGGTGTCCCTGTCCAAAAGGCAAGAACACTTACGAAAGCAACATTCTTTAGCACACTTTTTTCGCCTTTACCAGCCAAAAAATGCGGCCAAGATCAAAACATCCCTTTCCGCGGCGCGGAAAAAAGGATTAAATCATCGCCATTCCGCCGTTGACGTGAATCGTCTGTCCGGTGATGTAAGACGCTTCGTCGCTGGCCAGAAAAACAACGGCGTTCGCCACGTCGTCGGGCAAACCCAGACGCCCCATCGGGATGCGGCGCGCCAGTTTTTCCTTTTCCTCTTCGGGCAGGACGTCGGTCATCGCGGTTTTGATGAAACCGGGGGCGACGCAGTTCGCCGTAATCCCGCGGGAAGCCACTTCCGCCGCCAGACATTTCGTCATGCCGATCAATCCGGCTTTGGACGCGGAATAGTTCGCCTGTCCGGGGTTGCCCGTCACGCCGACAACCGAAGCCATCGAAACGATGCGCCCGTAACGGCGCTTCATCATGCCGCGAATCGCGGCGCGCGCCAGACGGAATCCGGCGGTCAGGTTGACGTTCAAAACCAAATTCCAGTCTTCGTCCTTCATGCGCAGGAACAGGCCGTCTTTGGTCAATCCGGCGTTGTTGACCAGAATGTCGATGGCGCCGGCCGCTTTTTCAGCCTTGGACACCAGCGATTCGATGTCGGCGGGATCGCCCAGATTGCAGGCGAAAGCGAAAACCCTTTCTTTCAATTCGGCGGCGAAAGCGTCCAAAGCTTCCTGCCGCATATCCGTGATGATGACGGTCGCCCCCGCGTCATGCAGTTTTTTCGTGATGACGCGGCCGATGCCGCCCGTGGCGCCCGTGATCAGAGCGCATTTTCCCGTAAAGTCCATTTCTTTTCCCTTTTCAAAAGTTGGATGTGGATCACATTAAAGCGTTTTCAAAAAATCTTCAATATCCTGCGGCGTGTTCAGCGCGATTCCCTTCAGATCAGGGGAAATGCGTTTCGCCATGCCCGTCAGAACCTTGCCCGAACCGGCTTCGACGATCGTGTCAACGCCGTTTTCGACCGCGAACAGCATACTTTCGCGCCAACGCACCGAACCCGTCACCTGTTCGACCAGCAGCTTGCGAATCTCCGCCGGATCGGTCACAGGACGTGCGGTCACGTTCGCAATGACGGAGAAGCGCGGCGCTTTGATTTCCGCATCCGCCAAAGCCTGCGCCATCACGTCGGCGGCGGGCTGCATCATCGGGCTGTGGAACGGCGCGCTGACGGCCAGCTTGACGGCGCGCTTGACACCTTTGTCCGCCGCGATTTTAACGGCGCGGTCGATCGCCGCCGTCGTGCCGCTGATGACGACCTGACCGGGAGCATTGTCGTTCGCCGCGACGCAAACATCGCCCTGCGCCGCTTCGGCCGCGATTTCCTTGGCCTGTTCGACGGTCACGCCGATCAAAGCGGCCATACCGCCCTGTCCGACCGGAACGGCCTGCTGCATGGCGCGGCCGCGGGTGCGCAGCAAACGCGCCGCCGTCGTGATGTCGAAAGCCCCCGCCGCGCACAACGCGGAATATTCGCCCAGCGAATGTCCCGCCGCGTATTTGAACGTTTCCGCCAGCGAAATCTTGCCTTCCTGCTGCAAAATGCGCACGACGGCCATGCTGACCGCCATCAGCGCGGGCTGGGCGTTTTCGGTCAGCAGCAAATCGTCGGCCGGCCCTTCAAACATTTTTTTGCTGAGGTTTTCATTCAAAGCGTCGTCAACTTCCAAAAAAACCTCTTTGGCGACGGTGAACGCGTCCGCCAAATCCTTTCCCATGCCGACGGCCTGCGACCCCTGCCCCGGAAAAACGATAGCCTGAACCATAAAGCTTAACTCCTTTGCGGAAAATAAAATCAATCGACCGATACATAAAAACGGAAAACGCCCCTTTGTCAAGCGTTGTTGAAAAAACGGCGGAATTCGGCCGATTCGCAATCATATTTTCAAAAAGGGAAAAGTTATGCTTGCACTCGGGGCGAAAATGCCCATAAATAGAGGACGGAAACCGGCGGCGGACGTTTTGGCCGCCAATCCGGTCAGGTTCGGAAGAAAGCAGCCGCAACGGTTTTAAGGCGGGTCGCCGTCCGGTTTCCTTATAAGTTTAAAGCAATCCCCCTTTCAACGCCGCCGGAAACCATGACTGACAACACAGAATACCGCGTCCTTGCCCGCAAATACCGCCCGACGACTTTTGCAGATCTGGTCGGTCAGGAAGCGTTGGTCAGAACGTTGAAAAACGCCATTGAAACCAACCGCGTGGCGCAAGCGTACATTTTGACGGGCATCCGCGGCGTGGGCAAAACGACATCCGCGCGCATCATCGCCCGCGCCCTGAACTGCGTCGGCCCAGACGGCAAGGGCGGCATGACCGCCGAACCGTGCGGCGTGTGCGAACATTGCCGCGCCATTGCCGAAGACCGCCACGTTGACGTGGTCGAAATCGACGCCGCCAGCAACACCGGCGTCGCAAACGTGCGCGAAATCATCGAAACGACGCGGTACAACCCGACCTCCGCGCGATTTAAAATCTATATCATCGACGAAGTTCATATGCTGTCCACCGCGGCGTTCAACGCTTTGCTGAAAACGCTGGAGGAACCGCCCGAACGCGTCAAGTTCATCTTTGCCACGACCGAGATCCGCAAAGTGCCGACAACCGTTTTGTCGCGGTGCCAGCGGTTCGATCTGCGCCGCGTCGAACCCGACGTTCTGACCGCGCATTTCAAAAACATCGTCGCCAAGGAAAACGTCGCCGCCGAAGACGAGGCGTTGAAGCTGATCGCCCGCGCCGCCGACGGTTCCGTGCGCGACGGGCTTTCCCTGTTGGATCAGGCGATCGCCCACGGTGGCGGAAACGTCACCGCGGAATTTGTCAGGGCGATGATCGGGCTGGCCGACCGCGCCGCCGTCGTCGATTTGTACGAACAGGTGATGAAAGGCGAAATCAGGGATGCGCTGGATTCGTTTGAACGCCAATACGCGTCTGGCGCCGACCCCGTCATCGTTTTGCAGGATATGCTGGAGCTGACGCATTGGCTGACGCGCGTCAAAATCGCGCCGGAGCTGGCCGACGACGGCACTATGGCCGCGACCGAACGGGAACGGTGCGCCGCCATGGCGGAAAAGCTGCCGATGTCCGTTTTGACCCGCACATGGCAGATGTTGTTGAAAGGCGTTGACGAAACGCTGAAAGCCCCGTCGGAAAAACAGGCCGCCGAAATGGTTTTGATCCGTCTGGCCTATGCGGCGGATATGCCCGCGCCCGCCGATTTGATCAAAGACATCCGGTCGGGACACGCCGCGCCGTCGATTCCCGCGCCGTCCGCGCCCGTTTCCTCCCCCTCCGCCCAAAGCGGGTGGAGCGGCATCCGCGTTTCGGGCAACACGGCGCCCGTCCTGCAGCCGTCGGCGCAGCCGCAGGAAACGGTTATGTTCAATTCCTTGGCCGACATCGCCGCCTACGCCTACAAGCAAAATGAGATGATGTTCGCCTACAACGTGGAAAACTTCGTCAGTCTGGTGTCGTTCGAACAAGGCAAGATCGAATTTTTCCCCATGGAACGCGCGCCGCACAATCTGGCTGGCGAAATGGTCGAAAAATTGCGCCTGTGGACGGGGAAACAATGGATCGTTTCCGTCGTCGGGCATCAAGGCGGACAGACTTTGATCCAGCAGGCGCGCGCCAATTCCGAAAATTTAAAGAAAACCATGTCGCAGCATCCGTTGGTGACGGCCGTGTTAAAGGCGTTTCCGGGGGCGAAGATCGACACGATCCGCCTGAAAAAGGATGAACAAAACGACGACGACGATTACGGGTACGGTTTCGACGGCTTTGCCGCCGCGCCGGCCGGCGAAGGGGACGACGAATGACCGATTTCAATATGATTATGAAAAAAGCGCAGGAAATGCAGGCAAAATTGATGGCCGAGCAGGAAAAAATGGCGCAAAAGGAAATCACCGGAACGGCGGGCGGCGGCATGGTGTCCGTCGTCGTCAGCGGCAAAAACGAAGTCAAGCGCGTCACGATCGACCCGTCTTTGGTCGATCCGGCCGATGTCACCGTGTTGGAGGATCTGTTGGTCGCCGCGACGAACGACGCCCTGCGCAAGGTCGAATCGGAAATGAGCAGCGGGCTGAGCGGCATCCTGCCCCCCGGCATGAAGCTGCCTTTTTAAACGGAACCGGCCGTGCGGGAAACGGAAATCGAAATTCTGATCCGGTTGTTTTCGCGCCTGCCCGGATTCGGGCGGCGGTCGGCGCGGCGCGTCGTCCTTTACCTGATCAAAAAAAAGGAATCGCAGATGATTCCCTTGGCCGCCGCGATGCAAGACGTGATCGATCATGTGCAAACCTGCCCCGTTTGCGGCAATCCGGACACGCAAACGCCGTGCGCGATCTGCCGCGATGAAAAACGCGACGCGGGCGTGATCTGCGTCGTTCAGGACGTGGCGGATTTATGGGCGATCGAACGCAGCGGCGCATTCCGCGGCCGCTATCACGTTCTGGGCGGGCTGCTGTCCGCGATCGAAGGGACGGGCCCCGACGAACTGCGGCTGCCCGCTTTGGAAAAACGAATCCGCGAAACGGGCGTTTCCGAGCTGATTCTGGCTTTGCCCGCCACCGTTGACGGCCAGACGACGGGGCATTACATCGCCGAACGGTTCAGGGATATGAACCTGAAAATCTCTTCACTGGCGCAAGGCATCCCCGTCGGCGGCGAGCTGGATTATCTGGACGACGGCACGATTCAAACCGCGTTGCGTTCCAGACGGTAATCATTCCAGCGCGTTGACGAATTGGGCGAACAGATCGCCGCGTTCTTCAAAATTTTTGTAAATGCCGTAGCTGGGCGAAGCGGGGGAAAGCAAAACAATGTCCCCGAACGTCGCGCGCGCGGCCGCTTTTTGCACGGCGTCCCGCATATTGTTCGCGCGAATCGCTTCGCCGCCGGCGATTTCCACCGCGTCCGCCAACCTGTCCCCCGTTTGCGGCAGGGTGACGACAGCTTTCGCCGCGCCTTTAGCCGCGAATTTTGCCAATTCCGTATAATCCTGTTCGCGGTCGAAACCGCCGGCGATCAAAATGATTGAAGAATACCCGAACGATTTCAGCGCAGCGATCGCCGTTTCCGGCGTCGTCGAAATGCTGTCGTCCACATACGTCACGCCGTTTTTGATCGCAACCGTCTGCAAACGGTGGGGCAGCGGCTGAAACGTTTTCAGCGCGTCGGCGCAGGCGGCCAGATCGCCGCCGGCCTGTTCGACGACCGTCAAGGCCGCGCAGACGTTTTTCAGGTTGTGTTCGCCGCGCAAAGGAACGACGGAGGTTTCAAACAGCTTTTGTCCGCCTTTGTAGAAATAATCGCCCATGACGTGGATCGTGTTCAGCGCGTCGAAATACACGGCGTTTTCCGGATTTTTGACATACATCGCCGTCAGCGGATCCTGTTCGTTCAAAACGGCGACCTGTTCGGGATTGCGCTGCGCCAGAATGTTCAGTTTGTCGTGGTAATACTGTTCATGCGTTTTATGCCAGTCGATGTGTTCCGGATACAGGTTCAGCAGCACGGTGATGTCGAAACCGTATTGCAGATCCGCGCACATATAGCTGGACATTTCGACGACGACGACTTCGTAATTCGCCAGATCGTCCGCGTAAGTGATCGCGGGAACGCCGATATTGCCGCACAGCGCGACGCGGTTGCCCTGCGCGCGCAGCAAATGCGCGATCAGCGACGACGTGGTCGATTTGCCCTTTGTTCCCGTCACGCCGATCAGCAAAGGGCGTGTTTCGGGTTGCGACAGGGCGGATTCCATAAATAAATTCGTGCTGGACGTGAAAACGGCGCCGTATTGCCGCGCCATCCTGATTTCATGGCGATACAGGCTGATTCCGGGCGATTTGACGATGACGCCGGAAAACGGAATGGTCACGGGATCTTCGACCACGTTGACGGTGCAGTTGCGTTTTTCCAGAAAAGCGGTCGTCGCGCGGCCGTCAGTTCCGTTTCCCCAGACCGTGACGGGTCTGTTTTTCAAACTTTCCAATAACATTGGCGTATTCCTCCGGTATCAGGTGATTATCCGACAAAGAAAATATTTTCTCAAACAAAAATTCCCGCTTTTTCCCGTAACGTTCCCGCACCCTGTCCGCCACGGCGCGCACGACGGCGTCATTTCGCCATTCGGGTTTGTCCGCCAGCATTAAAAACGCCAGCGCGGATTCCTCGATTTCGCCGACGCACTCGAACGGTTTGAACGCGCTCAACCCCGTCAGCTGTTCGTATCCGGCGGTTTGCGCGGGATCGTTCAGCATATCCGTCCCGAAAATCCGCACCAGCCGATCCTTTTCCATAAACGGCGCCAAAGCCAGAAACACGAACCGGCATTTGTCGCAATCCGCGCACCAACGATCCAGCCGTTTGCGTTCGTCCAGCTTGAACGCTTTGTTGCAGCTGGTGAACACGGCGTCGTATTTGCGCGTTTGCGAAAACAGCGACGCGATCGCCAGTTCCGACAGCGGCCGCAGCAGCGAAAAATAACGGAAAGACGGCAGGACGGCCTGCGTCAAACCGCGGAAAGCCCTTTCAAATTCCAGCGATTTGCTCCACTGGTGGTTGACGACGCGGCCGTCGTATTCGGTGTTGCCGACGTTGGCGGAACGTTCGTTCGCCAAAACGGCGTCCGAAAAATCATAAAGCACGGCCGCCGTCATCAAAATGAACGCGATGACGCCCGTCACGGGGACATGGCCGTTCAGCGCGCCGTATTGCGCGGCGTTTTCGTTCAGCGCGATCAAATCAGGCGAAATGCGCCGCGTCACAAGGATTGACGGCAGGCCGGCCAGCTCGATCGTTTCCTTGATCGGGCGCGGCAGGCCGACCGAAAACAGGACGGGGGAGAATCCGGCGTTTTTCAACGTTTCGATCGACACGATCGAATCCTTGCCGCCGCCGACGGGAACGGCCGCGCGCTTTTGCAATTTCAACGGCGACGGGCGCGTTTCCGCCTTTTCCGAATACGGAAAAGAAATGTGCGGCTCGACCCGATTGCGGCACGAAAACTCGCCCAGCCCCGCGGTGTAAAACAGGTTGAAAAAGTCGGCCTCCGCCTTTGTCAAAACGGTGCAGTCCGTTTCGATTTTTTCGGGGATGTACGCCTTGTAATAACTGACCCCCGCCGCCAGATGCAGCAGACGCAGACACGAATCCAACGCCCGCAACCGTTCGGGATCGTCAATGTCCGGCGCGTCGTTGAAAACGATTGTTTCCTCGAACGTCATCGCGCCGCCGTTGAACGCGTAGCACAAATGCGCCGTTTTGGTTTCCCGATCGTAAAAACAGCGGGTGAAATGGAACGACGCGACCTGATCGCGGGGCAAAAAAGGCATGAGCGTTTTCTCCTGAAAAAAAGCGTGTCGAAATTAACAGGGTTCGCCGTTTCTTTCAATCTTTTTGCTTTATTAAAAGCGTCCGTTTGCCTATACTTTCCGTTGCGGATCATATTGCGCGAACGGGGACGGCCGGATGAAAAAACAGGAACACTCTTCACTTTACAAAGCTTTGGGCGTCGTCGGCGTTTTGCTGGCGGCGGTTTTGATCCCGTTTTTCGTCATGCGTCCCGCGCAGCATTACGCCGATCCGTTGGAACGCGCGCTGTCCCTGTATCAAAAGGGCGATTACAAACAGGCCGCGACCTATTTCCGGCAGGCCGATTCCATGGGTTCCGCCGACGCCGCGTTCGCGTTGGGCGCGATGAGCTTCGCCGGAAAGGGTACGGCCGTCAACATCCCCGAAGCCTTGATTTATTATGAAAAGGCGGCGAAAACCGGATACGCCCCCGCGCAAACGACGCTGGCGTTGATTTACGTTCACGGCCAAAACGTCGCGCAGGATTTGGAAAAGGGGCTGGATTATGCGAAGCAAGCCGCCCGAAACGGCGATGTCGAAGCGCAAATGATGTTGGCGCGGTGGTTTGAAACCGGCGAAAACGTCGATCAAGACGTGGAAGAGGCCGTCAAATATTACAAAATGGCGGCCGAAGCGGGCAGCATCGACGCAAAAACGGCTTTGACCCTTATCTATAAAAACGGCGCGGGAAACGTGTCCGCGAACGAATTTTCCATGCGCCGGTGGCAAAACAAAATCATGCGGCAAAAACGGTTTGAAAACATCTTTCAAAACCTGCCGCCCGACCATATCGAAAAAATACAGCCATGAAACGGCTGGCGTTTTTCCTGTCCCTGCTGTCGCTTTCGCCGGCCGCCGCGCAAACCGTTGACCGCGATTCGTTCGAGGTCGGGGTGGCGGCGTACAACGCGGGAAACTGCCGCGAAGCCCTGCGCATTATGAAAAAATACGAAAAAACGCAGCCGTCCGCCGCGTATGTCGTCCGCGTTTGCACGTTGACGACGGCGTTGGAAACGCAAAAGGAAGCCTCTTACGAAAAAAATTTGAACGAACTGGCCAAAGGCGACCTGTCGCAGTTGGATAAAATCGCCATGATCGACCGTTTCACCGGCGAAATCGGCGGCCTGTCCGGCGCGATGCGCGTCAGCGCCCTGAAATCGCGGGCGGACGGCGGCGATCCGGCGGCGGCTTTTCAGCTGGCTCTGCTGTATCAGGAAGGGCGCGGCGTCCCGCAAAGCTTTCCGGCGGCCGCGAAATATTTTCAAACGGCGGCGGACGGCGGCAACGCGGCGGCGATGAACGCGCTGGGGGTTTACAGGCGGTTCGGAATCGGCGGCGGCAGGGATGAAAAACAGGCGCGCGAGCTGTTGGAAAACGCCGTGCTGAAAAACAACGCGTTCGCCCTTTACAACGCGGGGCGGCTGTACATCGACGCCAAAGAACCTTTGCGCGCCGCGATCGTGACAGAGGCCGGATTGAAACGGTTTCCCCAAACGGGCGACAAAAAAAGGCACGCGCGCATGAACGCGCTGGTTCGACAGGCGAAAAAGATGCAGACGCCGTTTTTGCGCGCCTATCTGGAAAAATACCGGCCTTACGCCCTGCGTTCCCTGTCTGACGGGGGGAATGGCGTCGCGACGCCCGCCGAATTGCCGTTTCCGCCCGAAAAGATGATCGAGGAAACGTCCTTTATGAAATTCATCCGCAAGGACGCCTTTGACAACCGGTATAAGGTTTTCTTTCCGCTGATGCCGGATTGGGCGGGCGTCGGCGGCGGACGCGACAATCCCGTTTTAACCGGCAAAAAAACGCCGTCCCCCGCGCCGCAGGATCCGGACGCCCTGTCCGCCCTGTATTTCCGGCCGGCCGATCTGCGCCACATCAGCCTGACGCTGCGCAGGGAAAACAGCGCCGTTCCCGTCATGGTCGGCGACACGTTGACGCTGACGGTCTATACGCCGCTGCGCGAAACGGCGTCCACCCGCAAAGGCGGGCATATGTACGTCAAAAACACGGACTACGCGCTGACGTTCACAGACCCGTCGGGGGTTTTAAGCGCGAACGGCGATTACGTCCTGACGCCGCTTTCCCCCGAAACGGAACGGACGGAAAGCTGGCTGAGCCGCCGTTTTTCCATTGTGAAAGAGGGCGTCGCCACCGTCCGTTTTTCCGCGCGCAAGGACGCCGGAGAAAACGTTTTCCCCTACACCGTCAAAATCGTCGCGGTCAAAGGCAAGCCGCCGAAATAGCTACAGGTCGCCAATCGCCCGCAAAACCGTTTTTTCCGTGATCAGCTGCGGCAGGATTTGCGGCCGCGCCGCGTGCGGGGCGTAATAGACATACAGCGGAATGCCGCCGCGCCCGAAACTTTCCAACGCCGCCGTGATGTCGTCCCCGCGCTCCGTCCAATCGGCGGCGAACGCGGCGACACCCTTGGCGCGGAACGCCTCTTTCAACGCGCCGGAGGAAAAGGCCGCGCGTTCGTTGACCAGACACGTCAAACACCATTTCGCCGAAAATTTGATGAACACGGGAACGCCGGCTTTGCGGTATTCTTGAATCTCATCCGTGTCATACGGCCGCCATGCGATTTGCGCGTCTTGCTTTTCCCGCATCCGCGCGGGCGAAAGGGCGCACATCCCCGTGACGGATAAAAACAGCGTCATAACGGTTACAACGGCCGACGCGCGTTTCAACGTCCCCGTCCGCGCCGCGTTTCCGGCCAGCCACGCCGCAAAAGCGACCGACACGACGCACGACAGCCCGACGCCCAGGGCGAACGCCCCGCCCTGCGCGCTCAACACCCACAGCAGCCACGCGGCCGCGGCGTATAACGGAAAGGCCAAAATCCGTTTCAACAGCATCGTCCACGCCCCCGCTTTCGGCAAAAAACGTCCCAATGCAGGATACAGATCCAACATCAAAAACGGCAGAGCCATCCCCGCCCCCATCGCGGTGAAAACGCCGAACGTCACCGGCGCAGGGTTCATCAATCCGTACCCCAGCGCCGTTCCCATAAACGGCGCGGCGCAGGGGGTCGCCGCCAAAACGGCCAAAACACCCGTGCCGAAATCCCCCCAGTTCCGGCCGATGTTCATACTGAACGCCGACAACCGTTCCCCGACGACGACGACATCGGAAAACACCAACCCCAAAAAGAACAGAAAAAGACACAGCCCCAAAACAAACGGCGGATACTGCAGCTGAAACCCCCATCCCATTTGCGATCCGGCGTCGCGCAAGCAAACCAACAGCCCGCCGACAACCAGAAACGATCCGATTACCCCCGCCGTGTAAAACATCCCGCCGCGTCGGCGGACGATTGCGTCAACGGCATCGCCCGATTTCAGCAAACGAAACGCTTTCAACGACAAAACCGGAAACACGCACGGCATCAGGTTCAACAACAGTCCGCCTGCAAACGCCAAAGCCAGCGCCGCCAGAAAATCGCCCCTCACGACCGGTTCAGCGAACACGGGCGGATCGCTGTGTGTTTTTCGCGCGACGATATCGAACGACCGGACGCGTTCGCCCTGAACATTGTAAAAAACCAGCGTGCCGTTGATCGCGTCCGCCTCGGCGTATTCCTCCGCCGGCGCTTTTTTCATAAACAGGTACAGCTTGCCGTCCGCCTTTTTCACCGTCTGGGGCGCGGAATGGGTCAGCACTTTCGCCGCGGCGGGGAAGAAATAGGCCGCCGCCGCGTTTTCATCGTCGTCCGTTTCCAAAATCAGCGTATCCGGCGTTTCAAAAAAAGCCGCGCTCCGCCCCGTTTCCGGCAACTGCGCCACCATGCGCGCAACCTCTTCGTTTTGCGCGCCGCCCGTCCCCGCAACCACCAAAGTATCCAAATCGCGCGCCATGGGGATGCATTCGCTGAAACAGGCCAGCCACGACGCCTTGGCCGAAATGCCGTATAACTCGCCCTGCGTCATGTTTTCGGGCGCTTTTACCTTTACCAATACAAACGCGCGGCCGCCGTACCCGTATTCGGTGAACGGTCCCGTTGAAAATTTGTCGGGCGCCGGCCAATAACGCCCCTTTTCCGTAAAACCGTCCGGCAATTCCAGCCTTAATTCAACGGGTTCGCCCGCGTCGCCCGCATTTTTCCAATAAACGTGCCCGCCGCGCGCCAAATCAAGCTTCAGCGCCAACCAGAATTCGCCGCCGGCCTCGACCGTTTCGCTGCCGGTCAGCAATTCGGCGCGAACGGCCGGTTCGGTTTGCGCCCGCGCCGCGACGGAAAAAAGGAAAAAGGAAAAAATGTATAAAAGCCGTTTCATTTTTCGCCCGTTTAGCTTAAAATCGAATAAAATGACATTTCGGATGAAACTTATTATTTAAGGATATGCGCCCGTGTTCAAGGTCTTTCTGACATTTTTGATCTTTTTTGCCTGCGCCGGAAACGCCGCCGCGCAATCGCAGACGGCTTTCAAGGAATCCGAGGGCGAACAGGAAAACGCGTTGTCCAAATACATCAACGCCAGTGCCGTGTGCGCAAAAATGACGGATCCGTCGGCTTTGTACGAACGCGGAATGTTGCTGATCAGCGACGCGAACGCCGACGCGTACATGGCGGCTGCCGATTGCTTCACCTCTGCGGCGATGCGCAACCACACCCCGTCGCAACTGGAATTGGGCAAGCTGTACGAATCCGGCAACGGCGTCAGCCAAAGCCGCATTTTCGCCTATAAATGGTATCAAACCGCTGTTTTGCTGGGGAATCAGGACGCGATCCCGTTCCGCAACAAACTGGAATCCCGTATGACCTTGGATGAAATCTCCTTGGCCAACCCGATGATTCAAAGCACGCTGAACCTGATCGAGCTGTTCAACAAACGCCAAGAGGCCGAATTGGACGAACTGGAAAAGAAAATCAACCAGCAATACAAGGATTTCGGCGTCGATATCACGCAGTACGAGGAAAAGGTTGAAACCAAAACCGTTTACGACAATCCTTTGATCGAAGCGCTGATCCGCGACCAGCAGAAAAAGGAAATGAAAAACAAAGAGGACGAACAGGGCGGACGCCGCAGAAGACGCCGTAAAAACAACGAGGACAACGGCGAACAAAACGACAGCCGCCGCCGTGAACCCCGTGACAATCCGGAATCCGCCGAACCGCCCCCGCCCGAAGAGATGTTTCAGGAATTGAACCGGAAAATGTCCGAGGGAATGTAAAAAGGAAATATAAAAACGCGAAAACAGCCCGCTTTTTCAAGCGGGCTGTTTCCTTACAAGCATTTCAGATAAACGATGTTGTTCAAATCGACCTGCCTGACCGTTTCCGGCGTGTCGCGTTCGTAATCGGGGCGCACGGGCAGGTAAACGTCGCAAAAATCACCGCTTAAACGTGTCGTGCAGCCGCCGGACGACAGAACCGTCGCGCAAAGAACGGCGCATTTTACGCGCATACGCGGCGGCTTTTTCCCTTTCCCGACCGCGCGCGTTTTTTTCGTTCGCGCGCCCCAAAGCGGCGGCCAAAACGACCAGAACACCGACAACCGCGGTTGCGACAACGGCGACCGCCGTTTCAAGACTCATCGCCGTTTTTGCGAATGTTGGCGTTCACAATGGACACCAGATCCAAAACTTTGACGACCTTGGCCAACACGGCGTCGTCGCGCTGCGTCGGCGTCGCCTTGACAATGACCGAAGCGGCCGCGACAACCGTTCCGAACCAAAAAACGGCCTGCTCCAGCAAAGCCGCGAAATCAATACTGTTCATGTGTTTTTTCCTTTCCTGATTAACCGGCCGCCCGTCCGTTTTTGCGTTTGACGAACATGGCCGCCTCTGTTTTTCTGCGGCGCGCCAAACCGAAACACGGCCGGCCGTTGACGAACACCCAACGGTTCATCTGTTCCGGCACACGCGCGTATTCGCCTTCGTTCAACAGCCGCAGCAATGTCGATTTTGAAAAAGCCCTGATTCCTATGTTGAAAACAAAACTGACCAGAGCGTCTTTCTGACAAGGTGTCAACGGCACGGCGACCAGCGCGTCAACGGCGCTTTCCGCCACCTGCAAATCGCGCAAAAGCATTTTTTCCGCCTCGTTTTCGCCGACGCCGCCGACGTATTCCTCATCGGGTTTCAAAACATGGCCGTACCCGATCGTCCGGCATCCCGCGACGCACGTGTATTCCAGCGGGGAAAAGCCTTCCAGCTTTTTGACCATTTCGATTCCGTTTTTTGAAATCATTCGACTTCCCCCGACCGGCACAGCAGCACATATATTTTCGCGCAGATGTACAAAAGGGTCGCGATACCGACCAGACACCCGACCCATTCGTTTAAAATCGGCATCCACGCCGGCGCGGTCAATCCGGCCGACAGAACGACGCCCTCTTTGACGTTATCCATTTTATCCCCCTTTAAAACCCTCCCAAACTTGTGATCAGACCGACGGAATAGGAAAAGGCCTTGTCCCGCCTGTTTCCGCGTTCCTTTTCCGCCTTGCGCCGCAACTCGTAAGCCTGAGAACGAGCCTCCTCCTCTTTGTCATAAGCTTTTCTTGCTGTTTCCAAATCGGCGGACAGGAAAGCGTCGTCGAACGACGAAACCCTGACGCCCGACGCGCCCGCCTTGGCGACGGCCTTACCGATATCCGCCGATTTTTCGCTGCGCATCCGGCGGGTTTCGTCCGCCGTTTGGCGCAAAACTTCTTTGGCCTGACGGCGGTATTCGTCCTCGTCCGATTTTGAATTCCGCCATTCTTTCAATAAATTGAATGTGTTTTTGGCACTGTCGGCCAAAACGTTTTTTGTCGTCATAGTGATACCTCCTCAGATTCTGTTTGTGGAAACGACAGGGAAAATCCCCGACACGGTCAACGGCAAAGGCTGATCCTGCTCAATGCGCACCGACGACGACCGCCCCCAACACGCGCTGAACAACACTTTCCGATCGCCCGAAAACAAAGCGGGCGGCACATCCGTCGGCGTGTTCAACCGGCGAAAGCTCTGCCGTTCGACGCCGTCCGCCGTTCCGATCGAAAATCCCAGCGTTTTGTACAACCGCAGCAAAACACCCGAAACGCGCTTCGTCGCCCCCTCGGAAATGTCGCCGCCGCCGACACCGGCCAAGGGCATCGTTTGCAAAACGGACGTGAACGGCAATCCCGCGTGAACGACCGATGCCGGCGCGTCCAGCGATATCTTGCCGTTTCTGACCACTTTTTCCGTTTGCACCGCGCCGTCGGCCAAAACGGCGACGGTTCGCCCCTCCAGATGTTCCAACCCGCCGACCTGCGCGACCTTTTCGCCGTGATAGGACAATCCGCAATCGACGTAAAAACATTCCGTCGTATCGGCGGCGTCCTCGTCGATTCCGGTTTCCATAACCTCGATGTAACGCTTCGTTTCCCCGTTGATTTCGCGGCGCACCAACAGGTACAGCTCGTCGTATCCGCCGTTTTGCGCTGGCAAAGTCGCCGCGCTTTCGACATACCCGCCCGCCAGATCGTGGGAATGCCACGCTTTGACGGATTCGGCGGCTTCGTACGTCAACCCCGCCAACGAACCGTTTTTCAAAACGCACCAAACGACAGGGACGGGTTCCTGCTGCAACGCCATTTCCTTGATGCCGCCGAACGTCATGTGCGGCGCCAAAGTCGTCAGATCGCGGGCGACATACCCGTCCGTCGAACTGTCGTAAATAAAGGCGCGCAACTTCCGTCCGTAACGTTGAACGAACAGTGTCGTCCCGCCCGCTTTGACCGGCGCGACGCGTTCGCTGCCATACGTCGAATGACGCTGCGCCTTGACGGTCATCGGAATCGTCCCTTCGCCGCCCGTCGTTTCCAGCGTGAAATCCGCGCCCAAAGTTCCGACGCCCAGCACTCGGCCGGACGACAGCCAGCACACGTCGTTGATCTGATCCGACGACAGTTCGTAACCGTATCCGTATTGCGCCGTGACCGAACCGTCCGGCGCCGTCGGCGAAAACTGGTCGTACTGCCCCGTTTTCGATCCGTAAATGCCGTTGCCCTTGCCCAAAACCAGCCGTTGTTCAAAAAACGTCACGACGGACGGATAGCCGACCGCGCCGCCGAACACGCCCAGCCGCCACGATTTCGACGCCGCCGTGTTTAAAAACGGCAGGTCGGCGAACACTTTTGCGGAAACCTTGCGCGCGGTTGAAAACGCCGTGATTTCGGCCGCTCCCCACTGCACGTTCGGATTGTTCGGATGCATGATGCGCACATGCCGCCCCACGTCCGTCGCCGCGAAAACGTCCGCGGACGCCGATATCGTCACTGTCCCCGTCGTCCCCGACGGTTGCAGCGTCACATCCCCCGTATGCACGGGCAGATACGGCCCGTCTGTCAGCGCGACTTCCGCCGACACCCAATCCGTTTGCGACAAACGCGTCAGCGTCCGTAACGGAAAAGACGGATGCGCGATGTAAACAACGTCGCCCGATTGCGAAAAATACAGATCGTCCAAATCTCCGGCAGTATAGGGAACCGGAATTTCCACAGGATTCCCGTCGGCGTCAACGACCGGCTGACGGTGATGAAAAACGCGGACGTACTTGTCTCCGAATTCCAACAGATAGGACTGGGTCGCCGAAAACTGAAAAGCGAACAGCCGCGTTTTTTTGTCGCAATGCTTGACCGCCGCCACAAAACGCGTGCCGCCGCGGCGGGACACGGGGCCTTGGACGGACGGGATGAAGTTTTTCAAAACACTGCAGGCGGCCTTGTATTCCTCGGTGTCGATGCGGCCGCCCATCAATCCGGATATTTCGCCGGAATTAAACCTAACCAAAGCGGTAGTGTATGACATCAGTTTCTGGCCTCCAACCATCCCAGCGGCGAACAAACATCCTGCGCGCCTTCCATGGCGGACGCGGTTTTCGCCTGCTGAACGAATTGCTGATACTCTTTAACCAGATTTTCTTTCAACGCGACCGACGCGGCCAAAGGCACAGCCAATTCCGCCGCCAAACGCAACGCCAACGCTTCGACAAACATCGGGTCGAACTGGGTCGCGTCCTCGATTCTGGAAATGCCGGTGAAGCTGAACACGTCGCCGTCGGCCAAAATGCGGCGGCCTTCGACCTGATACCGGTCGCATCCGGCGACTTTCCACACGCGCAAACAATCGGACGGCAAAGCGAACTGGCGGCCGTAACCAAACAACGGCCGGTCTTTCATCGGCGCCAAAACATAGCGTTTCAACGCGAAACGCCACGGATAGGATCGCAGCACGAAATCGCGCGTGTCAGCGTACAAAGCTTTGCAATAACGGGCGGCTTTTGTTTCATCGTCCAACGACAAAACGACCGCTTCGTCCCCGATTTTGGACAGCGCGCGGTTGCACACGGCGGCAACGGAAGTCATCTTTTCCTCCTTTCAAATCAAAATCAAAGACGGCGGGAACACACGTCCCCGCCGCCGTTTCGTCATTCCTTGCAGTTGATCTTGACGACCAGCTCTTCCTGCATACGCACCGCACCGATCGACATTTCGTAATAAACCTGCGTCGCGAAACATTTGTCGTCGCGTTCCGTGATTTTTCCGACGATGTCCTGACCGATGCCCAGCTTGATGCCGCCGGACTGAAAAGCCAGACACGAACGGCCGACGACGGACGCGGAATCGCCCGAACCGGAAACGACATCCGGCAAAATCAGCTTTCCGTCGCTGTTTTTGGCGTTCAGCTGGACGAACCGGAATCCCATGAACGTATCCAATTCGCCGCGCACCAAAGCCTTGGCGGACGCGTAATCGGCGGACGTGACCTTTGTTTCGCTCAACAAATCGTCCAACTGCTGTGCGGACAAGACGATATAACGGCCTTCGCTGGGGGCGTCGCATTTATCGAACATTCTTTTGACTTCGCGCAACTTGTCGAAAGTGAATTTCGACGCGCAGTTCGCATCAACGACCTGCGTTGCCGGCAAAGCGACCTCCGTCGCGCCCGTTTCGCCGGTGTGCGCCGTCCCCAACGCGGCGGTGACGATCGCCTCGTCGATCGCGCGCCCCATCGCCCAAGCGGCGGCGTTGGCGTAATCGCTGGTCGGGTCGATCAACATTCTGACTTTGTCGTCATTGTCGATCAGATCCGCCCAATGATACGTTTCCAACGACAACTGGCGGCGTTTGTGGGGCGTGTCGGACTGCGGCGTGTCGGCGTGTCGCGTCGTTTTTTTTACAGCGGCGACCTGACCGATCTGGTCGATGAACATATTTTTGCCGCGCACGCTTTCGTATCCGACCAAATCGCGCAGCTTCGACCCTCTCTGCTGCACCAAAGCCTGAATGTTGGAACTGTACTGGCTGACAAAAGACGTTGTGATTTGAGTGCTCATGTTTTCTCCTTTTCACTCTGGATATAAAAAAAGCCCCGTTCTCAAAAGAAACGGAGCCACGGCCGCGACGTTGAAACGCGGACTATTCCTCGCCGAACAGACGCTTGCGCAAACCGTACACCTGCCGTACGACGGATTCGTGTTCGGGGTGGGCAGCCTGCATATAGGCGGGAACGGCCATCAACCGCGCGATTTCCGCCTTGATTTTGTCTTCGCCGGAAATTTCGGCGGCCTTTTCACCGGCCAATCCGCGGTCTTCACCGGCGGCGTCCGCGACTTTGATCAGAAAATCGACGATTTCGCAACAGTTGCCGATGCCGCTGTTTTTCAAAAAAACGGCCAATTCGTCGCCGCCGTATTTGCGGATCAGATTCTGAACGGCCTTTTTCTTGACTTCAAAAGCACCGCCGTAACGGGAACGCATTGCGCGCTCCGCTTCATCGCAATACGCGCGCGCATCCGCGTTCAAATCGCCGACGAAACGCAAAGCCCCTTCGACAATCCAATCCCAAACGGTCTGCGCCTGTTCTTCGGTCAATCCGACCGTGTCGGCCAAATCCTCGAATTCCGCCAACGCGGCATCGTCAATCAAATCCGCGACGGCAGAAAAATCCCCGTTCTGCGCGGGTAAAGTGTCATTCATTTTTGCTCCTTTCAGTTTCTAACAACAACGCGACCAGCCTTTGCTCGTCGCAGCCGGACATTTTAACAATGTCCAAAAAAGCCGCCCTTTTTCCGTCGTAAAAAGCACTGGCGGCGGAAAATCCGTCCGGATTTGAAACGTCCGTAACGGGGGACAGCATATGACATTTTCCGGCCAGATCGCGCAAAACGGCCTGTCCGTTTTCAGTTGAAAAAACGGCTTTGTACGCCTGCACCAACGCCAAAGCGTCGGCGATTTTCTTTTTTCTCGACCTCTCAAACATCGGATTTTTCCTCCTCTTCCGGATTGAACAAGGCCGCGCTGACGCCGAACATTTCGCCAATCGTCCGGATGGCGCGGCGGGCGTTGAAAACACCGGCGGCATCAGGCTGAACGTTCAAAAATCCCTGCGCCAGCTCCAACGTTTGCATCACCGCGCGCGCCTGCAAATGCTTTTGCGCCAACGACAACGGCGAAACGTATTCGATTTTCACGTCGCCGAACGCCACGCCGCGCGGCAAATCCAACTTGCCGTGCCTCACCAGCAACCCTAAAATCCGGATCATCATCGGCCCCAGCAATTCCGTCTGCAACCGCCCGAACACAGGCCCCAGCAAACGCATCTTTTCCTCCGCGCGCTGCAAAACCTCCGTCGCCGTCATGCGGACATCCTCGACACTTTCCAAACGGTCGTTGTAAAAGGCCGATTTGATCCGGCCGCGGATCTCGTTCATGATTTCCAGCCCGACATTGGAATTCGCCCCGCTGACGAACGCTTTCGGCGCTTCGCCCGTATAGCGGATGACGCCGCCGGGGATCGTCGCCTGCGGCGCGAACTGGTCGTCGTCCCTGACCAGCAAAGGCGGCCGGTTGGCCAGCTGCGCGGCGATAATGGTTTCCTTCATCATCTCTTGAATCATTTTGATGTCGGGCAGAACGGCCGCCGCGGGGGAACGGCCGTAAACCTCCGTGCAGGCCTTGCTCCACCGCGTGACGAACAAAGGCGGCTCCTCGAATCCGCCCGAATACAAAACGACCCGCTCGTCTTTTAAAACGTAAACGGACGCCACGGGCTTTTGAAACGCGCCGCCCTTTTCATACAAATCGTTCGGAACGACGGCGTGAATGATTTCATATTCCCGCCCCGAATCGTTTGATGCTTCGTATTCCGCCGCCAACTTTTCCGGCAGACAGCCGCGCCCCCACGTCTTGACGATTTTGTCCAAAGACATTTTAAAGACGCGATAGACGCGGTCAACCCGACCGGCGGCGTTTTCCTCCAAAAACAGCTCGCCCAGAAAACGCGATTGGAACAGCAGCGAATCATCATGTTCGTTCCATCCGACATACAAACCGGCCGTCCCCAACACCGCCAAATCCAGATAGACCTCATGAATATTGGTCGCGAAACCGGCGGCCGGACGGACGATTTCGTCGCTGACGACCTGTTCGGCGCGCGCGGCCCATTCGGCGACGGCGGGATCGTCCTTGAATTTCGGCACGTTCAGTGAAAACCACTTGCCGGCCGGATTCGTCATCAACCCGTGCATCCCCGCCGCCAACGTTTCGGCCGCGGCGACCGCCGTCGTTTCAAACAGCTTTCTGGTTCGCCCCGCCCCCGCGCTTTGCCGGACGGTGAAATCGGCCTTTCGGGGCAAGACCAGCTCTGAAATTTCCTGCCACAGCTTTTCAAACCCCGACCGCCGCGATTTCAGCTCGTCCGTTTTGCGGATGATCCGATCCGCCAAAGAATACGGTTCGGCAATCATCACAACCCCAACAAGTTTTTCTGACCGCCCAATCCGACGCCGTTTCCGCCGCCCAACGCACCGGCGAACACGACGTTCGACCGTTTGGACGCGCGGCGTTTCTTTTCCAAATCAGCCTGAAAAGCCTGATTCGACGCGTCGATTTCTGCCTGTTGCATGGTTTCCAGCCGCGTTTTCTCCTCCTGCTTTTCCTGATCGTTTATCTTTCCGATTTCCTTGTCCATTTCTGAAAGTGAAAACAGCGGATTGATAAAGTTTTTCGGATTCGTCACAGCGGCGATCGCAGCCTTGCCGATTTTTTTCAATTTGAATTTCATCCCATTTCTCCTTTTCGACATAAAAAAAGCGCCCCGATCCGGAGCGCTTCGATTGCAAATACACAAATTCAAGTGTAATCACACTATGTCATACAATTTTATCCTTGTCAACACATTTTGTGATTATTTTTATTTTCCCTGATTGCCTCTTTTCTGCAAAATGACATTCACGGTGATTTGCGGCTTGTTTTCCGCGGCCTTTTCCTGCTTTGCGGCGGCAATTTTTTCGGCCGCCTGCGCCTGACGAGATTCGACCGTCGGAATCGGCAACGGTTCGGGCACAACGGCGCGCGGCATGAAATTGGAATGCGGCCGCACCGTCAACCCCAGCTTGTTCTTCATCTCGTTTTCCATGTCGCTGTATTTCAAATCATATTTTTGATAGCAGTTGGCATAGATGTTGTTGAACCGCTCAAACGACACCGTGCTGGCGTCGGGGGTCGAGAAAAACTCTTCGGTTTCCTTGCGGCTCATATAGGGTTTTCCGTTGCAGGTGCAAACCTTTTCGACCACGTCGGCGACGGGCACGACACGCTCGAATTTCTTGTCTTCCTCTTCGCGGGTGCAGTTGGAACGGCGTTGACGCGCCATTTTGATATATAAAATGTCATAGCTGTCGCGGGTCATATAATCGGTGAACCACCCTTTGAACGCCGCCTGATAGGCCGAACCGTCGGCCAAACCGCCCTTGACGGCCGCGTTCTGGAACGGATTGACGAAATGCGGGTCTTTCTGGCGCAAAGCCTCCAACGGCTTGTTGTTGCCCTGCAAAGCCAGTTCGTAGCAAACGGCGCAGGATGTCGCGGACGCGTCGGCTTCGATCGCGGCCTGATTCTGAATGTACGTTTTCGGCGTGTCCAGATAGGCGTCCAGCAAAATGCCCTTTTGGAACTGCTGGGCGTGGCGCAGTTCGTGCGCCAAAGTGCCGACCATGCGGTTTTCGTCATTGTTGGCGTTCAGCTTCAGATTATTAGTGACTTCGTCATACGAACCATAGGCGCGCATCGCCTTGTCCAAACGGATCGGCGTTTTGTGTTCCGTCGCGTCGGCGATCAGCTGCGATCCCGTTTTGGTTTTGCGCAGTTCGGTCAAAGCGGCCTCCAGCCTGTCCAAATCCTCTTGGCTTTCATAGACCAGATAGGGATACGACGGTTCGACGCCCTCTTTGACGGGGGTGGCGGCCTGTTTGGTTTCAAAAGCGTTGCTGATATCTGCGGACATGACGCACTCCATAAAATAACGATTAACTGAAGTGTATCTTTTTTTGTCTGTTTTGTCCATATTTTTTATCATTTTTCCGACGACCGCAAATCCCTTGACTTTTTGGCGTTAAAATGCTTTGACTGCCTTGAACGTCGGAATTTACGGGGAACGGGAAGAAATGCTGAAATTTGAAGTGGAAAAGACTTGCGGTCGGGCGCGTCTGGGCAAACTGCACACGGCGCACGGCGTTGTTGAAACGCCCGCGTTCATGCCGGTCGGCACGGCCGCGACGGTCAAAGCGATGATGCCCGAATCGGTGGCGGAAACGGGGGCGCAAATTCTGCTGGGCAACACGTACCACCTGATGCTGCGGCCGGGGGCGGACATCGTCGAACGGCAAGGCGGTCTGCATAAATTCATGAACTGGAACAAACCGATTTTGACCGACTCGGGCGGATTTCAAGTCATGTCGCTGTCGAAACTGCGCAAAATCACCGAAGAGGGCGTTGCTTTCCGTTCGCACCTCGACGGCCATTTGTGCCAACTGTCGCCCGAAATTTCGATCGGCATCCAACACAAACTGGACAGCAACATCACGATGTGCTTTGACGAATGCCCGCCCTATCCGGCGGAACGCAAGTACGTCGCAGATTCGACGCGCCGGTCCATGCGCTGGGCGAAACGGTCGAAAGACGCTTTCATCGACCGCGACGGTTACGGCATTTTTGGCATTGTGCAGGGCGGCGTCCACCCCGATTTGCGCGAAGAATCCTGTCACGCCCTGACCGACATCGGCTTTGACGGGTACGCGCTGGGCGGATTGGCGGTCGGCGAAGGACAGGAATTGATGTTCGACACGATTTCCGTCACGACTCCGCACCTGCCCGACGACCGGCCGCGCTATCTGATGGGCGTCGGCCGCCCGTCCGACATCGTCGGGGCGGTTTTGCGCGGCGTCGATATGTTCGACTGCGTGATGCCGACGCGTTCGGGCAGAACGGCGCAGGCGTTCACGCGTCAGGGCGTTTTGAACATCCGCAACGCGAAATACAAAGAGGATTCCACCCCCTTGGACGACCAATGCCGCTGCCCCGCGTGCCGCAATTACACCAAAGCCTACCTGCACCACCTGTTCCGCGCGCAGGAAATTTTGGGCGCGATGCTGCTGACGTGGCACAACCTGACATATTATCAGGATCTGATGCGCGGCATTCGCCAAGCCATCCGCGAAGACCGGCTGGAAGAATTCGCCCGCGGCGATTTCGCATGACGCAAAAATCCGGCGACAATCCGGAACAAACGCCGCCCCGCCGCCGCGCGGGGCTGGTGTCGTTCGGGGCGGATGTCCGGCGGCTGATCGCGCCGGTGTTGGGCAAAAAGGGCTTCATTCAGGCCGACATCCTCGCTCGCTGGACGGATATTTTAGGGGCGGAACTGGCGACCGGCGTCCAACCGGCCTCGCTGTCCTTTTCCAAATCGGCCGACGGCGCGCTGCTGCGCGTCAACGCCTACAGCGGCGCGTACGCCATGGAATTCAACGCCCGCAAACAACAGATCATCGAAAAACTGAACACCTACTTCGGTTATCGCGCCATAGCCGACATCCGCGTGACACAAGGCGGATTCACGCCGAAACTGCCGAAATCCCCAGCGACCGCCCCCCTGCCTTTGGAAAAACAAAAACAAATCGCCGACGAAACGGCCGGCATCGAAAACGAAGCGCTGCGCGCCGCCGCGACGGAATTAGGCGTTTTGATCAAATCGGCCAAAAAATGATTATGCAGCCCGCCCGTTTTCGTTTATAAGAAAGAAAACGCTGTTTCTTTTTTTGACGGAGAAAACCTCATGAAAAAAGACTTACACTTTCTAGCCGCCGGCTTTTTGATTCTGACGCTGACCGGCACGGACACCGTTGCCACGTCCGCTTGGCTGCAAAAGGTGAAAAATCTCTTTGCGAAATCCGCCCCCCCCGCCGCGGCAACGCAGCCGGCCGAACCCGCGGCGCCGGAAACGCCCGCCGATCCGGACGCCCCCGTTTTCGACTTTTCCGAAAAAGTGATCGGAAACGCGAACGCCCCGCTGAAAATTTCGATTTTCACGTCCCTGACCTGCCCGCATTGCTCGGCCGTCCACACGCAGCTGCTGCCCTATTTGGAAAAAACCTACGTCGCGAACAACACCGCGCGCATCGTTCTGACCGATTTTCCGATCGACACGCGCGCCGTCACCGCTTCGCTGATTTCGCGTTGCCTGACGGGCGAAAATTATTTTGCATTCATGGGAACCCTGTTTGAAAACCAGATGAAATGGGCGGTCGCCAACGATTTGCAGGAAGCCCTGCTACCCTACGCGAAACTCGCCGGTCTCAGCGAAGCGAAAATGACCGCCTGCGCGACGGACGAACAGGCGCTGAAAGAACTGACCCGCCAGCGCAATCTGGCGATCATGCAGTACAAGGTGCGCGCCACGCCGACCCTGATTTTCCAACTGGGGAATCAAAAAGAAACGATCGAAGGCGCCCCCGGCCGCGCGGACGTGGACAAGCTGATCGAAAAAATGAAAAAAGGCTACAAGGGCGAATGGCCCGCCGCGCCGCAGCCGGAACCCGCGCCCGCCGCGCCCTGAGCCGGAAATTGTTGACATTTCCGGTTTGAATTTGTAGCATACCCTTTGCTTTCAGGTGACACCGTGTCCGAAACACAACACGATTCCGCCGCCGCGATCGCGGAAATAACCGAACGTTTGAACGCGTTGAAACGGGAAACGTCGGGAACGTCCGCCCAACGGGAAACGGCCGCGCATCCGGTCGGCCGGATGATGTGGCTGGCGTTCAACGTCGTTTCGGATCTGATCGCCGGAGTCGTTTGCGGATTGGGAATCGGGTACGCTACAGATCGCTGGTTGGGAACGCGCCCCGTTTTCATCGCCGTGTTTTTAATTTTCGGGTGCGCGGCGGGCGTTTTGAACGCCGTGCGTTTTTTGCGCCGGTATGACGACCGTCAACGCGAAGGACACCCCGATGGAAAGGAATAAGCCGTGTCCGGGCCGATAGAACAATTTGAAATCAAACCCGTTGTCAAACTGCCGAAGATTAACGGAATCGACCTATCGTTCACGAATTCGTCGCTGTTCATGGCTTTGGGCGTTGTCGCCTGCGCGGCTTTTTTCTGGATCGCGATGCGCAAACGCAGCCTGATCCCGACCAAACTGCAATCGGTGGCGGAAATCATTTACGAACTGGTCACGGGCATGGTCAACGAAATGGTCGGGGCGGAGGGACGCAAATTCATTCCGTTCATTTTCACCCTGTTCATGTTCGTCGTTTCGGGCAACCTGCTGGGACTGCTGCCATACAGCTTTACTTACACCAGCCATTTTGCGGCGGTCGGATCGCTGTCCGTTTTCGCAATTCTGGTCACGGTCGTCGCCGGATTGAAAAAACGCGGACTGAACTGGTTCACAAACTTTTTTCCGAAAGGAACGCCGGTCGCGATCGCGCCGATTCTGGTTCCGATCGAAATCATATCGTTTTGTTCCAAACCGTTCAGCCTGACGGTGCGTCTGACCGTGAACATGATGGTCGGCCACATCATGCTGAAAGTGATCGCCGGTTTCATTTACAGCTTAAGTTTTTGGGGCGGATGGTTGCCGCTGACGTTCATATCCCTGTTGACGGTTTTTGAAATGGGGATTGCGGTTTTGCAGGCGTATATTTATACTATCCTGACCTGTGTTTATCTGAGTGATGCGCTACACGCGCATTGACTTGTTGTTTTGTAGTGCTTTTTAGGAAGGAAAAAAACATGGAAGCCGAATATGCAAAATACATTGCGGACGCCGCGAAATTCTTTGCCGCCGCGCTGTGCGCCCTGAGCATGAAGACCGCCGCCGAAGGCGTGTCCAAAATTTGGATCACGATGATCGACACGGTCGGCCGCAACCCGACGGTGAAAAACGACGTCAACGCGTTCGGTCTGATCGGTTTCGCCGCGACCGAAGCGATCGCGCTGTACGCGCTGGTCATCGCGTTGATCATGTTGTTCCTGTAATCCTCCGAAGGATCGACCGGAATGTTGCCGCAACTTGACCCGACATGGTACGCATCCCAAAGTTTTTGGATGCTGGTAACGTTTTGCGCCATGTTTTTGACGGTATGGCGTTTGGTCATGCCGGCGATGCGCGCGACGGTTGACGTCCGCCGGTCGAAAATCGAAGAAGACATCAAACAAACGGAAATCCTGAAAACCGAAGCCGCCCGCCTGCTCAAGGAATTGGACGCGGCGCGCGCTTCGGTTCGGGAAAACACCGCGCGGCTGATGGCGCAAGCGCAGGAACAGGCGCAGGCGCAAACCGCGCAGTCCGAATCCGAATTCACCGCACGTCTGAATGAACACATCGTGCAAAAGGAACAGGCGCTGAAACAGGCGCGCGAATCCGCCTTGCGCGAAGTCGCGGCGATTTCCGGCGAACTGGCGGACGCGATCGTCCGGAAAATCGGCGGCATCACGGTTCCAGCCGACGAAATCCGGCGGGAAACCGCTTCGGTGATGGAGAAAAGCGCATGATCATTTCCGCCGCGTTGGCATCGACGACAACGGCGCACCCCGCCGAACACAGCCTGTTTCAAGACCCCACGTTCTGGGTGGGCGTCGCGTTTTGCATCACGGTTTTCGCGCTGGTCAAACTGGCCGGCAAAGCCGTTTCGGCCATGCTTCAATCGCGCGCCGACAAAATCGCGAAACAACTGAACGAAGCAGCCGATTTGCACAAACAGGCGCAAAAACTGCTGGATGATTACAAAACACAGCAGTCCGGCGCGGAACAAACCGCCCGCAACGCGCTGGCGCAGGCCGAAGAAAACGCTAAAAAATTCAAAGAAACCCTCTTAAGCGACTTTGAAAACAAACTGAAAAACCGCGAAACCGCCGCGGAACAACGCTTGGATCGCGCCGCGCGCGAAGCGACGGACGAAATCCGCGCTCTGGCGGCCGACGTGGCGATGAAAACGGTTGAAAAGCTTTTGACGGAAAAACTAACCGGCGAAGCGGGACAGAAACTGATCGACGACGCCATTGATTCCCTGCCGGAACTGTTCAAAGACCGCGTCGCCTGACCGCTCCCGCCCCCCCAAAAAAAACACTTTGCAACACGCCGCCTTTCACGGCGCGCATTGACAATCCGTCTCTTTTGACGGATACTTTTTCCGGTATCGCGGAAAGGGAACGGATATGCCCGACTCATTGTATGAACAATTTTTCGCCGTCGGTTCGGTCAAAAGCCTGCTGACCGGACGCGCCGTCCCCGCGCCCCCGCCGCCGCGGGAAAACACGGACGCGGCAACGGTTGCGGATCAATCCCGCCCGTCCGGCCAAGGGAAATAATCGGATTTCACCTGCCGACGATCAAACAGGATTTCAATTCTGCCGCCAATCGCGCGCACACTTCTTTCAATCGGACTTCCGTATCGGCGACGAACGTTCTGAACCGCTTTGTTCCGTTGACATTAACTTCCCTGTAAATCGGGGAATAGGCGGACAAACCGGAATCCATAGCGGCCAATTCGCGCCAATACGCCCGCGCACCGCTCAATTTTTCAAACGAAGACAGCTGCAACAGCTTGAACCCCGCTTCGGCGGCAGGACGCGCGACCGGAACAACGGGCGCGACAACTGCGGCTTCTCTTTCTTTTGCCTTTTCCGTCCCTTTGTTCAAAACAACCGGATTGTTGACGGCACGATTGGTCAAAGACGACGTTCCGGTCTTGCCGACGCGGCGCAATCCCGTCCATTCCAACAACTTGGCGCGCTGATCCGGCCGCAATACCGTCAAATGCGGCTTGTCCGACGGCGGCCGGTCATAAGACACATCCTTAAACCCGCGCGGCGCGTTGCGCGACAGGTTGTCCTGCAACGTTTCCGCGATCGCGAAAATACCGGCCTTCGCGGGGAAACGCGGCAAAGGATCCACCCCCAGCGCGACGAACAAAGCACTTTCCGATCCTTTGTAATCGGCATAGGCGAAATCGCGTTTCAAATGCGCGACCAACCGTTCGACGGCGACGATCAGCGTTTCGCGCCGCTGTTTTCCGGTCTGGTTTTTGTCCTCAAACGACTTTTGCCACAACCCGTCGTTAACCTTGTCCAGTGAATCGGCGATTTCAAACGCCTCGGCGTTCTGCCGCAACTGTAAATAGGCGATGTTGACCTGCGACATGACGGCCATCGTCATCGCCAAACGGCGCATATGCTCCAATTCCTCTTTGGATTTGGCGACCTTGATCGCCTGCGGACGGGAAAACAGGTTCATCAGGTTCCACGTCACCCCGATGCCGGCGTCCGCCCAGTTTTTGTTTTTCAGGTAGGAATTGGAATTATAGTTGACTCCCGCGCTGAATTCGATTCCGGGGAACAGGCGCAAAATTTCCTTTTTTGCCTCTGCCGCTGCAATGCGGGCTTCATAGTCGTTGATCCGCAATTCCGGCCGGTTGACCAAAGCGAACTGCTCCAAATCAATCTGCCCCAAATCCTTGACGATGTGCGGCTTGTCCATATCGACAGGAATGTCCAGCGAAAAATCAGTGCTGGGCGGCAAATTCATCAACGCCGCCAACTGCGCCTTGGCCGTCAAAATGTCGTTGCGCATTTCGGACAAACTTTGCAAAGCGTTCAACAGCTTTTTCTGCTCTTTCAGCTGATCGGCCGTTTTTTCGGCGGGATCGCCGACATTGACGCGCACCAACTCGTCGCGCACGGCGCCGATCAACACGGCCAGATCCTGCGAAACGCGCTGCGCCGCGGCGGCTTTCCAGAAAACCGTGCGCACCTCATGAACGATCTGCTGGATCGACTTGCGGCGGATCTCCTCGCTGACATAGCGGCGGTCGGACGCCTGCTTGGCGCTGACATAGCTGATGCCGAAATCCAACACATTGTAAACGATCTGCAAATTCGCGCCGCGGACGGTCTTGTCTTCAATATAAGAGCTTTCCAACGTCTGCGATCCGTCGGCCGCGGATTTCGCCGAAACGGCCAACCGGTTGGAACGCGCGGAAAACCCGCCGCCGGCCGCCAGCTGCGGCAACATATCCATTCCCGCGGCATCCGCCACGCCATAAGCGACGGCCTGCTCCATCAACGCGACTTTCTGATCCGAATTGTACTTGACGGCGCGGGCGATGGCCTCGTACAGCGACACCGGCTTGACGATCTCCTCCTGCCCGCCCAGCAAAGCGGCTTTGTCCACGGCGGCGCGGGCGGAACGCTCGCCCAACGTCGTCGGCTCCGTCTGCACCGCGCAAGACGCCGTCATCGCGGAAAACAGCACCGCCCAACAAAAAATCTTGGAATCGAACCGATTGAAAAAAAACATAAACGCCGTCCCCAGCCGATGAACACAAACCGCCTTTGTCAAGACCGTATTTTTCTCAAGATACAATATATTGAATCGCGTTCAACCTTTTTTTTACGATTTGTTAAACTTTTTCGCCGAGTCGCACCCCGCCCCGAAATATTCTTTCTCCTGCCCGCCCGCACACCCGCAACAACATTTTGAATCCATTTTCTGCCTTTGCCCTCTCCTCCCCGTCACCCGCCATTCATTCGCTTTAATTTATACTCAACACGTCCGGCGATACTTCGACACGAAAACTATGTGATATTTGCCGTTCCACGTTGAATGTGATAATGTATGCACATCATTCATTTGAT
>ERZ808252.489-NODE-489-length-38172-cov-10.506860_pt1 | contig 38172 bp, 23 predicted proteins | sample MGYA00521242_ERZ808252 | MGnify/ENA primary metagenome ERZ808252 (study PRJEB31516, sample SAMN03275581) | gut metagenome | biome: mammalia-associated habitat; material: feces | host: Papio cynocephalus | place: Kenya | collected 2012-08-07 ...
GAAATCACCGCGGTGTCATATCCGAAAAGTATTCCCCCGATCGCAGCGACAACCGAAAGGAATACAACATATCCTACATTTTCTTTTTTCATATTTCGAAATACTCTCTATACCTATCAAACAAATGCCCGGCCTGGAGATAGGCGGACTGCGGTGACATAAAGTGCGAGAACTCGAAGGTTATGGCCTTGTCGTAGCCGCAGCGGGCGGCCGCCTCCAACTTCATCCGGAGCTTGTCGAATTTGATCGGAAGGAACTGAATCGGCATGTCGCGGTCGAAGGTTTCGGCATTGGTCCAGCACTGCATTCCATACTTGTCCGCAAGCTTCTTGTTCACGGAGAAGAAGGCGTCAAGCTCGTCATAGTCAATGTGTCCGTCCTGAAATGCAACGGCATCGACCACATCGTGGATTCCGTCGAAAATCTCGTTCCATTCCCTCTCGTGAGCCTCCACAGAAACAGCGTCCTCACGGGTCTTGAGATTTGTGCCCATAACGGCCTTCTTGCCGTCAATCCACGGGGAGATGAATGTCGGGAGCCCGCTGGAAACATCCTTGCACTGCTTTCCCATCGCATGGAACGCATCAATCGCGCCCTTGGTCTTGCGACTTATTTCAGTGCTGATATACCAGCCCCCGAAACTGTCATATTTCTCGCCGTACATCTTCCACACTTCGTCAATGACATATTTATTCATCTCGATTTCCGAAGACATATCTCCTGTGTCCCAATACTTTCCGGAGTCATAAAGCCCGAACCAGAACTTCATCCCATATTTCTGAGCAAGACGCAGGAACATGTCAATCAGATCCATCGAGGGCATGTAGCAGCCCTTCTTCAGAAGGTATGGAGACGGGTAGGTGATGAACTTGCGGTAGCCTGAGCGGATGCATATAACCGTATCTATGCCTATGGACTTCATGTACTGAAAATCCCGATCCCATTCCTTCTCGCCCCAGTTCTGATGGGGAATGTCGTGGGAAATTTCATCGAGGAACGTGCCGGTAATACGGAGTCCCTGAGCCTTAGGAACTATGAGCCCGGAACCCGAAGCCCCGGCGCACATGTCATTTTCATCGGTTCGTCCGCACGATGTCGGAAGAACCGAAGAGACGGCCGCTGCTGAAGCTGCCACCGCCATAGTTTTCAAAAAACCTCGTCTATCAGTCATATAACTATTTTCTTAATATCACTCTAAAAATTGAAAGAAAGGGGATTTGAAATTCACACGCAACTAAGCAGACCGCTTTTTATTCGCCCCGTCCGCACTCTTCAGCAAGTTTCCACAACTGATAAAGCCCTCTCGGCACATGGAAACAACCCTTCCACTTTCCGCCCTTCAGAGGAAGAAGCACCTCACCGCGGCGGTTCAGATAGCCGAACCACTCCGGATATTCCTTGTCCTTAAAGTTTTTCCAAAGATAATCATCCAATTTAAGAAACCAGTCGAGGCATTTCTCATTGCTAGTAAGACGGTAGCCCTTGAGCATCGCGATTGCGGACTCAATGTGGACCCACCAGAGCTTCTGGTCCCATTCAAGTTTCTGTTGCGGGGCACCTTTAGCGTCGAGGAAGTAGAAGATTCCGCCATACTGCTTGTCCCAGCCACGTTCTATGACCCGAAGCGAGATTTCCACACACTTGTCAATCAGCGCCTTGTCATTTCGGCGGATGCCGAGGTTCATCATGAACCATAGGGCCTCAAGGTCGTGACCCGGATTGATTTCCCGTCCCTCGAAGCAGTCGATCGGCCGGCCGTCAATGGAGGAGACATTCTCAAGCATGCAGCCTAAGTTCGGCTGATAGAACACATCGAGAATCTCGTGGAGACAGGTGTCGATGGTCTGTTCGAGGAAGTCCTTGTCCTCAAGTATGTCCTCAACTTCAAGGGCCATATTGCAGATAATCATCGGAAGAGCAAAGTCCTTCATCGGACGCGTCCCCGGATAGGCCTTGCACCACTGCCCCTTGGGATTGGAACGGCGCTCAAGAATTCGCGAGAAGAGCCTACGCGCAATCTGCGCATACTCGTCGCTGCCAGTAGCCTTTGCAAGCTGCGCGAAGGCCATGCAGGCGAAAGTGTTGGAAAATATGTTGTAGGGCTGAACCAACGGCTGTCCCTCGCGGTTGAGAGAGAAGTAGAAGTCCCAATTGCCGTCATGCCCATGCTTTTTGAGAAATTCTGCACCATGAACGGCGCAGTCGAGCCACTCCGGATTCTTTTCAACATTGTTGTAAAGCATCGCGAACATCCAGACCTCCCTACCCTGAAGCCATACGAACTTATCTGTATCATAGACACTTCCGTCCCTGTCAAGACAGCTAAAATAGCCTCCGAACTCCTTGTCTTGAGAATGCTCCAGCCAGAACGGGAGACAATTTTCCCTAAGTTCCCTTTCGTAGCGCGCGGCCATCTTCCTGAAATCAACGTTTTCCATATTGTGTTTGTTTTATTGTTATCTCCCAAAGTTTCGCACTTGCGAAACTTGAATTATCTAATATCCACGACACAAAGATACAAAATTTCATTAAATACCCGCTATTTATTAAAAATATTTATAAACATATTCCTACTATCTTAACATATCACATAATCTCAAGAAAATGATTATTTTTGTGAAAATTTTGTAAAATTATGACAATAGCAAATATAACGGCCTCGGCATTATGCCTGCTGCTCACTGTCGGAACCATCGCAGCGGAAAGAAAGTCAAAAACGGTGACTAATGCGTCCGACTCAAGAATAACATATATAGGAAGGGTGCAGAAAAAAGATGGCGATGTCTCTTTTGACTGGTCCGGTGCGCAGTGCAGGATGAAGTTTCGCGGCCCGTACGTCGCGCTGAGATGTTCGGACACCAAGGCGAACTACTATAACGTCTGGTTCGACAAGGGGACAGAATGCGCTCCGGACCTCGTAATCAGGACCGCTGGCAAAGACACCACCATAGTGCTTGCAGAAAAACTCGGCAGAGGAATCCATGAACTCACGCTGCAAAAGCGCACCGAGGGCGAGCAGGGAATGACGACATTCCACTTGTTTGAAACTGACGGAGAGGTCCTGCAGGCAAGCCCGTGCAGGGATCGATACATTGAATTCATAGGAGATTCCTACACATGCGGATACGGAACCGAAGCATCTTCAGGAGATGAGCCGTTCAGGCCGGAGACAGAAAACTGCAACCTGACCTATGCGGCCATCGCATCAAGATATTTCAATGCGGACTTCAACCTTGTCAGTCATTCGGGGCGCGGAGCCGCGAGAAACTACGACGACTGGGGCAAGGGGGTGCCGGGAACAACGATGCCGGAGAAATACGACATGCTATTCGATGAGGTTACTGACAACACACCGTGTCCAACGGCCGCCATCATCCCAGATCTTGTCGTCATCTACTTGGGGGCCAATGATTTCTCCACCGGAAAGCAGCCATCGACGGCTGTTTTCTGTGAAAGTTACTGCAAGCTACTTGACAAAATCCGCAAACGCTACGGCAACAATGTTCCTATTCTCTGTCTGGCGGCAAAGTCAGACCCCAGCATCTATGCCTATGTCAGCGAAGCCTGCCGCAGAAGCGGACTTGAAAACCTGTGGGCGATAGGATTTCAGAGCGGAATCCACAACGAAACGACCGACCTAGGCGCAAGCCAGCATCCGAACTACAACGGCCACAAGAAGATAGCAAGCCAGATAATCCCCTACATCGCCACAATCACGGGATGGGAGATGGAAGAAAAGATCATCAGATAGGCACTCGCCATAAAGATCCATTGACTTGACAGAAAAAACCGATTACTGAACAAGACACAACACACAAGACACAGACCTAAAAAAGGACATGAACTCATTTCTCAACAACATAGAGGGCAAGAGCGGAATCATGAAACAGCAGATTCTGGGGCTCTGCATCAACGACGGCGATTTCAGCATTGCTGAACTCAGCAAGGAACTCAACGCCAGCATCCCGACGGTGACAAGGCTTATCGGTGAACTGATTGATGATGGTTTTATCGAGGACCTCGGCAAGACTGGCACTTCTGGCGGACGACGGCCGAGCATCTACGGGCTTAGCCAGTCGGCGGGCTATTTCGTCGGAGCCGACATCAGAAGACACCACGTCAGCATTGCCGTCACAAACTTCAAAGGCACACTCGTGGACTACAAGGAGGACGTTCCCTTTGTCCTCGAAGGCACGGAAGAGTCCCTGCGCGGTCTTGCCGAACTTCTGAAAAAGAACACGGATGGTCTCGGAATCGAACGGAAGAAAGTGCTGGCCTATGGAATCAACCTGACGGGCCGCGTGAACCACGAGACTGGCTACAGTTTTTCCTACTTCCTCGGGGAGGATAAACCTCTGTCGCAAGTGCTTGAGAAAGAGCTTGGTGCGCCGGTTTTCCTTGAGAACGACTCTCGGGCGATGGCCTATGGGGAATACATCTGCGGAGAGGCGAACAACGAGAAGAACATGCTGTTCATCAACCTGAGCTGGGGATTGGGTATGGGAATGATTATCGATGGCAAGTTGTCCTACGGCAAGTCGGGGTTCTCCGGAGAGATAGGGCATTTTCCGATGCTGAACAACGGACAGATTTGCCAATGCGGAAAAATCGGTTGTCTCGAAACTGGTGCGTCAGGCTCAGCACTCCACCGCATTTTCGTGGAGAAGATGAAGGAAGGGAAAATGTCGCTGCTTTCTTCCAAGTTTCCGAATCCGGACGACATAGATATTGAAGATATCCTTGAGGCTCTGATGGAAGAGGATGTTCTGGCAATCGAGTGCGTGGAGGAAATCGGTGCGGTGCTCGGACAGGCCATCGCCGGGCTCATAAACATCTTCAACCCGGAACTCGTGGTCATCGGAGGACGGCTCGCCATCGCGAAGGACTACCTTATGCTTCCGATAAAGAGCGCCATCAACCGTCACTCGCTGATTATTGTCAGTAGGGACACGAACTTAAAGTTCTCCAAGCTTGGAAAGAAGGGCGGCCCGATCGGAGCCTGCATGCTCTCGCGCAGTCGGCTGCTGGGACTGCTCTGAGACGATGGCCAGCCGCACGAGGTAGCCAGCGAGGGTCTAGTCACGCGCCACAGGGATTTTCATAGGTTTCCTTGCCACATTATCAAACTTGCAGGAATAAACATCCCCGAAACGGTCGGTCACACGCACCTCAAGCCTCCCGGCATCAGGAGACGGCGTCGCACGGAAAAGGTTCTGTGTGAGAACCGCGCAGACCCAGCCCTGCTTTAGTGAAGAAGGGTCTTTGTACAATTCGCAGGCGAGCGGATCCTTGCCCTCGAAGCGCTCCATGTCACAAGTCTTCACGCCGTCCTCGAAATACTCGACCTTCCACATCGGGTCATAATCCCAGACATTCACGACGACTTCTCCCGGATACTGCGGAGCATCTAGATAGACCTTCATCCGATAGTCCTCCGGCGTACCGCAACCGTAGTAGCACCACTTCACGTCAGCGCCGTCGAAACTGAGCAACTTGAAGCCAGCGGGGCTGCCGTCCGCGCATATCGGTCCGCACCACCAGGCGCCTCCGAGAGAGGCAATGTTCTGTTCGACAAGACGCTCACTTATGATTTCGTTGTTTTCGGTGTGGGTGTGGCCGGAAAGAATCACAGCATCGTATGGAGCAAGCAGGTCATAGACAGCCTTCTTGTTACAGAGCACATCGGCGATATGGTTAAAATCGAAGTTATAGCCTGTCCGGTCCCACTCGCGTAGGGTTGTCGGGATGTGCATGGAAACGACGACCTTCGTGCCCGGCTTCACGAAGGAAAGATCCTGCTCCATCCAGCGCAGCTGATCCTCAGGAAGATAGCCTATGTAATACCAGTCCTTCCCTACATAAAAGTTGTCATTCAGGACAACATAATGCACGCTTCCGACGTTGAACGAATAGTATGTAGGCCCGTATGTCTTCTCGTAATCCTGCGTCGAGCTCTCGAAAGAGCGCCCGTAGTTGGTCATGTCGTGATTGCCGATAACTGTGCGGAAGGCGATGCCGGTGCTGTCCATTATGCCGTTGTATTCCGGATAGAGGGAATGATCCCAGCCGACGATGTCACCAAGGCATATCCCGAAAGTGTAACTGTCCCGGGATACTCTGTCATAGCATTCTTTCAAAGATTCCGCATTTTGTCTGAGCGCGGGAAATTCATCCGCATCGCTGATCTGCGGATCGGCTATGACAATCACATTGTGACGGCCGTCATCCCGGCGGTTTTTCATAAGCTTGAAGTCGTAAGTCTTCTTCCCCTGCTCGATATTCTGCCAGAAGCAGCCTTCTCCGCCGCGTACGGAAGACAGATAGCCAGATGGCGTGGATATGAAAACGAATCGTGCCTGAGGGTTCTGTTCCAATTTGAAATGTCCCCGAGAATCAGTCAGCACCGTCGAGAACCCGTTGGAAACGACAACGCCGGCCACGCCCTTACCCTCGCAGCGGACTCTCCCCTTCAGCGGCTTTGCGTATGATGTGATGACCAAGAGAAGGGTAAAAATCGTCAGTAATATCCTTTTCATACAAGAGTTTTTAAAATTTATCATATAATATTTCCCGAAAGTTACAAAATTTTAAGAATATACGAAATATATTACTTATTTTTGTCTTTCACATCCGGACGCCGACCTTACCTGCCGTCAAGTCAACGATTAGGTCCGGATGTTATCTAGCCACAAAGAATAAAGATATGAATGCCGCAAAGACCATCAATGAATCTGGAAGAATAGTCGCGATTGACATACTCCGCTGCATCGCGATTATCGGAATGGTGCTCAGTGCCAACGTCGGTTTTTTTTCGGACCTGCCCGGATGGATGTTTCACGCACAGACTCCGCCTCCGACCTACGAATTCAACCCGAACAACCCCGGACTGACTTGGGTGGACCTCGTGTTCCCGTTTTTCCTGCTTTCAATGGGAGCCGCCCTGCCGTTTTCGCTGAGGAAGAAGATTTCCAAAGGAGTTGGACACGGGGCTATATGCGTGGGTCTCTTCAAAAGATGGCTCATCCTCACGCTTTTCGCCGTCATCCTCGGAAATTCTTACAGGTTGGGAGCAAGCGCGCAGCCAATGTGGGCTCAGTCGCTATTCCGGATGCTCATTTGGGGCTCGCTCTGCCTTGCACTGGTGAGGGTCAATTCCTCAAAGGAATGGCTAAAGGCGGCCGTAAACCTCTCGGGAGTCGTGCTGATTGCTGTCTGCGCGCTGGTGCAGAACTTCGTCTTCGGGGTGGAAATCACGAGCGGGAACGATGTTATAATCATGATTCTTGCTGTCGTGTCGCTTTTCGGCGGCTCCATCTGGCTACTCACACGCGACAGCATCGCCCTGCGGTGGCTGTGCCTCGCAATGGTTGCAGCGGTGAAGGCAGTTGCGTCATACGCGCCACAGGCCATCGCGTTCATCCCAGACGTTCCGCAGGTAATTGGATGGGCGTTCCAATGGTCATACCTCCAGTACCTCATCCCAGTGCTTGCCGGCTCGGTTGTCGGGGACATAATACTCAGATTCACAAAGGCTCCAGAGCGGAATGAGGCAATGGAAGAGAAAGTCTGGCTTCCGGCATCGCTAATCGCTGCAGCAGCCGTGGTCGTCCAACTATGGGGACTCTACACGCGAAACGTTCTTGCGGACTTCCTTATATCTGTCGCTCTCGCGGGAGCGTTCATCGCTGTCACGTGGAAAGTCACGAAATCTGTTTGGGCAATAGTCGGCTACATCGGCTTCGGCCTTCTGATTATGGGGGTGCTGTTCGACCCGATCGACGGGGGAATCACAAAGGACTACTGCAACCTCTCCTACCTCTTCACCACCACCGGAATGGGAATTCTCGTAGTCTCAGCCCTTCTCAGCAGTGAACTCAACGCGGGTCTCCGCTGCCATTTTCTCTCCGCTGTCGGACAAAACCCGATGGTTGCCTACACGGTGACTGGGCTTGTGATAGGTCCGGTTCTCTCCCTGACCGGAGTCATGCCGCTGATCGGCAATCTCGCCGCCGGTTCTCCTTTCTGGGGCTTGATGCAGGGAGTCACGCTCACCCTTCTGATGATGCTCGCCACCTGGCTGTGCACCCGCCTCCGTGTCTTCTGGCGCAGCTGACGCCCGAGCCCGCAATATTGCCAATCGTATCAAAATGTTCGGAAAAATCATCGATTGTCTGATTTTTCCGAACATTTTGATAAATTTTGCAAGAAAGGTTGATTTTGTACTATAACTTGAGGGCGCGGTGTTCTGTATATAAGCAAGCGGCGGTAGGTCGGATGACCTCCCGCCGCTGCGTTCAGTGAGCCTTGGCGCTCACTTGGGGATTTTCCTTGCGGAGTTATTTTACAGGAACGCTGAACGCCTCTATAGACGAGCATGCATTGCTGATGTGGTAAACATTGAATCCCTGCGAAGCAGCCTCAAGCCTTACGGCAGCTGCTGTTGATGTAAAATTCTCGAACGGCTCCTTCGGGTCGTCCTCTGAAGCATAATTTTGAACTCCCTTCGGCGTGTAAACCATAGTCTTCGACTCCGCATCGTAAACACGGATTATAGGTGTCCCTCCATAGAAAGGAGAAAGTACATACGCACAATAATTCTTACCATTTATATTACGGAAGTCCATCGCGCCGGAATTATAATTTCCTGCAACATCAATTTCCTCACCTTTGTCAGCATCGTAATAAGGAACATATATTTTTTCAAGCTTTGTGCAAGCGCCACTTTCAGCAACTGCATAAACGACATTCTCATCGTATGTTGAGAATACAGCCCCTGCCGAAAGACTTGGACCGGCCAATGCAAAACCAGGGAAATTGTTAGGCATGGCACACCAATAGCCGGACATCCAACTGATGGCGACAATACCTGTGAGCGTAGGTTTCACATAGTCTTGAGGAACGCCTCCCTTTACATTCCAGCCCAACACCATATTCTCGCCCGTAGCCCCAGGAACGCCTTCCCAAGGTGCGGCGATGGCCGCATCTTTCGTAACGTCACCACGAACATTAAGACCTGCGCCGATATAGCTTGGATAATATTCCGAATCCGCAGTCGATACGAGTTTCGTCGGTGTTGTATCACCAGGCTTCATATACCATATCGTGAAGAAAGCATATGATGTCCAATAATTATAGACACGATTACAGAAAACAAGGTTTCCGGCATCGTCATTAGTCACATACATGGCCTTTGCTTCACCTGTCTCAAGCTCACCTTTCTTCTCACCTGTTATCTTATCAAGAAGAACCGGCTTGGAGCCATCGCCTGAGCAAACAACAACCTTGTCACCCCAAAGAGCAATTGAGACAGCCGTGCCGGCCTTTTCTTCACCTGCCGGGACATAAGAAGCAACACGATTCATTACTTTGTGCATATCAACGCTCCAAAGAAGAGTAGTTGGTCCTTTCTGGGTAATCGTGAAAGTGAGAGCGTCGAAACCTTCGGCCTTGACTGAAAGCGCGGCTGTGCGCTCACCATCAAGCTCATCGAAGGCTGCCACGGAAAGCTTCGTAACCTGCTCGCCATAAGCCTTTGTCGCGGCTTTCTTTACCCAAGTGAAATCTTCCGGAATCGTAACCTCGTAAGGAATGTTGGTCATGACCTTGAGCTCGACCTCGCCGCCCTTGCTGTCAATCTCAGCAGACTCCGCTACGAGCGAGAACGCATTGACCTGGCCCTGGATAACTTTGAACTCCTGCTGCGCAGTCCCAGCTGTAACGAGAACGACAGCTGTGCGAGGGTCTTTCTCCTTGCTGGCCTCTGCGATAAGCTTAATCTGACCTTTCTCGGCAGTTCCTTTTGCCGGAGTGATGGTTAGCCATTCGGCATCCTTGACTGCAGCGGTCCAGTCAACGTTAGTCTTGAATATGATGAACACATCCTCTTCCGCATCCTCGGTTCCCGCAACAGGAATCGCTATCTCGGTCTTGTCGGCCTTAATTTCAGGAGTAATCTGCTCCTCCTTCTTGCAACTTACCAGTGCAATGGCAACTGCCATCAGAGACAATAGAATCTTTTTCATAAAAGTGCGTTTATTAATTATGGTTTTTAATATAAAAAGTTATTGTTTCACAGTAGAAAGATACTGGTCAAAGGCTTTCTTGAAGTCATTCCAGTAGTCGTACATCCGGATGTGGCAGAGATCGAAGACGAAGAAGCCATCGGAGTTGTTTATGCACGCATCGACGATGTCCGGCATGAGAGCTCCCTGCCCGCCTTCGGTGAAACCTTCTGAGTTGCCGATGTCTGGGCCACCGTAGTAAGGGACATCGCCCTTGAAGAGGTTCGCCGCACGCTTGCAGAAGCCTTCCATAGTCCATTCTTCCGAGCCATGGATGCTATCGGTGCCGGCATATGCACCGATTAGCATCACGTCGCAGTGGTCGGCATAGCCGTAGTCCTTGTAGTCATCGGAGGCCCACCTGTAGCCGTCGGCCTTAGGGTCGTACTTAGGGCTCGCCCAGTTCACTCCGCTGTAATAGTAGCTTGAGTACCAAGCGCCTACATAGGCGCCAAACTGGCAGTCGGCGTTCACCGAGTGCACCTTGTCCGATGCCTTGACGATGAAATCGTGGATAATTTTGGCACGGAACGCGAGCCATGACTTCTGCATCGATGTCACTGAAGTGCCAAGCGCATCCTGTCCCGGAGAGAAGATGTCCGAAGGCCAGTTCTCGACCTTCTTGCCGAGATAGGCCTCGAATTTCTCACGCGAAGCATCAGAAAAGTCGCTCATGAGGCTGTAGTCATCGAAACGGCAGCGGTCGAGGATGATTCCATCGACATCGTAGGCGGCAAGTTCGGCGATGAGGCTCAAAATATAGTCCTGCACCTCATCGTTGGCGGGACTGAGAAATTTCGCGCCATAATCATTTTTATCATCCTGCAAATCCATCGTGTTCACAAGCCCGTCGGCCGCGTTTATCACGCTCGCCCATGACTTCGGAGCTGTGTCGCGATAGAAAATGCCATCGCTACCCAAACCGTAAGGGCACAGACAGCCGCCAACGAATGTGTTCATGCTCGCGAATACACGCAAGCCGTTCTTATGTCCCTCTTCGATAAACTTCTGGAGATAGTCGAAAGACTCGGTCCTTTTGAGCCACACATATCCGCCATTAGTCCACGCATCAACCTTGTCAAGACCGTGCTCGACGGAAGACTTGAAAAGAACACCAGTGTTGGTCGGGCGGACATCCACGACCATGTGCGTGAAACCCATCTCAGCTATTTTCTTCACGTCCGAGGCAATCTTGGACTCGCTGTTGGCATATTCCTGAAAATTTGCCGCCGCGTCAATCCACACGAGCCTCGGCTTGCCCTTGATTTCAGGCAATTCCGGAGTCTCCGGCTGATCCGGCTGGTCCGGCTGGTCCGGAACTTCCGGCTCTTTCCATTCATCCATCCACAAGAATCCCGCTTCAGGCTTCTCGCAGCCCACAATACCCCCGCAGACAAGCGCCAGAGCCAGAAGTATATGATTCGTCCTAATCTTCATCATTCGATTTCGTCAATAAAATATTTTATGTTTCAGTTTTTCCCTTAGCACGCTCATTTGAACGTCACAATGCTCGAAATGTTCTGATGTCCTTCAGAAATATTATCCGTCCTCCTATTGACATCAGTTCCTTTTTATGCAGTCAGCGGAGTAGCCTCCGATTGCACCGGCATACTGGTCATAGTAGTAGATGAATATCTTGAAGCCATCTGCGGACTGTGCAATCACGACATCACCGGACGAAAGCGTTGAGTCGGCATTTGTTGCGTTGAACGAGCTGATGTCTCCGGACGCGAGCACAAGTGATGGTGAAGACGTGAAGTCACCTGTGAGAGAATTCTTGTCCGAAACGTTGTATATGTAGAGTGAAGGGTGCCCGCCCCACGCTGGGAAATGCGCAAGAACTAGCATCGCAAGATATTGTGCGTTATTGTATAACTTGCAGTCTAGGGAGTTCGGATTCCATGCCCAAGCCGCCTCTACTGTCGTTCCCATCGACTTTGCAATGGCAAATGACGAATTCAGCCAGTCAAGTCTTGTGCTGCCGTATGATGCTGTGAACAATCCATCGGCAGGATTGGACGAGGCTGGAGCGAAACCAGCGTAATTTGAAGGATCAGCGTCCCATGATAGTTTAGCCGGAGCGAGATCAATTACATCCGCAGCCGAGACTTTTCCTCCGCTTACCGTAAGCCTCAGAATCTGAGATGCGGTGGTGACGCCAGCAACTCCCACATAAGGAACTGTTATCACGGCATTCCCGTCAATGCTTCCGCTAACCTTTATCTTCACTCCGTTTGGAAGTGGGACCGCATTGTCATATTCATAGAATAGGGTCGGCTCTGTCTTTACGGACGTCGTTCTGTATATGCGAATCTTGCCCTTCCCTTCAATCTTATTGATCATAAGGAGATTTCCTGCCTCATCATTGGTTATTCCGGAAGGCTCAGCGGAACCGAGGGCAATCTCACCGAGTTTTTCTCCTGTCGTCCCGTGGACATAGAATGGGGTTGAGCCATTTCCAAGGCAGACGACAAGGTAGCCTTCTATTGAGGCTATTGACGGATCCAGGCCTTTGGTGAGATAATCCGGAGTGCCGAAACGGGACTTTGGATCAAAATTGAAGAGTTGCTTTACAGACTCCTTGTTGAAGCCATTGCGAATCTTGGTAGGGATGGCCTTTTCTGTCACATACTCGTATTCGGTGCCATTGTGGGCCTTGATGACGATAGTCTGCGGCTCATTGTAGTTGCGGGCGACACTGAGATCCGTAACAATTTCCGCATGTGCCGAAGCCTGGGCCTCGGCAGTGCATGACGACAGGTCATCAACCGTGTAAAGGTAGATTTTTCTCGCTTCGTTATCCACAAAGCCCTCGAACATACCCACAATTGAAAATGAGATAAACGAGGCAGCAGAAGACTTTGTCCTCTTTCCGGTGATTACTATCGGATAAACATTGCCTTTTGCATCGGTAAACGTGAACTCGTTCTCAAGGTTCAAATCCATAAGAGTGAGTGCAGGAGAGATGCTGCAGTTCTTGTCAAGTACAGCCTTAACCCTGACGTTCGTCATATATTTCGTCGTCGGATTGTCGGAAGTCTCGGGATAGAAATAGGGCACAGGTATGACCAAACGCCCGCTTTTTACCATCTCGTCCGTAACCTCAAGTTTAGCGAGTTCAAGATTGTTGTATTCTCCCGAAGTGAAATATGCGCTTATGCTGGTGAACCCTTCACGCTCCGTTGTAGGAAGCACATACTGCGGTTCGCACGCAGCGAACATGGCAGAGGCGATCACAGCAAGGCAAATATAGGAAAGTATTCTTTTCATCTTTATGTCTTTTGAAAGAGTTGTTATTTCCATTCAGTAAACTGTTTAACAGCCCCATTGTTATTGAGTTCATCGGCAGGCAGAGGGAAGCGATAGAGCCTTTCTAGGAAGTTGCGGTTCTTGTCATCGACGCTTATGTAGTCGTAGGTGAAGTTGCCTTCCTCGTCCTTGGTAATCTTGAACCCGTGCACCTGATAGCCGGTAAGTCCCTCCGGGTAGGCCTTGTGGGCTATTCCCCAGCGGCGCAGGTCCCAGTACCAGAGCCCCTCGAAGGCAAACTCAACCTTGCGCTCCTGACGGATTGCCGCCATAAGGTCAGCGCCGTCAACAGAAATCGAAGGCAGACCCACTCTGGAACGAATGTCGTTGACTATGTCATTCGCAAGTCCTTCTTCTCCCGTATTGTAGAGAGCTTCGGCCTTATTGAGCAGTACCTCCGCATATCGTATGACAGTGAATGGCTGCACTCCGGAAGAATACTGTATAACGTCGTGGCTTTCATCCACCATCTTGCGCAGGTAATACCCTGTAGTCGTTCTGCCATTCGGCTCAGGCTCGACATTCCACTCGCAGAATCCGTCGGTGCCACCGAGATAGGGTTCAATCTTGCGCTCTTTCCAGTCGGAACCGTTGTAAAGGACGGTTGCATGGAAGCGCGGCTCAAGTTCAGCGTAAGGAGGGGTGTCGGTCACGCCCGTCGTGTGCCATGGTTCCCAATCGACCTTTCCACCGGTCGCCTTTTCATAAGACTCCACAAGTTCCTGAGTCGGGGTTCCGTATCCTCCACCGATCTGCCCGTTGAGGGAGAAATCGCCTCCGGGAGTGTAGTAGTTGTCAAAAAGCTGGGTGATGTTGTCAGCGCGGCTGAAATGGTACTGGAGAATAGCCTCCACATTTCCGTCCGTAGTGGACTTCGAATAAGAATCAGCGTAATTCTTCTCAAGATCATAGCCAAGTTTCTTGACTTCTTCAGCAGCGGATATGACGGCATCATACTTTTTCGCATAAAGCATTGCCCTCGTGGTGAATGCATAGGCAGCCCCTTTGTCAAGACGCCCGCCGGCTTCCGCCTTAACAGGAAGTTTGTCCGCCGCAAATTCAAGGTCCTTTTGGATGAAGTTCCATGCCTCCTCTTCTGTGGACAGTTCCTTGTCTTTCACGATGGCTGCAAGATCCTCGTCATAGAGGATGACTTCCTTGTAGCGTTTCACAAGGTCGAAATAGACATAAGCCCTCATGAAGCGGATTTCTGCCTCAAGCCTCGTCTTGTCATCTTCCGGCATCTGCCCGTATTTCTTCAGATTGCTGAACGCCTCGTTGATGTTTTTAATCTGCGCATAGCGGGTTATCCAATATCCCATATAGACGTCGACATACGATGCGGTAATGGTGTTATCTTCACCATAGGCAAACTCGCTCGGTATGAAAGCCATCTTGTTATAGTTGTAGGAGCCGTATTTCATCATATCAGTCAGCGACTCTGTCAGACCTACAAGACTCTGATTCTCCATGATGTCATAGATATAGGTATAGAGCGAGTTCACGGCCCATTCTGCAGACTCCGTCTTTTCCCAAATAGTCTTATCCGAGACAAGTCCAGTAGGAGTCATGTCAAGCATCTTTGTGCAGGAGGCGCTGACGGACAATGCCGACGCGAGCACGAATACTTTAAATATATTCTTCATAATCATTGTCCCTTTTTAGAATGTTAATGTCAGACCACCCATAACAATCCTCTGCTGAGGATAGTAGCCATTGTTGGTTCCCGGAGACTCCGGGTCGATGCCGTCCGGAAGTCCATCAATGGTGAAGAGGTTCTGTCCCTCGACAAAGAGTCGGAGAGTGTCTATCTTGAGCCTTTCCATCCATTTTCGCGGGAAAGTGTAGCCGAGCTGCGCAGTCTTGAGACGGACATATTTGCCGTCACGGAGCCAGAATGTCGAGCCGAGCCCGTTGTCGCCGCCGTGTCCCGTGTTTCCGAGGGTCAGGCGAGGGAATGTGCCGTCAGGGTTATAGATGCTGTAGGCATTCTCAACAAGGAACAGCGGAGAGTTCGCGTTCTCCTTGAATGTCTGAGTCCATACGGTGTTGTCGTCATATCCGTTGTAATACGTGCCCGTGAGGGAGACGTCGAACAGGGCGCCGCCCGTGAACTGCGCGGAGAGGTCAAATCCATACCAGGAAAAATTCAGATTAAGACCATATGTGAGCTTAGGACGATTGTTTCGGCCGACACGGCACTTGTCATCCCAGTCAATCTTTCCGTCACCGTTTATATCGACATACTTTATGTCACCGATGCAAGGTCGTGTACCATACCATGCCGAATTGTCGATTTCCTCCTCGCTCTTGTAGAGTCCGTCAGCCACCCATGTCATGATGGCTTCGACCTCGGTGCCGGTAACTTTCTGATACTCCGGAATGTTCGGCTGGTCAGGATATATAATCCAACGCGACTTGGCGTATGTCACATTCCCGGAGATTCCGTAGGTGAACGGCTGCCCGGCAAGCATGATGGTGTTCTTGTGCGAGAGCATTATGTCGATACCGCCCGTGTCAATGGCGTTTCCGTTGACAAATGTCGGATAGTACCCTCCCATTGAAGGCGGAAAATTAGAGCCCTGGGCCGTGAGGATGTCGTAGGTGTAGTTGTAGAATGCATCGATTTCCGCGCCGAGCTTTTCGTTCCACAGGCTGAGATCCACGCCCGCATTGTAGGAAAGGGTCTTCTCCCATGAAAGGTTCTGGTTTGCGATGACATAGGTGTAATAGGATGGTTTTGCGCTGCCACCGAGTACGACATTGCCGCCTTGTTTATATGCGCTGAGGAAGGCATATGGGGAGACAGAGTCATTTCCGAGAAGTCCGATGGAAGCGCGGAGCTTGAGCTCGTCAAGGCAGGCCGCGTTCTCCAGCCAGCGCTCCTTGGCCATGTTCCAGCCGAGTGACGCCGACGGGAAGAATCCCCAGCGGGTCTTTGCCATTCCGGCGAACTTGTAGGAGCCGTCATAGCGGCCGGAAAATTCGGCGAGATACTTCTCGTCATAGTTGTAGCGCACCCTGGCCACATAGCCGGCCGAGCGGGTCGCGTTGCTGTTTCCATAGACAGAACCCTCCGTCTGGACTCCGTAACTGAGCTCCGGCAGAGAGGCGAACGGAATGTTCTTGGAGGCAGCTCCGAGGCCGTTGGCCTTCCAGTCCCGCACCTCTGCAAGAGCGAGTATGTCAAGGTTGTGCTTGCCGAAGGAATGGACATAGCCGACGCTTGCCTGCCCGATAAGGTGGCGCGACCAGTTGGCGCTTTCCTGGACGGTGTTGCCGGAACCGTTGCCGTTCGGCGACACCACCTGCTTCCAGCTCATTTCGCCGAGAGCCGAATCGTAGGTGTTCGACATCAGGTCATAGGGAGTGTAAAGAGTCTTTGCACTCGCGGTATATCCCATATACGAGCCGGAAACCTTGAGCTGAAGTCCCTCAAGGAAAGGCACGTCGTAGGAGAGGGAGGTGTTCACCGAGACGTCGGCAGTGTTGTTCTTCCTGTAGCCGGAATCATAGATGGCGGCAAGAGGAGACTGAGGGAGTCCAGTGTTCTTCTTTGTCGATGCGGTGTAGAGCCCGTTGTAGGTCTTGGGGAGATACGGGTGCATCTGAATGGTCTGGTTCGCTATTGAAAGCCAGTTGGTGGATTCGTCTCCGCCATAGACAGAACTGTCGCCGGAGCCAGCCATATAGTACGGAGCGGACTTGCGTCCTAGCACTCCGGAAACTCCGAGGGTGAAGTTGAAGTTCTTGGCTATCCGCGACTCAAGGTTCGCACGGACATTGTAGCGCCTGTAGCCGAAGTTGTCGATGTTTCCCTTCTGCCCGAGATAGCCGAACGAGGCGAAATAGCGGGTCTTTTCATTGCCGCCCTGCACGGTGACACTGTGCTTCTGGTTGAATCCGGTTCCGAAGACCTCATCGATGTAGTTCACATTGTCCCAGCCATCCGTAGGATCCCCGTTGAGCATAAGCTCCACCTGATGCTTCGTGAAGTACGGCTTGTATTCAGTGTCGGAAGTTATCACGCCCCTCGCCATCTGGTCCATCATCTCCGCCACATTGTAGTAGTAGGCGAACTGCGGACCGTTCATGAACTCAGGGAAGTTCGCGTTCATCGATGCTCCGAGAGAGGCGTTATAGGTAATCTTGGTCTGGCCCTGCTGTCCGCGCTTGGTCGTCACGATGATTACGCCGCCGGCTCCGCTGAGTCCATAGACGGCCGCAGCCGCTCCGTCCTTGAGTACAGAGACGCTCTCGATGTCGGCAGGGTCTATGTCATTGATGTCGGAGACAGGGAAGCCGTCAACGACATATGCGACGCCGTAAATCGACCCGCGAATCCTGAGGCTTGCCTGGTCTTCTCCCGGCTGGCCGGACTCCTGCACGGAAGAGATGCCGGGAAGCTTGCCGGCGAGAACCTGCGATACATTGGTGGCGGGAGCCTTGAGGAGTTCCTCGCCCTTCATCGCCGAGACGGCCGAGGTCATGGAGGACTTCTTCTGGGTGCCGTAGCCCACGACTATTGTCTCCTCGATGAACTGGGAGTCCTCCTCCATGGTGATGTTGATAGTCTCGGCCTTGCCGCTGCACTTGCGCGACTGCGTGGCCATTCCGAGGCATGAGAACTCGAGAGTGTCGCCTGCCTTCACATTGAGCGACCACTTTCCGTCCATGTCGGTCATCGTTCCGTTGGTCGTTCCGACTACCATCACAGTCACTCCTGCGACAGGCTGTCCGTTCACATCAGTTACACGCCCGCTGACGGCCGACTGAGCCTTAGCTGAAAGCGCGCCCGCAAAGAGCATGACCGCGATGACGAGCATAGCTCTGAACCATAGGTTCGAGATCGGGTTGGTTAAATAGGATTTCATCTGAATTGTGTTATTATTTTAATATGGCTGCCTCCAGGTCGCCCCAGAGGTGATGTTTGTTCAGGTGTACGATGTCGAAAATCATTACGCCACCGGTGCTCCGGAGCGCCTGCTCCACAGCAGGGCGGAACTTGCTGAAGTCGTCAAGATACTGCTCCACATAGATGGAGCCGACAACAGGAACAACGCCCATAGTCACCTCCTTGGCGAGTTCGGCACCGCCCTCGACACTGTAGCAGTAGGTGAGGCTGTTGTCCATGCCTGCCTCGGTACGAGGTCCCACAACTCCGGTTGCACGGTCAACGTCGTCCTTTGTTATTAATGAGTAATAGAGACCGGTCATATAGATGTCGAGAAGTTCGGCATAGCCTGTCTCATGGTACTTTTCGGTTGCCCACTCGCGGTACTGAGGCACTTGGGACGGGTCGTATTGCCGGCTCGCCCAATTCACACCGAGTTGCCAATAGGTAGGATACCATGCGCCGGTGTAGTCCCCGATAATAAGGTCAGGATTGATTTCCTTGAGTTCATTATGCGCCTTGGCGACAAAGTCGTGAATGACCCCAGCACGCCACTCAATCCATTTCTTTCCCAATGGACCGAGCACCCAGTTTTCGCGAAGTTTCCCGTCTGCATCGTACCAACTGAGGACATCCTCAGGGAAATGCTCCAAAGTGACTCCGGCATACTCCTCGAACTGTCTGCGTGACAAATCGCTGAAATCAGCGGTGATGCCGTCGTAGCGGACACGGTCGAAGATAAGCCCGTCAGTTTCCGGATATTTTTTCACAAATTCCTTCAGAATGTCGAGCTGATACTGCTGGACCCCCGGATTGGAAGGGTTCAGCATGCCGTTGTAGTTTGTCTTTATGCTTGAAATAGGGACAAGTTCACCCTTTTCATAACAGATTGACTGCCAAGCGGCCTTGTCATCGTAGATGATGCCACGGTCAAACCAGTTGTGGCCTCCAGCAAAGACATTGAGAGAGGCGAAGACCTTCATTCCAAGCTGATGTCCATACTCTATGAAATAGCCCATCATGTCGTAGTCGCGAGCCCTGACGGTGCCTTCCCAGTCGCCCATGTAAGGGGCTATATCGCTGTCATAGAGCACCTCGCCCATTATCGACTTGACATCGACGACGACATTGTCGAAGCCGAGGGCACGGCATTTCTCAAGATAGAATCGTATGGAATCCGGATGTGAAAGTGTCGCGTAGTTCGCCTCACAGTCGAACCACATGTAGTTATTATTGCTCTTTACAATACCCCCCCCCGAGCAGGAAAGGCAAAACAACGCCGAAACGATTGCCGGCAAGAAAATACGGTTATTCGCCATTAGTTTATCATGCAATTATTATCCGATGCAAATATAGATAATTTTGCGAATATAACGCCGCATTTATAAAAAATTTTAATATTAATTAACAGACTTTTAAACTTGCTACGAAAACATTCCAATATTCATAGGCTAATTTACAGCTGCGCCCTCTTTCTTCTCCTCATATTTTCTGCGGTACGCATCGAAGATTTCGGCCTCACGACGGGCTTCCTCGATTTCGGCGGCAAGAGCCTTGCGCTTCTTCGCACGGAGTTTCTCCAACTTCCTGCGCTCCTTGGCCGCCTCTTTTTCCTTCCTTATCCGCTCCTTTTCCTGCCATCTGGCCTCACGCTCGGCATCTTTGCGCGCCCTGACTTCCGCACGGGCCTTACGACGGGCTTCCTTTTCTGCCTTCTTCAGTGCGGCTTTGTATGCTTTCGGGTCAGCCGCAGCGAGAGAGTCGAGCGAGGTCTTTTCCGCCGCAAGGCTGTCACGAAGGGCAAGAGAATCAGCTGCGGCGGTGCCGAGAGAATCACGCAAAGCAGCGCCGGAAGCACCGAGGCTGTCAGACAATGCCGTGGAGTCTTTCAGAGCCACGAGATTGTCCCTTAAGGAGAGCGAGTCCCGTCCGGCAAGAAGGCTGTCACGAGTCATCAGACTGTCCTTCAGCGCAAGGGAGTCGGCGAGAGCCTTTTCCTTCTTCAGCTGTTCTCGTTGCATGGCGTCTTCAGCAGCCCTGACTTTCTGGAGGGAATCACGCACGGCTATTTCCTTGTAGATGCCGTTCATGTAGCCGGGGAAGTAGCGGTCGGTTTCCTTGAACTTCGCACGCGGATGTGCAAGATAGGAGGCACGCTCAGGAGAACGATACTGCGCATCGGTGACGGCATGTCGGTCGGCAGGACGGCGATCCGGTTGCCAGTTAAAGCCCTTGAGCGTACGTTCCTCTTCCTTCATCTGAACAATCGGGTAGGCGTCGCTCTTGGCCGTCTCGTAGTAGTAAATGCGCTGAATGCTGCCGTTGGAGAATGTGGCGGAGAGCATCTTTGAATCGGTCTTGTTCACCGTGGCGAGAGCGTCGTTTTCCTTGATGAAGAAAAGCGCCTGGGCACCTCCGAGGGCATCGAAACGACGAAGTCCGCCTCCGTTCTCGAAGAATGCCATCATCTCGGCTGACTTTATCTGGTCGTAGTGGGTCGTATCCTCCTCTATTGTTATGAAAGCGTTGGACATAAGGCTTGCCCTATCCATCGCGCCATTGCGAACAACGACATAAATGCTGTCCGCAGCGTACTGCCTGACGGTTTCCTGCCATACAATCGGTTCCACATAGAGCCGTGCCAAGGAGTCAAGGTCGCTGTAGAGAAGCGAGTCGCAGACAATCTGGGCCTCATTGCGGAACAGCCTGACATTTTTGGTTGCGGTCATAAATCCGATTTTCGTGGAATCCAATTTCTCAAGCACCGCTGTGCTGTCCGCCCCGGTCGCGAGCGTGTCGGAGACCGCAAGAGAGTCTGTCACTGCCAGAGTGTCTGCCACTGCCAGAGAGTCGGACGGCACCAGAGAGTCGGACGATGCCAGAGAGTCGGACGGCGCCATAGAGTCGGACGGCGCCATAGAGTCGGACGGCACCATCAAAGAATCTGTCACCGCCAAAGAATCCGACAAGGCGGAAGTGTCCCCCCTATCGTCCGGTGTCTCTGTAGGCGCCGCATCTTTTTTCCCTGCTGCTTCCCTTTTTGCCCGTATCTCCTCCGCAGCCTTCTTTGCCGCATAGTTGGCGTCATTCTCCATCGCCGCCTGCTCAGCAGCCTTCGCTGCCTCCTCGGCCGCCTTCTTCCTGAAAGTCCCGACGGCATCAACCTCAAGGTTCTTCAGTCTTTCCGCAGACTGCGCAAGTGAGAGCGAGTCTATCTGAAACTTCATAAGGGTGTAGTAGTCAATAAAATCAGCAGCGACATAAACAGTATCCGACTGTCCCTGATCATCTGTCGTCTTCGCTATTATTGCTGGGCTCCTCCTCATGCTTATCCTCGCGAGGCTGTCCCTATACTCCGCACGCCCTGCCACGGCCGAAATATTCCGCGTGGTGTCGATGATCTGCACATTTCCGAGCATCGTCACGTTGTTCAGCGCCCTATAATAATATACAGAATCACACCATGCCTCCTCATTCTCGGACATAAGATGCACATTGCGATTGAAAAGGAATATTTCCCTTGCCCTGTCGTACCATCCGGCATCGGCGGAAAGCATGTTTTCCTTGTTCCACATATCCGTGCCGCGTCCGAACATCGCGAATGACGTCTCGGAACGATAGTCGAGTTCGTTCGTCTTGACGAAAACGGTGTCCGAGAACATGTTGACGTCACCTCGGAATGTGAAGAGCTTCGCCTTCGAATCGTAACTTCCATCTATGCTCTCGATAATCTGCCCGTCCTTGTCGCGCATGGCTCCTCCTTCACGAAAAAGTGCCACACTATCCTTGGTGTTATAATCCAAGTTTCTGGTTCTCAAAGTGTTGTTATCCTTGTCCGTGAGCTGCACGAGGGAGCCGCGGAACTGCGCGAGGTTGTCATCGATGAGATAAGTAAGCTTGTCGCCGGTAAGAACCGTCTCCTCCTGAAGAATCTGCACGTTGCCGATTGCGTCGAGATATTTGCCGTCCACGCTCCAGAAAGCCGTGTCGCAGAGAAGATAGGTATTGTTGTGGAAGAAGCGTGCCGGGCCTATGACCTTTCTGTAGGCGCTGCCCTCGACATCGACGACCTGCGCGGACTTGGAGCTGACAAGCACCACGAGACTGTCGCTGTCATCGCTCATCTGAGCCGACAGCACACACGGAAAAACGGTCACCGCAAGAACGATGGCCGCAAGACGGCGGGACACAAGTCCCATCAAATCCATATTTTCACAAATATCCCTTAAAAACCGCATCGGACCCCCTACTCTTTCTTGAGAATCTTTTCGGAAAGACCCTTATGCTCGAACTCGCAGTCGGCGAACATAGGGTCAATGGTGATGTAGGTCGTCGAAATCTTCTCGTTCAGAAACTTGTCAATCGCCTCCATCGAAAGTTTGTTCCTCGCGGCATTGAGCATAAGATCATAGTCTTCGTTGAAAGATGCCGGGTGCGACGGAATGATTTTGTCCACCTTCACAATCTTATAGACGAGGTTGCCATCGCGCCCCTCGTTGTCACGTGAGGCCACAGGCTCGGAAATCTGTCCTTCCTCCAGTCTGCTGATCGCATTATAGTCCTCAGGCTTAATCTGATCCTTCTCGAAATAGGAAGAGCCAGTGTTCGGGTCGGACATCTGTCCTCCGTTGGTTCGTGTAGCCGGGTCCTGCGAATAGAAACGGGCCGCCATCTCAAAAGTTATGTTGCCGTTCTGAATCTCGGTGCGGAGACTGTCGAGAGTCTTGAATGCCTTTGCCTGGTCTTCGTCTGTATATTCCGGCTTCAGAAGGATGTGTCTCGCGTTGAACATGTCGCCCTTTTTCTCAAGGACCTCGATGATGTGGAATCCGTCCGGAGTCTCCACTACCTGAGAGACAATCCCCGGCTTGAGGGACATCGCGGCATCTGAGAATGCCGGCCAGAAGATTGACTTTGAAGCCATTCCGATTTCGCCACCGCGTCTTGCGCTACCCGGGTCCTGGGAATAGATGCGCGCGAGGGTGGAGAATTTCTCGCCCTTCATGATTCTCTCGCGCAGAGACAGGAGCTTTTCCTTGGCCGCGAGAGCCGCCGCTTCCCTATCCGGATAGATGCAAATCTGGCTCAGACGGTACTTTTCCGGCACCAGCGGCAGATCCTCCTTGTCGGTCTTGGCAATGAACTGCTCCACATCGTGCGGAGTGAGTTCAGGAATCGAAGATGCTACCTTCTGCTGCATCTGCTGAGTGAGACTCTGCTCCTGGAAGGCCTTCCGCCATTCCTGACGAAGCTTGTAAATCGGCTTCCCGAAATATTTCTCAAACTCCTCATCACCGCCAAGACGTGTCCTAAACTGGTCTATCCGGTTATTCAACTCGCTCTCCACCATATCGTTGTTCACTGTAAGAGAGTCGAGCCTCGCCTGCATGAGGAAAATCTTGGAGGTGAGCATCTGCTCCAGCAATTCGCAGCGCATGTTACGATCGGAAATCATCCCGCTTGCCCTCGCCATCCTAAGTTCATCCTCAATTGTGGAAATCTTTATCATTTCCTCACCGACGACCGCCACAGACTTGTCGATAACCCCGTTCTGATATTTCTGGGCAAACGCCACCGACGGGGCCACAAATGCGGCAACCGCCAGCATAAGACATATTTTTCTCATTTTCGCTTAGTATATTTCAAATTTTCCATTTTCCCGCGCCTGCTCAAGCAAGTCCTGTTCCAATCCGGACACGAGTTCACGCTTGCGGGTGCTCAAAAGTATGTCACGAATCAGCGGCGTCGCATAGCCTATCGGAGCAATCTTACCGGCCGGCATGTATTCACGTATATACGCCAAGGAAAGCAGTCCGGTGTCCCCGCTGTATTCTATCCACTCCCCTTTCTTAAAAGTCATAAGTTCGGCGTAGTCGAGCCCGAACTCCTTCGCGAGAACCGTCATGTCAATCCACCTTCCGCCGAAATTCTCGTACTTTATCGCCGAGGAATATGCCAGAGAGTCGGTTATCTGCATCTGCGTGACATCATCGGAGACTATGTTCCTGCGAAATTCCGCCAGCGATGGAGATTCCGGAGATATGCAGAGAAAGTCCGCCCGCACCACCGGTATATGCAGGACAAACTTCTCCGGATGCTTCCGGTAATATTCCTCAATCTGCCCGTCAGTGACCAAGGTGTCAAGACGGTCGTTGATGTAGCGCTGTTCGTAACGGTACTTCAGAAGAGACTTGCGATAGTCGTCAAGTTCCTTTGTTACATCGAGTTCCTCCTTAGTCAGCTGTTTTTCAGCGACATTGAGAAATATTATGTCCGACGCCCATGTGTTGATGTACTGATGGGCGAGCCGCGTGCTATCCTCCGCCGAAATTCCCGATGGGAGAGCCTTGTTCAGGTCGCTGCGGTAAAGCCTCGACTTCCCCACGGAAGCCACCACCTCCCCGGACATGACATGCTCCGCCCACTCGCATCCCGTCAGCGAAAGGGCGGTCAAAGCACAAAGTTCAAATACTATCCGATGTTTCATAATCCTGCAACGCCACGGACATCCAAATCCGTTACTACACGTCCAACTTGCAAAGATAATAAGAATATGTTTAAATTCTTATCACAATCATTTTTACTTGTAGAATCTGATTCTTAATGAGAACATCCTCCTTACAAAAACTTTCGACAATTCAAAACGCTATTTGTTGCGAAAATGCAACAGTCCGCATATTTTTTCATCGGATTTTTCTCCGTCACTTTGCACGAGCAAAATTTTTGTGTTTATGAAAGACATGACTGAGAGTTACAAAAACGACGAGGTGAAGATTCCGAAGTTCGCGAGCCTGCTTTCAGACTCCGGATTCAAGGCGGTTCTTGCATCGCCGAGGAACAAGGAGCTCCTGCGGCAGCTCATCAACCTCATATTGCCGGAAGACAGGCAGGTCGTGCAGATCGAGAAGTACGAGAACAGAGAATTGGACGGATTCACGCCGTTCAGCAAGTCTTCAAGGGTTGACATTAGATGCAGGGACATCCACGGACGGACATTCATCGTGGAGATGCAGAGGAAGATGCACGAGAGCTTCATTCAGCGATGCATCTGGTACGGTGCCAAGGCATACGGGAAAGACATTACTCCAGGATCCGAATACACTGATCTTAAGCCGATCTATGTAATCGCATTCCTTGAGGAGGAACTGCCCCATGAGGATGAACGGTGCTGGGACACGGACAATTTCATCTCCTGCTATCAGATGACGGAGAAAAGAACCGGGGAGTTTGCTCCCGACGCAATTTTTTGTATTTTTGTGGAGTTGGGAAGATTTCGGAAGGATGTGGCTCTGCTTGAAAGCACTTTAGAAAGGACCTGCTACGTGTTCAAGAACTCGGAGAAATGGAACGAGGACTCAGTTCCGGAGAAGATTCTTGAGGACAGGTTCACGCAGCAGCTCACGCAGGCCTGCGCGGTGGAAAACTTCCCACCGGATGTAAAACTAAAATTTGTCAGGAATATGTTTACGGAGATGGACTACAAGGCTGAGACCAAGGCTTACTACAAGGACGGATTTGCTGACGGGATGTCTAAGGGAGAAGCAAAGGGAAGAGCTGAAGGAATGGCTGAAGGAATGGCTGAAGGAATGAGAGAAAAGGCATTGGATACGGCAAGAAAACTCCTTGCTGCAGGAGTCCCCTCGGAGACTGTGGCAGCATGCACGGGATTGAGCATGAATGATGTGCGAAAAATGAAGCGCCTATAAGCATCTTTTTCCCCTCCCACACACAAGTCAGCAAACCACAATCAATCGCAGCAGCGAATCCAAGATTGAGTTGGAGATGCCAAGCCCTGCAGCAGGCGGCCCTGCCAGGTGTTGCGGTCTTCAAGACGTTTTTCGAGGAGGCGGAGCAGTTCGACATTGCGGATAAGGCCCCAAGTGGTCTCGTTCACGAATCGCGGGGGAACTTCGCCGGCAAAGCGCTCGATGCAGAGGTCGGGACGGAGGTGTTCGAGCATGTCGATGAAAAAGTCTATGTAGCCGTCGAGGGTGAAGCGGATGAAGTCTTCCGGATGTTCTGCATATTCCCGCTCCATGGCGGTGCCCTTGACAATCTGGAGCTGATGGAACTTGATGGTGGTCAGAGGCAGGGAATTTATCATCGCGCACTCTTCCAGCATCATCTCACGAGTCTCTCCGGGCAGACCGAGAATGAAATGCGCACCGCAGTCAATTCCACGATCAGCAGTCATTTCCACAGTCCGGCGCGCCGCAGCGAAGTCGTGTCCCCTGTTCACCCGGCGCAGCGTCTCGTCATAACAGGACTCTATGCCATATTCCACAATCACAATCGGAGCTGTCAGAACAAGTGGGGCAGCAGTCGCAGAGTTCCCGTTATGACCGGCTCCGGCAACAGAGCCTCCGCAACCCGACCCGGCAATCTCCCGTCGCCAGCCCTCAAGCACCTTTCCAGAGGCGAGTCCCTGCAAAAAGTCCAGTTTCTCCTCATCAATGCAGTCCGGACGCGTTCCTATGACAATCCCCACGACAGAGGGGTGCTCCAAAGCCGCGCAATAGATCTCCCGTAGCCGTTCCATGCTGGCATAAGTGTTTGAATATGCCTGGAAATAAGCAAGATACGCCGCCGTGTTGCGGTAGCGCCCGCGATGGAACTCTATCCCCTCATCAATCTGCTCCCCTATCGTCTTCTCTGCACGGCTGTAGGCAGGGTGGAACGCCGCGTTGTCACAGAAAGTGCAGCCACCGAAGCCGACCTTCCCGTCCCTGTTCGGACAGGTGAAGCCCGCGTCAATCACAACTTTCTGAAGCCTCGCCCCATAGCGCTGACGAAAAAAATCAACATACGCACTGTAGCGCCTACCTGGAGCGAAAAGTCCCTCCGGCATCATATCCCCGTCCATATTTTCCTTCATACCAACCATTTTGCCTCACTCCAGATTACGCACCGCCTCCTCAAAGTCATCCCTCGACCCGCGTGCACGGTTCTTTATTTTCGCCCGATAGTTATAAATCGTATTGGCCGAATAGTGCAGCAGCGAGGCTATGCGGCTCGACTCTGTGATGCCGAGTTTAATCAGGGCAAAAATCCTCAGTTCCGGAGTCAGGATGTCGTCGCCCTTGGGAACAATCTCGAAACCGGGAACGAGCAGGGCATTGAACTTATCTACAAAATCTGGATAGAGATTGATGAAAGCCTGGTCGAACATCTTGTAGAACTCGAGTATGTCGTCATCCACCGGCGCAAGGCTCTCGATTTCGTCCGTCAGAACTTTCGTCTTTCCCTGTCTGATGCACTTGAGAACCCTGTTGCGGTACTGCCGCGAGGCGCTGATGTTGTCCGACACCATCCCGAGAAACAGAGTGATGTACTCCTGCTTCACCTTGTCCGACTCCTGCATCTTCGCGTTCATGTCCACAAGCCGGCTGTTGGCTGCAACAAGGTCATGATTCCGGCTGTCTATCTCAAGATAGGACTCCTGCAGTTTCGCGCGCATAGAGTCCAGAATCTGCTGACGTTTATACAAGAAAGCCAGTAGGAAAAGCAGAACCACGAATAGGACTGACATGCACATGAGAAGGACAAGCGTGTAGCGGCTCTGCCTGGCGTGCTTCTGCTGGTAGGCATTCTCTATTTCAGGAAAGAACATCAGAATCTGCCACGGACGAAGTTTGCCGTTATAACAGAGAGCATCCACCATACAGTGGTCTGCAGCATAGCGAAAAGCCCTATCGATGTCGCCTCTGTCGAACATTGTGCGCGCCAGATCGTTCAACGAGGCATAGTCCTTGGTCGCGCACATCACGTCCGCTATTGCCGAGCGTATAAGCCACTCCTCAAACAGCGAAGGATCCGAATCCTCGAAACTGTAGGCATAGTAGTACGCCGCCTCTGCATATTCTCGAGAATTATCATGACTGCACCCGAGCATTCCGGAAGAAAACTCTCTGACAGCCTCGACATCCCCGGCCTCGGCCGCCTCTTCCCGCTTCAGATTGTACCATTCCCAGGTCTCCTCTTCCGTCATCGCCAGCAACAGTCCCCTGAATGCATCGCGCCGAGAAAGCTTGTCATCATAGAACTCGGACGCGGAAGTGTATGCCATCGTCTCTCCCCAATATGTGTGTTCAGCGCCATAATATTCCCTGAGCATACCATCGGGAATCGCACGACCACGGTAGCGGTTCAGAATGTCGGCCGCCTCAACATGATAGCCCGCCTTGACATACACAACTGCCATCCTGAAATCGGCGTCCGCCACCTTTTCGCGGGCGCCGATCCTTTCCGCCACACTTCTTCCTCTCCCAATGTAGGCAAGCGTCGAGTCGAGGCTGTACTTACGGTAGAAGTCAGCAATCCTTATATTCAGATTATAAATCTGCTCTGGATCTGTCTGGTCGACAAGCACATCCTTGAGAACCTGCACTCCGTCGCGGAAATAGCCGTCATAGACAGCCTTGTCTTCGAGAACTTCGTCAAGTCTTTCCAGAAGTTGCCCGTTCTCCGATGAGGAGCAGGACAATAGGAAAAAAAGAGGGAAAAACACTAAAGATATTGTACGTCGTAGCATATCCATCTGCAATGTGGCTTTTCGGGGATATGAATACCCGCTTTCGGGAATATGTTTCTGTTTCGGGGAACAAATTTATGCAAAATCGAGAATATATATCCATGGTCGCGGGGAAAAAATACGCCGCCCGTTGGCAAATAGTCGCGGGCGGCATGAAAACATCCGGCGAAAGCCGACGGGGTTCGTTGCCTTCTACATCTTGCGGAAATCGATGGTCACATCGAACTTGCCGCCATCAAGGGCCGAGCAGTTCGTGACGGTCATACGGTAGGTCGCGCCGAGTTCGAGCGGCTTGAAGACCTTACGTTCCTCTTCATTCCCATCAATAACGGCAGTCTCCTTGTGATCCACAATCAGCTCCACATTGCCGTCAACCGAAAGATACTTCTTCGCCTCGTCCGTGAGCGTGACATTCCTCATCTCATCTCCCCAGCCGGCCTGACCGAAGAACTTGAAGGAAAGGAAGTTAGACGAGGTGATATCATCCGTGTTGTAGCACCAGCAATTGCCGACCATGGTCTCATCACCCTCCTTGCAGGCAACTCCGGTGAACTGATAGACCCCGTCCTCAATCTGCGCGAGGGTGGTCAGGAGTCCGGAGTCCCAGCCGAGCTGACTGGCCATCGTAGGGTAGCCAACGCCCCAGCCCATGAAGGTGATCGCCTTCTCGCCGGCGTAGGTCGCAGCCTTTCCGTCCGACTTCACGTGACGGACAATCACATACTTATCCTTGACATTCAGCTCGAATGAGTACCAGGCGGTTATGGCGTTGAACTTCAGACCTTCGGCGGTAAGTTCAAAATGATCCTTGTCAAACATCCATTCCTGAGGATTGTCGATGCCGGAGAAAGAGATGATGCTGCCCTTCTCGACTTTCACGGCCGTGACCTTATAGACATCGGCTGACATCTTAAGAGCCTTCTCGCCGTTCACCGTGATGTTGAGCCCGGCAACCGTGACCTCAACCTCTTCGTAGGAAATCTTTGCGGCCTTCACGCCGCCGGTGAGGTCGAGGACAATTCTGTAGCCTTTCCCGGCCGTCACATCAGCAGCCTGAATGTTTCCGACATCGGTCATCTGGAATGCAGGTTCCAGCTTCACTTCCGCAAAGTCGGCTTTGACAAACTCTCCGCCCCAGTCTTTCTGATGGAAGAACTTGAACTCTCCTCCGGAAATCGCGAGCTGCCCCGGGACCGCGAGAGTGAACTCATAAACCTTGTCCGAAACCTGAGCCGCAGGGTAGGCTCCATCGGAGGTGTTCCATCCCGGGCCTATCACAGGCTTTCCGAAGTTCGCACCTATTGCCCAAACGGCTCCGGAACCGTCCTCTGAAAGTGTGAGCACCGTGTTCTCATCCTTCATAGGCTCTACCTTCACGAACAGGTTCTCCGTGTCATAAGTCATTCTATACAATCCATCGATTGCACGGAAAGTCACAGCCTTGGTGTCCTTGTCAACATCGAAGAAATCAGGGTCAAGCGTCCACGCCTCGACGTTCACGACATTGCCGAAGTCCATCTTCTGACCCTGACTGTATTCCGCCACAGACACAACAGCGGCGCTTCCGGTCGGAGACACGCTCAAGTCCGAAAGATTTGCCTTCAGAGTGTATCTTCCCGCAATGCTGGCTCCGAAAGGAATCAGTTCGCTGCCGTCAGCTGCCGTCAGAACGGAGCCGTCCCAGCCGAGAGTGATCACTTCTTCCTCGGCGGCTTCCTCCCCTGTGCCGGTCTTAGGCCTGAACGATGGAGTTACGAGGTTGGCATTGACATAGGCAGGGAAATCATCGGTGAGCTCGTAGCTATAGTCGGCAGTCTTCTTCATCTTATACTCCTTCCCGTCCTCATCTACCAAGGTTAGCTCTTCGAAGTTCGGGCGCGTCAACGCGATGTCGAGGGTCTTTTCCGTGATGCCGAGACCGACATTCTGTGCCTTCAGCACGAGGCTTGCCGTTCCGTCCGGGACATCCTTGAGCAGCGGAGCACGGAGCTTTAGTTTGTACTCGCCTTCGTTCTTCGTCCGCAAAGTGGTCGTTGCCACCTCTGTCTCGCCGTAGTAGAGGAAAGCCTTCACTGTGGAAAGGGCAAAGTCCGCATCGGCAAGCTTCAGGTCAACACTGATTTCAGCGCCCATATAGGTCGAGCCCGTGCTTGAGAGCACTTCCATTTCCGGGCCTTTTTCGGCCTTCACGAATTCAGGGGTCTTCGCGCAGGAGAGTGCCGTGAGAGCCACTGCGCCAAAAACCATCATATTCTTTACATTCAGTTTCATAATTTCTTGATTTTAAGGATTTTATTCCGTCCAAAGAGCGGAGCAGATGCTGCCCGCCGGAACTTTCAGGTTCACGGTGTACTTTTCCGCGCCATAGACAATGGTCTTCTCCTCCCCGGACTTGTTGCAGACAAGTGTGCCGACTGTTCCATCCGGGTTCATGAACACCATGACCTCAACCCCTGACGGTGCCGTATAGCCGCCGAGAGTCATTTTCCGAGCTCCCGGTCTGACAACAGCGCTGGCGTGGGCGACATTGTACCAGTGCGAGTTTTTGACGATGGTCCGGTAGTCGGACGAATTTATCGTCACGCCGCCGTAGCAGGTCTTGCAGGAGCCGTTGTGCGGGCTGTACGGGCCGTTCTTGTCATCCAGCATAAGATTCCACAAAGTCACTCCCATTCCGCCACGCTTGAGCGTGCCAAGGAAGATTGAGGAGAAATCGTTCAGAAGGCAAGAGGAGAAATTGTAGTTCCACTCGCCTATCGAAGCCTCCGTGAAATAGATGTCCTTCTCCGGATTTGCCGCCTCGATGTTGTCCAGTTCGGAGACGTCGCCGCCATAGCTGTGCCATGCGGAACCGTCAGCCCACTTGTACGCCTCGGCATCGGCATAGATGTTCAGCGGATAGTTTCTCTGGTCGGACTTGTTGTCATAGTTGTAGTTGTGGTCGAATAGGAGAATCTTCACGTCCCCGAGTCCGGCCTTTTCGAGCGCTGGGCCGAGAACCTTCACGAACTCCTTCTGATCACGCCAAGGCATATACATGGACATCGAATTGCCATGGTTCAAAGGCTCGTTCTGCATTGTAATGGCATGAATATCAAAACCCTGCGTCTTCATAGTCTTTATCCATTCCACGAAATAGGAGGCATATGCTGCGTAGCACGAAGGTTTCAGACGACCGCTGGTCCAATTCGGAAAATCCTTCTCGAGATAGTCTGGGTCATAGTCCTCGTATCCGTAGGAACCGCCCTTCATCCACTTCGGGCATGACCATGGTGAGCCGATTATCTTCACGTCCGGATTGATGGCGTATATCTCCTTGAGCACCGGGAAAAGATAGTCCCTGTCCTCCGCCGCGACGGCGAAGTTTTCCAGCCCCTCCGTGTCGCACCAGGTGTATTCGTCCTTCAGACAGAAGTCGGAAGCCCCGATGCTGACCCTAATGAGGCTTGAGCCAACGCCCTCCGACGGAGAGAATAGTTCCGTAAGGAAGGCTGTCCTATCCTCAGCGCTCATCTTTAAGAGATTGTAGGCAGTGGCCGTCGTTATGGCAAGTCCGAAGCCATCAATCTCCTTTGCAGAATCGTCCTTGGCAAACTTCACCTGGTTCGGGCTCATGCTGCCGGGCTTTGCAAAATCCAGAGTCCCTTTGACGAAAAGCCGCGTCCCGTCACCGGAAGTCGTGTACGTGACGACATCTCCGATGGTTTCCTGCGGTTTGCTAGGCTGCTCCGTGCCGCCACCCCCGCTCTCATTTTCGGACGGGGTGCAGCAGCCGGTCATAGGACAGAGGCAGGCAAGCGCCAGAGACAACATTATGATTTTAATGTTCATAATCAATATCCCGGATTAGGTGTCAGACTCGGGTTGTTATCCAAAGCCGTCTGCGGAATCGGCATAAGAACAGTCTCCTCAGTTAGCGGGAGTCTTGGCTGCCAGTAGCTGTCCTTCTGAGGCATCGCGTCATGCACAGCCTTCGCCCTCTCGAATCCGTGGCGGAGCAGGTCATAGAAGCGGAAGCCCTCGAATGCAAGTTCAAGACGGCGCTCGTGGAGAATCGCGTCAATGGCCTCGTCCTCCGACGCAGGCTCAGGAATTCTGGCAATGCCGGCCCGGTCGCGAACCTTGTTCACGTATTCTATCGCGTCCGAGATGTGTCCCGTCTTGGCAAGAGCCTCGGCGTGAAGGAGATAGATTTCTCCCAGACGCATCAGTATGATGCTGGAGGCATTGGTCGGAACCTTGTGCATGAACTTGTACTTATTGGCAGGATAGTAGTTGGACCAGGTACACTCGTCCTCACAGATGCAGGCGTTCTTCCTTTCCGTGTCGCCTTCCTTCTCGTATGCGGAAACAAGGTCGCGTGACGGTGTGATCCACTTCATCCAGCTGAAACTGTCGCTCGGGTTGTAGGCGTTGCGGTGGAACATCATCCACACCCAATTGCCGCTGACGCGAGTGAAGGTGACCTCAAAGATAGACTCGGAGGTGTTGCGCACTGCGTCATTCTCATCGTAAGCCCACATCTGACCGTAGTCATCAACAAGGCTGTAGCCCATGCCCTCTACTGCACGGCAGTGCTCCTCGACCTTAGTCCAGTCGCGGCAAGTCTCCTCGGCATAGATTCTCGCGAGCATTCCGTGAGCGAAACCCTTGGTGAACAGGAACTTGTTGGAAGGGTCAACGTCCGGAGCGTTCTCCGCCGCAAACTCAAGCTCCCCGATAATCTGCTTATAGACTTCCTCCCGAGAGGTCCGCGGTGGATAGTACTCCTTATATACCTCCTCAATGTTTTCAGCGGTGATCGCTGGAGGAATCGAGTTCACCAGAGGAATGTCGCCCCAAATCTGAGACATCTGGAAGAGATTCCAAGCCCTCCAGCAGTAAGCCTCGGACTTCCATTCGCGGCACTCCTTGTCGGTCATCGTCGCATCGGCAGCTTTGATGCGGTCGATGTTGAGGATTATGTCGTTGCAGTTGCTGACCTGCTCGAGGTACCAGTCCCAGTCTCGCTGGACATTCTTGTTCTCGCCATCCTGCTGGTTCGCCTCGATTGCCATCAGCTCTCCCGTGGTAGTACTTCCACCATAGGCGTTGTCGGCTCGGCATTCCGTATAGGCGAGCCAGTCGAGATAGCCTTTTTCCTGAATGTCCTTGACCCAGCTCTGATAAATCGCATTCCTCAGACCTTCCATATCAGTCCGGGTCTTGTACTGCGACTCGCCACTGTCATCCGTAACTTCGACATTTCCCTCATTGTAACCTGTCTCTGGGAAGAGGTTCAAGTCGCAGGAAGAAAGCGCGAGCACTGAAAGTATGGCCGTGAAAATATATTTCTTCTTCATATCTCCAAATCTTTTAGAATTCAACGTTAACTCCGAAAAGGATGGTCTTCACGCAAGGATAGGTTCCCCAGTCTATGCCCATGCTGGTGGCTGCCGTGTACTCGCTCATCTCCGGGTCGTAGCCCGAATACTTCGTGAAGGTAATCATATTGTCGAGGGTGATGTACGGACGTATCCTCGAAATGTTCGCCTTCTTAAGTGCTGGGTGCACGATGTCGTAAGAAAGGGTTATATTCTTGACTTTCAGGTACGAGCCGTCCTCGACCCATCTTGTTGAAGCCTTGAGGTTGTCAAGCTCGCCTGCCTTAGGGATGTCGGTCACCTGTCCCGGAACCCTCCAGCGCCTCACCGCGTCCTTAATCTGGTTGGCTCCGGTGTACATTCCTATCATCTCTATCTTCGATGCGTTGTAGATGTCGTTGCCCACCGATGAGGTGAGAAGGAAGCTGAGGTTCAGGCCCTTCCAGCTTATGGTGTTGGTCATTCCGGCCGTGAACAGAGGATTGGCGTCACCGATGTAATGTTTGTCGGAAACATTGATCTTGCCGTCACCATTGCGGTCCTCGTAAATCACCATTCCAGTCTCCGGATCAACGCCCAGCGCGGTATATCCCCAGAACTTGGAAAGCGGCTCGCCCGGTGTCATCCTCACGACATACTCACTCAGAGCCTCGGAAGTCTGGGTGTAGTAATAGACCTGCTGGAGGGAAAGCTTCTCAAGACGGTTGCGGTTCATCGAGATGTTGAAGTCGGTCGTCCACCTCCAGTCGTCCCGATCGATGTTGACGGAGCTGAGCGCAAGTTCGAGTCCCCAGTTTGACATTTCGCCCTCGTTTCTGAAAATCGAAGGGTTTGGAGCCGGAAGCGGCACGTTCATCAGTAGGTTCTTCGTGTACTTGTAGTAACCATCTAAAGTAAGTGACAGGCGGCCGTTAAACATTGACCAGTCAACTCCGATGTTTGTCTGGGTGGTTGTCTCCCAAGTCAAGTCCTTGTTACCAATGTTGGTCTTGCCCCCGAGTGTAGGCACTGCATCGGCATTGCCCTCTTCTGTCCAGTCTGAGTAGTTTATGTCGTACATCTGCACCCAAGCATAGTCATCCAGACCGGACTGGTTACCCTGCTGTCCCCAGCCAGCGCGTATCTTCAGGTCGTCAATCCAACTGATGTCCTTCATAAAGCTCTCGCCGGAGATTCTCCACGCTGCCGAAACTGATGGGAATAGTCCCCAACGGTGTCCTGGAGCGAGTTTGGACGAGCCGTCAGCGCGGAAGTTCGCGGTGATGTAGTAGCGGCTGTCGTAGTTGTAGGAAACGCGCGCGAGGTAGGACATTATAGCCCATTTTGAGTAACCCTGGGACTGCCCCCTGAGTCCGCCCTTGTTTCCTCCGTTCAGTCCAAAGATGACATTGTTGTAGTCTGGAGAGAAGTAGCTGCGTGAGCCGCTCAGAGTTTCCCACTTGGAAGTTGTGGCGGAGGTTCCGGCCATAGCCTCGAAATTATGCTTGGCGTTCCAAGAGTTGTTGTAGGTGAAGATGTTGTCATAGACCATCCTCATGTCGTCAGTCCTCTTCGAAGAGGCCTCTCCGTGCTGAGTGCGGCCGTAGGAAGTCTTGATTGGGTCGAGGAAGGTGTAGTCATGTATCCACCTGCGGTCCATGGTAACCGTTGATTTGAATTGGAAAGTGCGGTGGAACTTGATGGTGGCATGGCCGGTGAGCAGGAGACGGTCGTTCTGCGTGTAGTTGTTCTCCGTGCGGGTAAGATTCTCGGAAGGAGTCGTAAGGTTGGCCCCATAGAACTCTGTCCAATGCCATGCAGGATTGGTCTCGCTCCAAGGCTTGGCATAGGTAGGAGTGTTGATAACTGAAAGCACGACGCCAGCGCGGTTGGATCCCGTTCCGGAAATGATGCCGTTGTTCTTGTAGTGCGAATATGCTATGTCCGCACCGACATTTATCCATTTATATAGGTCGGAATCCATGCTCGCCTTGAAGTTCACCCTCTTGTTGTAGGCGACAGGAAGTATTCCCTCCTCGTCAGTGTAGCCTCCGCTGATATAGTAACGCATCTTGTCTGTCGCGTTGGAAACGGAAAGCTGGTAGTTCTGGTTGATTCCGGTCCTGTAGGTCTCCTTGAACCAGTCGGTCTCGTCCTTAAGCCCGTCAGGCAGGGAGACGGCACCGATTTCATCCATAAGTTCCTTGTATTCCTGAACGTTCAGCACCTCGTAGGTCCGCGCCACGTTGGCGAGTCCGACGGAAGCGTTGAGAGTAATCTGCGGCCCGCGGCCCTTCTTTCCCTGCTTTGTGGTTATGAGCACGACTCCGTTGGCTGCCCTTGAACCATAAATCGCGGCGGACGAGGCATCCTTGAGAATCTGCATCGTCTCGATGTCCTGCGGGGAAAGATATGCAATGGCGGTATTTCCCGTACCTACAGGGACTCCGTCAACGACATAGAGAGGGTCATTGGAAGACGCGATTGACGAGGCTCCGCGCACCCTGACTACCATTCCGCTGCCCGGAAGTCCGCTAGTCTGCTGCACCGTCACACCGGCGACCTTTCCCTGGATGAAACCAGAAGCCTCGGTCATGGGACGCAACTGCATGTCCTCGTTTGAAACTGTTGAAACGGCTGTGGTGAGGTCGCGCTTGCGGACAGTGCCATAGCCGATTGCGACGACGGCATCGAGGGCGATTGCCTCTTCCTGGGCCGTCACATTGATTACGCTCCTGCCTGCAACCTGTTCGGTGACAGTCTTGTAGCCAAGAGCATTAAACTCTAGTGCCCCCCCCTGGGAGGTGAGATTCAAAAGATAATTACCGTCGGCATCGGTAGTTGTACCATTCTGGGTACCCTTCTCCATAACGGTCATCCCTACCACGGGATTCCCCTGAGAGTCAACTACGGTGCCCTTGACAGAATGCTGCTGCGCGAGTGCTGTGAATCCCGCGACAAACAGCACGAGCATAGTAAGATACTTTCTCATGTGTGTGTTATTATTAGTTTTGTGTTGTCAGTATCTCCCGGACATTTCCAAGAGACATCACAAAGTTATAAATTTAGACTTTCCGATGTTCGCATCATTGGGGTAAAGTGGACGATATGGATGTTAATTACATCCATTAACCTGAAATACAACATATTAAAAACCGCAAAAACACGAATAAAGTGGATGAAAACGAATATATTTCCCCTTGAGAGATCACTGGTTTCCGATGTGGTTGCGAAGATTTTGAGTAAATTTGCCACGCTGAGCATCAAGCATGCGCATATGTAATAATAATAGGTATATGAAAACTCGAAGATTCTCACTCTCCATCGTAGCAACGTTCCTTTCGATTATGGTACTCCAGTCGGCTATTGTCTCCGCCCAAGAGCCAAGACCCGCAGTAAACGGGGAGAGTAGATGGGGAATCATAGATTTCTCCGTTTCACATCTCAGACTTTCCGATGACTACGAGTCTCCGCTTGAGACTCAGGAACTTATGGGAACGGTGGTGGAGATCGTGGGGGAAAGTGGCTATTGGCTTCAGGTCAGGACTCCGCAGCCATACACGGCATGGTGCACGGACAAGGGGGTGCATGAAGTCGATGAGGCGGGGGTTGAAGAATGGACTTCCGCCCGCAGATACATCGTTGTCTCGCCACACTCGGTCATCTATTCCGAGCGTACAAGCCATTCGGATGTAGTCTGCGACCTCGTGGAAGGGGACATCGTCCGTGCCGTGCTCGGAAAACCTCAGCCAAAGGCGCATCCGCAGGGACTGCCGATACGCAGGGGCGGATGGGCAAAGGTGGAGACGCCTTCAGGAAGAAACGGATGGGTCAAGTGTTCCGATGTCAGGGACTTCCGCAGATGGGCCACAGAAAGCGAGGCGACGGGAAAGACCGTGGTGGAGACAGCGATGCGCTTTGTCGGAACGCCCTACCTTTGGGGAGGAATGTCCCCCAACGGCTTCGACTGCAGCGGGCTCGTGCGCTTCGCCTATTTCATGAACGGCCTACTGCTCCCGCGCAATGCCAACCAGA
>ERZ808252.490-NODE-490-length-38165-cov-4.626345_pt1 | contig 38165 bp, 30 predicted proteins | sample MGYA00521242_ERZ808252 | MGnify/ENA primary metagenome ERZ808252 (study PRJEB31516, sample SAMN03275581) | gut metagenome | biome: mammalia-associated habitat; material: feces | host: Papio cynocephalus | place: Kenya | collected 2012-08-07 ...
TCCATCCGTCGCTAAGCCCATTTGATATCCGCCTTTGTGGATATTTCCTTTCGTGCCAACGACAGGCTTTGCTTCCGTTTTCACTTCGTAATCATCGCCACATGCGCCAATATATTCGCCAAAGCTATAATTCGAATCGATGTTCTCTTTGACCGATTTTAGCTTGGCTGCCATGATGCTATTGCCATCGTCCTTAAGTCGTTTTCCGTCGATATTTTGAGTGAATCGAAGAATCGAGAAATAGAATGTGCCGTCTAGATAAACGATACCTTGGGTATTCATATTTTTTGGCACAGGAAGCTCTTCTTCCCCACCCATATCAGAAACGGAATTCGGGATTTGGAACTGTCCAACGCGATTGCCATCATAATCGTAAACGGCAATGGTTGGATTATTGACGCCATCCTTAGAATAATTGACAAGGATGTATTTGGACGTCCCGCTCATTCTAACGGCATTACCATAATTTCCTACGATTTTTGGAGTAAATGAGGAAATACTTTTCATGTCCTTAGTAAACAGAGTGATGCTGCTATCAACTAAAACAGCGAAACGCTCCAAGTTAGCGTTGTAATAGACGTCACGGATTGTTTTCCCCGCTAAGCCTTAAAAGGAAAGTATCTCTTCTCCTTCTTTGCATTCTATGAAGTTTGCATCATCCTTGAAATCTTTCGTTTCTAGATATGATTGCCCGCCATCGGAATGGAAAAGGACGAGTTTGCCATCGTAATAAGTAATTCCGGCACACTTTTCTAAATAATTCGCGTTGGTCCACGCACTTGCTGCGATAAGGGTGCCATCCGCGCTATATTTAGCGACTTTCATCTTACGATTAGAGTTAGAGTAATTAGTATAGGTACCATAAATATAGGTGCCGTCTGTTGCTAAGCCATGGCAATAAGCGGCAGGATCAGTGCCCCAATTCACGACTTGGGATAAATCCGCGTCGAAGGTGCCGTTTTTCTGAGCGACTTCGCCCATGTATTCGTCCAAAGAGGAATAGAATTCGCCTTGATACATCGTAAACATATCAAAACGAGAAATCGCAAGCGTATCGCTATTGCTCTTCAACGTCAAAGTGACTTTGTTCTTCCCAGCTTTCAAGACTAAATCAGGAAGGGTGATATCGTTAAGGTTATATTGCCCTTCACTAGAAGGGATCATCTGGGTTTGATTAAGGGGGATATCGATATCATTGACTTTTAAAGATAATGATTTGCCTAAGGAAACCATCTCGCTTCCGATATTGGCAAGACGAATGGTGAAATTGGTCTTTGCGACATAAGGAACATTGATGTCGTAGGAGAAAGAAGTAGCCCCTGTTACAACAACCGACTCTGCTGCTTCTTTTGAACCATTGATAAAGGAAGAGACGGTTTCGGAAGTGCCTCCGGTTTTGATGCTATCGGCCAAGAAGCCGTTATTCACTTTAACCGGAACTCTCGTCTCAATAGGAGAAGCGTCATTGGTTTTAATCGTCAAAATGCAGTTCTTCACAAACGAAGCGTTGTTGATGTTGCCGCTCACTGTATAAGAACTTGGGTCAAGGACCAAGCGATTGCCATTACTATAGTTTGCGCGTATCGTTACTTTTGCGCTAGTTAGAGGATCGCCTTCTTCTAAGACCACCGTTCCCTCTGACTCAATCGTAACAATATTGCCATCAGAATATTCGCTAGCTGCGACAACGGTAATCGGAACATCAAGAGTGATTTTCTCATCCCCTTCTTGATAAGATACCTTCGCGCTTTCCGTGCCAGCGGCAAGTAATCCGTTGTTTTCAACCACGATGGAGCTCGTATCGATACTCTTTTCGCTATCGTCATTATAAACGGCTTTCACCTTCATCCCTTCCTTAGAGAAAGACATCTCATCGCTATAATAAACGCGATATGGATTCTCGATTAAAACGAGATGATCCAATTTGACAGCAGTAAGAGAGATAGCGACATCCGCAGTTTTTGTGACCGTTTTTGGTTCAGCAGGAGTTTCTTCACTCGTAGAGGAATCGGTATTCTCTTTCTTTTCTTCTTCGTAAGTATAGGTGTAGCTTACCTTGACGGTTCCGCCATTAGAGGCAAAATCGCTAGGCACCTCAATCGAATAGTCCCTCGCTTGAAGAATGGAATCGGATTCTTTGCCCTTTTCCGTAAAATGGGCGACGACTTGGAAATCATCCGCGGTTGGTTTAGCCCTACCATTCGCATAATACTCCACGCCGCTTTTTAAAGAAGCATCGATGCCAAGTAATTCTAGAGGAAGGCTGTTGAGATATTTTTGGTGTTCCTTCTCTTCTTGGACTTGGTTGTAATAATTCATGTAGCTACTATAGGAAGTGCCCATAATGCTAGCGACAGTAGAAACAATAGCGACCCCTGCCGTAGCGCCGATGATGATATTGATTAATTTGCGAGAGACTTTCATTTATTTGCCCTCCTTTAAATTTTGTTTTTCTTTATCGCTAGGAATGATGAAGCCTACGATAACCATCGCGCCCCACATCGCTAGAAGCGTAGCGATCGTGATATCGAGGGTCACGATAAGCGGTTTCCACCAGCACCAGGAATCAATCGAGGTTGAGCTGATGAAAGAATCGTCTTTTTCTGGATTTGCCAAATACTGCTTTTCGTAATAATCGGCGCGTAACCACATATATAAGACGTGATGAGCGATTTCACGAATCATATGTTGAACGCGAGCGGAGGAAGAAGAGTCATATTTAACCCCTTCAATGGTCCCTGGCTTAACGCCCATTCCGAAGTCTCCGCCACAGCGAAGAAGCGTATCGCAATAAGGATTGGTGCCGATATAGTCAGTCGTGACTGCGCCTTTGAAATCCCATTCGTTTCTTAAAACGCCGCGGAGTAAGGCTTGCGTAGTTTCAGAGTGCTCTGCCCCTACGCCTTGATAAGTGGTCATAACGCCTAAGCAACCGCCATCAAGAACGACTTTGCGGAACGATTTAAGGAAGTTCTCCCTTAATCCTTGCTCGGTCATGAAGATTTGGTCGCCGTCATACCCGTAAAGAGCAAAGTGCTTCATCATGTTGTAGCGGCCTCTAGTGCCTAAGCCTCGCACGGCTTCCGCCATAAGGGTGCCAGCAAGCATCATGTCTTCGGATGGGGACTCATGGTTTCTGCCAAAGAAAGAAGTTCTATGGCAATCCATCGCAAAGCCCCAGTCGCCCATAACGCCGACGCCTTTCATATCATCGCCAAAGGATTTGCCGAATTCATAAAGGAGTTTTTTGTTCCATGTTGCAGCGATTGTGGTCATCGTAGGATAACCAGTTCCGCGAGGCGTCCCTCCAGCGAAGCTCTTGATTTGGGAAGGGCCATCTAGATCCGTCAAAGCGGGTTTCCCTACCGAATTCAAGGCCTTGCTACCATAATAGCCACCAATCATGTTAACGACTTCGCTCATATCGAGCTGGTCGAGCAAACTAGACCATTCTGGCGCATCATAATCCGCACCTAGTTTTTCGCCAAGTTCGTTAATGATGCCATTGTCTGCAACCTTTAAGCCATTTGAGGCATTCCAGGTCGGTTTTTCCGTTGGAATAGGATTCCCGAAAGCATCATTACCCGTCGCATTGTCCCAATCTTTAATTCTTTGGGCGCTAGCGCGACTAGAGAAGGCCGCTATAGCAGTAGGAGAGCCATCTCTACCAGCTGCATAGGACGTTTTTAAATCGTCTAAGCTCGTAAATTCTTTGCGGGTTAGCCATTTGATGCCTGGATCGAAAGAGCCATCTTTCTCGGTCGCATCAATCGGGGTCAAATCAATTGCGTCAGATCCAGTGAAAAGGTTTTTGACGGTTTTGCCTGTAATTGGATCGGCCTCGATTTTAATATCTTCGTCGATTTTAAAGGTGAAATCCCCTGCAATCGCCGCGTTTTGATAGCTAACTTCTTTGACAGTATGGGAACTTGTGCGGAGCGAAAGGGTGTAATCGCCATGTTCTAGCTCATACCCTTTAAAGCCGTTATCGTTTCTATCGTAGCAATCATAAGAGGCGAAATCATAAGGATCAACGGTGATGGTGATGGTTTCGCTCGCCCCAGGATCGAGGATATTGGTTTTCCCAAACCCCGCAAGATTGACATAAGGCTTCTCAATCGCGCTTTCTTCCGTATGTCCGTAATAAGGAGCAATCGCGTAGATTTCCACGACATCTTGTCCAGGAACGGTGCCGTTATTGGTGACGGTGACGGGGAAAGTGATTTTTGTCTTGTCGGTGATAGAAGCGGCGCTTGTATAAGGGGTTCCTTCTTCTTGATCATCGCTTTTAATGGTGATATCGCCGATAGCCCAAGAATATTCGTTGTAGCTAAGCCCATATCCGAATGGAGCAGCCACAACTCCTTCATATCCTTGCCCGTATTCATTAGAGACGCTGTCCCAATAATGCTCTTGGTCAGCGGTTTCATACCACTTATAGCCTAAATAGACGTTTTCGATTGCGTCGCTATAATAGCCGCCGCCGTTATTGTATCGCTTGCCACCTAAATAAATATTGGCAGGATTGGTGAACATATCATAAGGGAAAATATCAACCGTTCTTCCCGAAGGAGACACTTCGCCATAGATAAGTTTAGGGAGCGCACTAGCGGCTCTCGTCCCGGTGAATCCGACATAGAAAGCTGCATCTAACCCTGGAATGGTTTTCATGAAGCCCATTTCAAAGGGGTTCGCCGAATTAATGAAAACAACAACGTTTTTGTAGTTCTCGCCGCAATATTTTAGAAGCGCCTCTTCTTCTGTAGAAATCTCTAAGTAGTGACGAGTGGAATCATTTACGCTGCCACCGCCCTCTTTCACTTGCGTATTAGGGTTACAGTTCATCCCTTCACCAGCCATTCTCCCGATGACGACAAATGCGGTGTCGGAGAAATCCTTGCAGTAATTCAAGAGTTCGTTTGTGTAATTGCCATCGCTCTCGGAGCCAGAATAATTGACGATATCCGGTTCCCGAAGCGGAGTCATTTCGTTGATGTGGGTGTTACGAGTATCAACGAGTTCCCACATTGGCTTATGGAAGGCGCGATACATATCATATAGGCGTGTATTGGTTTCAATGCCATATTGTTGGAGCGCTTTGGTGAGGTCGATGTTTTTTGTCCAATCCCCATCTTCTGGAGCGACGCGCCCCGAGGCGTTTTTCCCGTCGGAGCCATAAACCCAATCAACACTTCTCCATCCGAAGACATTCACTTTTTTCGTCGTGCTGTAATCAAGAGGCAAAGTACCATTGTTTTGGAGCAAAATCGCTCCTTCTTGCATGAGCTTTTTGGAAAGCTCTTGCCCACTTGAAGCGCTTTGCTCGAGCGCTTCCTTGTCGATAATAGGCGGATTGAGGAGCGAATTGATTTCACTCTCATAGCGTGAGGCCATTTGATTACCGACGACTAATCCGGCGGTAAGAGCAATAGCGGTTACGCCAAAAGCGATTGCGTTCACAATCTTCTTTTTCATGATTATTCCTTTCTTTTGCGCAATTTCAGTACGAATAAAGACGCAAATTGTGCTTTTGATAGCGGTTACACTATAATCAAAGCGCTTCCTTTTTGTCTCAATTTTGACGTATCTATATCGCAAATAGGCGTAATCAATTGTGGCGATTGGTTTCGTCAAGCGGGAAGCAAGCGTTTAAAGAAAACATGTTGTTTTTGCATTGAAAAGCAAGGGAACCGCCATATTTTTTCACGACTCTCTGAATGGATTTTGTGCCGTATCCATGGAACGTTTTGTCTTTCTTTGTCATCGGCAACCCATCGCGGAATTCCACTTCTTCTACGCAATAGTTCTCGATATGAATCACTAAGAAATTCCCTTTAACAACAACATTAATGGTAATCGTTCTATCCGGCTTATCGGCTTTTAAAACCGCTTCAATCGCGTTATCTAAGCCGTTTTCAAAAAGAGAATAAATATCCGCGTTGGCCATAAAGGAGAGCTTTTCCCCGTCGATTAAAGAAGAGAAACGGATTTTGTGCTTTTTGCAGTACAAAGATTTCTCCGCGAGGATGAAATCCACCGTCGCATTCCCGGTCTCTATGGCGTTATCGTAAATATGAAGTTCGTTTTCCAATGAATTTAAGGCATTCATCTCTTGCGCTGTTTTCGCGTATTCCTTCAAGCCTTCTACTTGGTGCTTTAAGTCATGGATCCTCATGTTGATTAAATCCATGTTCCGTTTGGACTGCTTGAATTTCTCATTCTCGTTATGGACGATTTGCTCAAGCATCGCGTTTTGATTTTGGAGTTTTTTGCGGTAATAGGTATTGTAATGAGTAAAAATGAGGAATAAGCACGCGATTAAGGCGTAAATCCTAGAGGACACAAAGCCAACGAAGTCACTCGTAGACTGCGCGAACATCGATACTAAATACACAACAATAAGAGTAACGATTGTCATCACATAAACGATATTCCCTTCGATTAAGTCAGGGATCATCTCGCCCTTTAATTTATTGACGAATAAATAGAAATAAGGGATAAATACGAGAAGGTACGTCCCACAATAAACAAGCGCTTGGTATAGCTCGTATTTAGCGCTACTGATCCCGGCAAGATAGACAATCAAAGAAGAGAGATTATCGCCAAAATTCTGAATCGTATAAGCGCTTAAGGCAAAAAGAACAATCTGCTTAATCTTCAAAGGGTAATAGACAAGCATCGGCGGAAGCGACAAAAAGAAAATGAGCAAGAAAATCGTTCGAAACCAGCCGATTTTGAAATCAAAATCGTAATAAACGACAATCATGCTCATAGAAAAATATAGAGCGCTTAAGCTCAAGAACAAAGGCAAGTGGTTTTTGCGTTTCGGGAGAGTGAAAACATAAAGCGATTCCGCAGCGAAAAGAGGAATGACAAAGCGGATAAAGTAATAGCCTATCGCACTAGCGGCAGTAAAATCCTCATACATTTTGCGCGTTCTCGCCTAAGAAGTTCGTGAAGGCCTCGATGAAATTCTTTTTCTTTAATCTTGAAATCGACAAAGCGTTATTTTTCACGTACACGAGGTTCTTCGTCGCATCTATTTTAGTGACAAACGCAAGATTGACAAGATAGCATTCGTTGCAGCGACTAAACCCTGCTTTTTCTAGGCGATCCGCGTAATCGGTCATCTTCCCTCTTTTTCTTAAGGAAGTCCCATCCGCTAAATAAAAGGAAAGATAATGGTTCACGACTTCAATATAAAGGATGTCTTTGGTGTGCACCTTCTGAATGCCGGATTTGCTCTCTAATAGCAAAAAGGAGTTCTTTTTGCGGTTGATTTCGTTGATTGCTTTCTTCAATAGAAAGTCAAAATCGGTTTTTGAGATCGGCTTAACGAGGTATCCAAAAGCCTGAACGTAATATCCTCTTACCGCATATTTTGCGGAATGAGAAATAATAATAATAGGAACGTTAGAATCGATAAGCCTAAGCTTGCTAGAAACGCTCAATCCATCGAGTCGAGGCATCTCGATATCCATGAAGATTAAGTCAAACGAGCCATCGAATTGATTTAAGAAGTCCACCCCGTCTGGAAAATAGACCGGCAAGAATTCGATATCTTCCCCTTTAGCAAATTCTTTGAGCAAATCGAAAACAACTTGATATTGTCTTTTGTCGTCTTCCACGATTGCTACTTTGAATTTAGTCATGACTTCCATAAGGAAAACATACGTTTTTCCCTTGTCTTTTAATGATAAAAGCCCTTACATGCTTTTTCAAATAAGAAGCGTATCTATCTTTCAAACGTTCGTAAATGGAATAGGCCTGAATACTTTAATTTATCCTTCACTACTTTTGCTTTAATGATAAAAGCGGTTCACGTGATTAAAATTAAGCGATATTGAAGCGTTACGCTTTAAGGGAGGTTATCGGAACGACATAAACGCCATCTTTTCTTTTATACGCGGCATTCGTTAAGCCACAAATGACGCATAACGTTTTAGCGCCCTTGCCCCCATTTTTAATGATTTTATGATTAATATTCGCGAATTTTCCGTGTGTTTCGGAAGTTTCATTCCGAGAGTTTTTTAAATTCTTGAAATTGTTGGGCGGTTTTTGTCAACTTCTTTCGGTTCGGTTTTAGGGTGGATGGATTCGTTCGTAAACCTTTTTATGAACGAATAATAGATTCGTCTTTTCCTTTGATCATCTTTTCTAAAGAGATGAGCTCTACAGCAGGGTCATGCAAGGCCAATAAGTCATTTGAAAAAGATGTCTTAGAGAACATGAAATAATAAACGTGCTGGTATTTAGAGGCGAAAATAGAAACGCTTCGCTTTAAATGTTCTAGTTTGGATAAAGAGACGTTTTTATTCTTAAATTTGGCTTCGCCAGCTAGTAAAGTCTTTTTATCCAAAGAATCCGATATCACATCGATTTCAACAGATCTTCCCAGTTCAGAATTATTCGCTTTGTAGTTTCTAAATTGATGAAACACATTCGGCAAAGTTCCTTTCTGGTTTCTTTCGTCCAAATAAGAAATAACAGCATCTTCAAAACCATGGTTAACGCTATCTTCGATAGAGTTTAAACTCATTTGATATATCTTCTCGCCTAATCCCCGGTCAATATCTGGTAAATTCGGATATATGGTTTTGTAATAAAATCTGATAAAGGGATCCGATATCTCATAATAAACGCTTTTCTTATTTCCGTTAAAAGCCAATCTCCTATCGATGGAGGCTGTTTCTAGCATTCTTCCAAGATACGTCGCTAACGTCCTATCATCAATCTTTAATAAGTCCGTCATTTCTTTAATTTTTGTTTTATGAGAAGATATCGCCAACAAAATCGATATATAGGTTGAATTTGTTGTATATCCCAATGGCAAAGTCATATTGGGCGCGTCAATCAAAATCGACCCACTATTGAAACAAAGAGAAATCAGATTTTCTTCAAAGCTTTTCTTTTTATCTATCTTTTCCAAATAGTAAGGACGGTTACCAAAAATAGACAAGTATTTCGCAATATCGATATTGGGAAGGCCATCTAGCATGTTCACCGCGTCCGAAAAAAGCATTGGTTTAACGAATATTTTGAATGTGGCTCTTTGATAAAGCGGTTTTTCTTTATTGGTTAAAATGTCCAACATGAAGGACATGTTGGAACCAGAGAGCAAGATTTTGATGTTCTTGCCAGTGATTTTGATTTTATCGCAAAATCCCTGCAAATAAGACACGATTCCGGGATATACTCCAGCCAAAAAAGGAAGTTCATCAATGGTAATCACGAGTTTCTCGTCATTCACGCTTTCTAAAATCGTGTCAAATAAGGCATCGAATGTTTGAAAATCAGGAAGAAAAGCAAGTTTTGCGTACTTCCGATATTCATCCGAAAAGTACCTGAGATTATTTTGGTAACTGTCTTCTCTCGCTAAGAAATAAATGTGACGATAGTTTTTGATACTTTCTACAATAATAGATGTTTTGCCGATCCTTCTTTGGCCATAAACTACACCGAGTTCATAACCATCTGTCCTTAATTTGCTTTCAATCAGCGACAGTTCTTCTTTTCTACCGATAATCATGCGTTCAGCCTTCCCAACAAATGTGTTGACAACATTTTTGTTGATAACATTTTATGACATTATTTCCAGAATTAATAGTAAAACAACACTCTATGTGAGTTTTTGTATTCTTTGATTCAGGCTCTTCGATATAAATCAATACTAATCAATATGTTCGTAAATTAGCATCGAGGGAACGGAAACGCTAGTTGGAATAAAAGCCGATTCTTACTATTCAGTTCGAAATCAAAAGAGATTGAATAAAGGCCGAGCTGATGGAAAAACGAAACAATGCCCGAAATCACAGCTATAAATAACTCTTTTGCTTATTCTTTATCTAGTTCATTAAAAAGGGATGTAGAGTCCACAATAGTTTTTGGGCTAATTGTGCCGTTTTGTATTTCGTCCGCTTCTTTCATTGCTTTTTCGATTTTATAATTGAATCTATCCGATTTTATCTCGAAGGGAATACGACCCTCACGAAGAGTTGCTTTAACGAAGATATTAAGCGCAGCACTAGAAGTAAGGCCAACTGAAGAGCAAAACTCCTCGAATGCCTTTTTGTCAGCGGCATCGAGTCTCATAGTTAACGTTTGAGTCATATTGTGTTCCTCCCGAACACATTATAAACGTTTAAAAAAGGAACTATGATTTATACTCTAAATTATAAGTTGTTAAATAAAATCACCACTTCTTAAGGTAGCGTTTGGCTAATTAACAAACGATCAAGAACCAAGTCGATTTCAGATACAAAACGCCGCATAGAGGGGAACGATTTTTTTGTTGTCCTCAAAGCCGAAGTTTTTCATAGAGAGTTTGATAGCATAGGCGGGCTTATAGGTGTCCATATAGACTTTTAAACTTTTGGCCTTAGTATTATCGGCAGACTTGACCTCGATGGGAATGAGCTCGCCACCACGCTGGATAACAAAATCAATTTCAGCCTCGCGCCCGCTTTCCCAATAATAGGTACGGTAGCCATTAATGGTGAGCTGCACATTGACATAGTTCTCAGCCATGCCGCCCTTGAAATCATCGATTTCATTAACCATGTAGAGAATGTCGTTAGCGGCTAAATCCTTTTTGGCACAAAGAAGCCCTAAATCGGACACATAAATCTTGAATGCATCAATATCACGGTAGTTCTCAAGTGGTTTTTTGATTTGCGTAGCCCGATAAACCCGCGATACGATGCCAGATAAGCAAAGCCATTCAATTGCGTTTTCAAATTCGGAAGCCCGTCCGCCTTTCTTAATCAGTTTATATTGGAACCGGGTATTCTTCTTTGAAAGCTGAATGGTAATATTGTCATAGGTAAGCCTCGTTTTCTTGATTTCATTCAAGTTATTATACTTGCTCATATCGTTAAGATAGCTTGCAAGTATCGTGTCTTGCGTATGGCGGACAAGAATATAATCCTTCGTTTCGACAAATTGCATCACGCATTCTGGCATGCCACCCACCACAAGATACTGACGGTAAAGACGCATTGCATCATCATGTAAGGCAATTGGCAGCGGAGTATTTGTTTGGAAGCACGTTTTAATGCGTTCAACCAAATCATCCTCGCCAAGAGCTAACATAAATTCCTCCATATCCATAGGATAAAGCGTTTTCATAATGACCTTTCCTACGGGGAAAGAGAATTTCTTGCGGTTGACCGCAACGCCGAGCAAACTGCCTGCTGCAATGATGTGGTAATCAGGAGCGTCTTCGCAAAAGTATTTGAGCGAGGTCAATGCCCGTTCGCAAAGCTGCACCTCATCGAATACGATCAGGGTTTTATCTTTTACGATAGTCTCACCAGTAATATGAGACAAAACCGGTACTAGATAATCAGGGCTAATATTTTCCTCAAAGGTTTCGTTAAGCTTTGGATTGGTCTCAAAATTAAAATACGCCACATTTTCATAGTGAGTGCGCCCAAACTCCAAAATAGAATAGGTCTTTCCGACTTGTCTAGCACCTTCCAAGATAAGGGGTTTACGATGAACGCTATCTTTCCATTCTTCCAAAAAACCTATAATTTTTCTATACATAATGTGGTATTCCTTAAAAGGATTCAATATAGTATAACTAATATTCATGTAGATTTAAGCATTTTTATCTTTTATTTTTACACTAAACAACACGTTTTTTTGTGTAAAATCATCACAATACGACACGAATATTGTAGTTTCCTCATTTAATATCCTTAGATATCAAGTTCGATTCTTTAAGGGGTTTCGAACGACTATTTGAACAATGTATCAGTAAAAAACGAAACAAAATCAAAATAATAAAATCAGAACGTTCACAATTACGCACATATAAACGTGCATGCGACTTGGATTTATAAAGCGATTCCGGTTATTTGGCTATTCAACATTCGGCCCCGGGGGAAAGAGGGCAACCATCATTGCAAAGCCTTGCGGCTAAGCTATAATGGTAGAGGTTTTGGTTCTAGCGGTCTCTGCGGCCGTTAGAATTTTTTTGACTCTCTAAGAGGAAGATGAGGATCAAAATCATCACGATTGACGCGACGTCCATCCCCAACTCTCCTTTCTCGCCATTCACCCCGAGGAAATGTTTTTGAGTTCGCATAAATGCTCCCTCACTCATCTATAGTCATGTTTTTCCTATTTTTACCGAAAATTTTCTATAATTTGAATTTTTCCAACTTAAAGGCGGGGAAACTCCGATTAGTGATGTCGAAACATTGCTGAGTAAGATGGTAGAGAAGCTATGCAAGAAGGTCGCGTTTTTTGAAGATAACATAAGCTGCAACAGCTTTTATCGGATAAGTTCTTTAAAGGCGCCGCAACCGATATATTACCTAGAATAGATAGTAAGGCTTATTGTCAATATAAGGCTTTTGCATCGGAATGATAAAAAGTATTTCATTTGATAACGGTTGATAATATTTGATAAAGAAAAATCAAAATGATAGCATTTGCTTATAGGAGAGAGAAACATGAGAAACCCATATTCTTTAACGTTTGGAATGGAACCAAAAGAATACATCAAAAGACCTGATGTTTTTTCTACAATTACCACAACAATCTCGAATGAAGACCCCGACAACCGCTGTTTTATTATCACAGGGGTTCGCGGTTCAGGAAAAACCGTTTTCCTTTCTGAAGTCAGCGATTACTACAAGAATGAGAAAAATTGGATTGTTATCGATTTAAACCCAGAGAGGGATATGCTAGAAAGTCTCGCTTCCAAAATATATGACGCCTCTAATTTGAAACATCTATTTCTCAAAGGAGAGTTCAGTTTCAGTTTTCAGGGATTCACCTTTTCTTTACGTGGAGAAACCCCTATTAGTGATGTAGAAACATTACTAAATAAGATGGTTGAGAAGCTGATGAAGAAAGGTATACGGATACTTATCACGATTGACGAGGTCACAAATAGTTCCTATATGAGGGTCTTCGCACATACATTCCAAGGGTTCTTGCGCTCAAAATTCGATGTCTTTCTTTTAATGACGGGGTTATATCAAAACGTTCAAGACATTCAAAATCAGAAAACCCTAACTTTCCTTTACCGCTCAAAAAAGATACCGCTCCCCTCGTTAAGCCTTGTAGCGATTGCCGCCTCTTATGAAAGCATTTTGAATTTGGATCATCTTGAAGCAATCAAGGCGGCCAAAATGACGAACGGGTACGCTTTCGCTTATCAGGCGCTTGGCCATTTGCTCTATGAAAGCGTCGCTCGTAAAGTCGCGGGTAAATTGCTCCAAGAATACGATTTATACCTTTCGCAATTCGTTTACGAAAAGATATATGGAGAGTTATCTCCAAAAGCAATCACCTTCCTTAACGCGGTTACAAAGTGGAATGCACCGGCAGAAATCGAGAAAAATCTTTCTATCAGCCATAGTGAATATAGTGTTTATCGTAAGACACTGATTGATAAAGGCATCCTTTACGCTTCAAGAAGAGGTGAGATAGATTTCTCATTGCCTAGATTCGCTAATTTCCTCGATACAATGAGAGAATTCTACGACTAAATATTTCATGAAACGATTACTTAAAGTCTAAAAAGTTCTAAAGGTTTCTAAAAAAATTAAAAAGTACTAAAGAGTTCTAAATATTTACATAATTACCAAAGAGTTCTAAAATTCAAAATGAGGATGAACTTATGAGTGACAACCCTTTTTCTACAACCTTTGGCATTGAGCCTAGTAATTACATTGATAGAAGTGAAGAAAGCAAAAATATCATCGAGGAATTTTCCTCAGAAACTCCATCAAACCTTGTTTATTTAATCTCAGGTTTACGGGGATCTGGAAAAACCGTTTTCATGTCTGCCATTGCAGATTATTTTGCTAGAAAAGAAGATTGGGTGGTCGTTGATCCTGGACCAAAAGACAATATTTTGGAGAACGTCGCTTCTGAGATCTATGAAACAGGCAAAATGAAGCACGCCTTTTTGAAGGGAGAATTTAGTTTTTCTTTTCAGGGGCTCACCTTTTCTTTAAAAGGAGAGACACCAGTCTCTACCGTGAACACCTTATTAAAGAAAATGCTAGATGTTTTAAGCAAAAAGAACAAAAAGGTCCTTATCACGATAGATGAAGCCGATAATAGTGAGCAAATGAAACTCTTCATTCAAGCGTACCAGTCACTCATACGGCAAAAATATCAAATAAGGCTTCTTATGACAGGCCCATATGAGAATGTTTCAAAATTGCAGGAAGAAAGGTCACTTACGTTTCTTTATCGAGCGCCAAAGATTCTATTAGGTCCGTTGTCATTAAGCGCAATCGCAGCGAACTATATTCGTGATTTAGGGGTCAATAAAGAAACATCCGTCGAACTAGCGAAATTAACCAAAGGATACGCTTACGCTTACCAAACGCTCGGTTACCTTCTTTACAAACGGAATAAGCGAAATATCGATGATGAAATCTTGGCGGAATACGATCAATATTTAGCGGATTATGTCTACGAGAAAGTGTATTCCGGGCTCTCCGCCAAGGAACAAGTAATCTTAAAGGCGATAGGCATAGACTCGCCGTTTAGATTCGGGGATATTTCAAAAGTAGCCACAATCGATCCCAAAACGCTTAGTGTTTATCGCGACCGTCTCATCAAAAGAGGGCTATTACTAAAAACCTCTTATGGATTTGTTCAATTCGCCTTGCCAAGATTCTCAGAATTCTTGCTCTTCAAATAAAGCGAACTAGCTAAGTATTTTCATTAATAACTTGTCTTCATTCTGCTATCTTTATACCCTTTCGGGTATTATTTGAGTTGTTTTTGCAATAATTATACCCTCTTGGGTATAATTTGTTGAAAAACATCAGGAGTTTGCTCATGAATCCAATTGCTAAATTTGTAAAAACTCATCGTAAAGAGGCAGGTCTTACACAAGAAGAATTCGCCATGCGTTCAGGACTAGGGCTTCGTTTTGTTCGGGATTTAGAACAAGGAAAAGAGACTGTACGAATGGATAAGGTCAATGTCGCACTGAATATGTTTGGCATGGAAGCCGCACCAAGACGAAAAGAAAAGAAGGAATGAAAGCTCTCCACTACAAAAAATAGTTTTCTATCGCTATATGCTGTCATTTCGCAAAAATAAAAATTATTTGGATTCGCGAAATGAGATAACGAGTTTTAAGCAACCTTTTGCTTTAGCTCGCTTAATGACCAATAGGCTTCATAAAATACTTGCTCAATATCTTCTACACTAATGGAGGAGCCAAGCTTTTCCTTTTGGCCATTAAGTGCCAAAGCTCGATAATAAAGGCTCCGTAAATTGCTCGTATTCGAAGTACGATGGAAACGAACATAACGATTATCCGGATTCGATGTAGTGAAAATAATTGACTTATAGGAAAGTCGCTCAAGTGGAACGAGGTTATGCGCAGTGAAAAGAAGCTGGCCTTTTCCGCTTTCATTTATCGCTTGAAGAATCTTTCCCAAAAGATCTTCAAATACACCAGAATCTAATTCATCGACGACTAACCAGCAATTTGGATTACCGTATGCGTAAATTAAAGCAACGGAAATATCGAATATCTTTTTGATACCGGAGCTTTCTTGCGACAAAGGAAGGTCTCCCATTTTTTCTTTTCGATAAATAGAGATGGTCTGCATCTTATTTCCGTTTTCATCGGTAAAGGATTGATTATCCACAATATGGATATCAAAACCAGGGATGAATGACCCAATAAATAGATTCACTTCTTTAATGAATTGGTCATAGAGCGGTCGATTCTTTTCTTCAATCGTGAACGGCTTGTCGCTAAGATAAAAAGCGCCATGTGTTTCAGATTTTTTCGTCTTATAAACAACGAATATTGTGTCTAACCCAAGATGACTATAAACTTCGTTTTTGTGGGTATAGACAAAAAGCTCAAAGTTGATTTGTGCTTGAAGAGCTTTTAAAACATCATATGCGGTTTCGATTTTTTTGGTTTTTCCTTTAGAAAGATAATTTAAAAAATCACTAGAAAAAATCATGCTAGAAGAATTTTTGATACAAAATTTCTTCGTTGCGCTTAATGTAGTGAAACGGAAAAAATCATCAGAATTAATCGCAAAATTAATTTTTGGTTTTTCGTGTTTTATACCATCATATAAATCCAATAGGGCTTGGTCTTCATAATTAAAAGAAATCGGTGCAAACGCGGTAGTGAGACTACATTCGTTTTTATTCAGTATCTTTGCACTAAGAGTTTCTTTTTTGATAGCGCAAATTTCATCGTCTATTCTTTTTAGCTCTAATAGATAATTCACAATATAGGGCTGGCCTTTAGCATAAATGAGAAATTCATATTCAATTGAGCCATTTGCTTCCCCAACGGGTAGTAAAAACGGCAATAGGGCTTTTGTTTTGTTCTCATCTTCCTTTAATAGCCCAAGGCCAAAAGAAAGGCTTTTAAGTAAATAAAGGCTTTCTACAACGGTCGTTTTTCCTGATCCATTTTGGCCATAAATGCCAAGAATGCTTGGTGTTAATGGTTCGAATCTAGCGCGTGAAGTATTATAATTGTCGCTTGATTCGACCTTACCGTTTCGTATTGTTTTAATGTTATGAAAAGTAATCGACAAAATACGGTTAGCCTGAATATTCATCCTACTCTACCTCACAAAACACATTAAATAAAATACTACTTGTAATAAAAAATTACAAATATAATGTTTTTATTGCCATTATTAGTTATTTTTTGCACTCAATCGCCAAAAAATATCATTCTCTTGTAAGATTATTTTTTCAGATCTACAAATAGTTCATCCAGATTGTTATATCCTTTCACGGACGGATCATTTGCAATCCGTTCGGCCTCTAGCATGGCAGCGACCGTTTCCCTATTAGGTTCGTTTAAAGAAATGTCGAAAGGAATAGGGTCCTCGCGAGGCGACTCATGAATAGTAACTTTCCTCATGAGATTAGTCATAAAGAGCCTTCCTTTCTATTTTCGAATGTAGTATTCGTGCCGATATCAAAACACTACGGCTGCTACGCCTCATTATCAATGAAAATCCAATTATATGTAACAAATTAAGCCGCTAAAAGCTCTTTTTGGCAAATAGGAGAAGAGAAGAAGCAGTCGTAGATTAAATAGGATAGGAACGGAAAGGAGAAGCCATAGACATAAGCGAACACTAATGTTGTCATGCTCGCTTCGCCCATTAATCCAAAGGCAAGAGAAATAGAAATAATTAAAGTAAGCGCGCTTGTTAGAATAAATACCATCATATTCCCTTTCTCTTTGTGGGAATAATAGGCAAATAAGCCGTATAGGATTATTCCTAACGGCAAAAACAAGGTAAGTCCAAGTCTTGCTTTATAAACGCTCGCGAACACAAAGCATCCTGACGCTAAAGCGCCAAAGAATAACGTTCCGTATTGATGGAAGAAAAGGGATAAATAGTTCCATTTAAACGGCAAAGCCTCTTCAGTTTCATTTGATAGAATCGGTTCGACGATAAAGAAAGCGTAGACGACTCCCCTAATGCTATCGCCGATAAGATATTCTGGCTCCACGAGGGTTCTAGCGAAGAAGGTCGCAAAGAACAATAAAGACATAAACATATGGATGTCATGGGTCTTTTTGAATTTCTTAATAAAGCGATAAGCTAGATAAACAAGGAAAGCGAAATATAGAGCAAGGCGATAAACCCCACCGCACGCCAAACACTGAATAAAGCCATTATGTGCGTGGAAGGTTGGAGCGATTCTTTCGATTGACCAATCATCGCACGCATAATAGAAGGAATATTGGAAATTGCCATTCCCATATCCGAATATCCAGAATAAGGGCGATAAATTAAGCTGTTTGATCACCTTTTCGTAAAGAACGTATCTAGCCCCGATTGTCGTCCCATCTCCACCGAAGAATACACTTCGGCAAGCGAGAATGAATTCAGAAAACACGCCGTCTTTTGAAGAAGGGAAAATCAATAAAAACCCATTCGCGATAACCGCGATTGCGAAAATAACAAAGCAAACGATGCTGAGCTTTTTGTTTTTATGGTAAAAATAAAACCCACAATAAAGGATATAGCCAAATAGAAGAATCATCGCACACAATATAGAAGATTTGGAATTAATGGGATATAAAGAGGCGAATAGATAGGCAACTAATAATAGCCGCCAAATCTTTTTATCTAAATCGAAGAGATAAATCTCGGCCATCAAACCAAAGATAACAAACATCCCAAACGTATTCTTATGGCCCAATATCGAAGCGATATAAACGGTTTTGCCATTAAAAAAATCAAGGTATTTGTTCGCATCGATAAAATAGCTAATCACAATGCAAAATATCGCCATAATGACGATAATCTCAGCTACGAAAGCAAAACTTTTTTTGCCTTTCTTTAATAGGAACAAAAAGGTATAGAAATTATAGATAAAGATTGAAAGAGAAAGATTGGAGATGATGAGCCCTAATCGAAACGAGAACGGAGAAACAAATGTAAACTCGGGAGTAATCGCAACGCGATTCGGGAAGGCAAGCAACGCGATTGTGTTCCCCAAAAATAGGAGGATAGCGATTGCTAAGAAAAATTTATTGTTTTTATAGCCTTTTTTCTTCGTGAATAAATACCAAAATAAAATTCCTAAAATAATGGATAAGATGGAACTTCCTAGGGTTAAAAATAAGTATTCTCCGGTCATCGCTTTGCCATTGTACCAAAGGCTTAATTCACTAGAAACTGCTGCTAAAACGCAATAAATTGCGAAAAAAACCACCAAGAAAAAAGTATTTTTAAATTCTTTTGTTACTTTCGTGATTTGGGGTGTCATATTTTAATAAATCGGCAAAGTTTATTTTGAGATGATAAACAAGAAAAAACAATAGAAGACGATATTATTTACTTTTCTTCAATCGTCATTGGCTCTTTTTTATCTTCTTCCGCGATAGTAATGGCGCAGCTTATTAATGTAGAGCCTAAAAAGCCGAGCACTAACCCAGCGGCCATGCCGATGAAAGGAGAAATTCCGCCCTTCACACTAATAATTCCAGGATAGACATAATAATTCACGCTATTACGGTATTTATTGTTAACGAAACGATAGACCTTCGACCCGCTTTCAATATCTTCGAGTAATTTTGCTTTGGTGCTAGATAACTTCGTCTGGAAAGCATCGCAAGCTAATTTCCAAGTATCGGTTTCTCTATCTTCCAACGTCTTTAATTGGAATGATTTCAACTTTTGGATCTTTCCTTCGCTAGCGGCATCAGGATCAGTGATATTATGGACATCTTCTAAAGTCGTCACTCCGCTTGTGGGAATACCAAATCCAAGGAGTCGAAGCTGATTGACGTATTCATTCTTTTCCTTGGTTTTATTCGCAATCATCGAGTTATAGTAAGCTAGCAAAGTAGAATTCGGGTCGCTAGTTCCGCTTGAAGCGATTTTAAGAAGGCTCTGATAAGTATTGATTTCCGTAATCAAAGAGGGAAGAAGATTTTCGCGAATGCCGTTTCCCGCATTAAGGTACTCGTTCAGCAAACTAGCAATGTGCTCATCGCTCACATCGCCAGAAAAGTTCACGTAATAATTGCCTTTTTTGCCAAGCTCTCCTAGTAACGTCGTGAAGGTTGAAACGCTGCCATTCCGATAACGTAGTTCAAAATCGGAACGAATGGTTTGAACTGGGGTACCATTTTCGTTGCCACTTACAATGATGCTCGTTGTTGAATCCGAGACAGTAGTCGTATCTTTTGCTTTGTCGATATTTGAAGAGTTACTAGAAGGGGTGAGAATCGACTCTAATTCGCGTAAAGTCGTATCGATACTGTCGTATTGATCAGACATTTTCTCAATTTGCTGATCGAAATCCAAAGCCTCGAAGCCATTCGGAAGAAGGTTCGGGATAGAATAAGAGTTAACTTTGGACTCTGAAACGTTCTTCGTTGATTCAATGAGCGCTTTTACGTAGCTAGCCGCGATGTCTTGATTGCCTAGACTAGCAAGTTTGCCACTAATCGTATAAGAGATAGGCGTTGAGACAACGAATTGGTCGGTTTTAGAATCCGTGTAGCCATTGATGGCGATGGATATTTCATTGTTTTTGGTGATTTGCTTGACATCGATTTTTGAAAAAGCGTTGTCTGATTCTTTGATTTTTTGCAAATTATCATAAGAAATGATATTGAAATAGCTGAAGGTACTACCATCAACGTAAACGCTATTACCACTACTATCGGTATGAATCGGAAGATTATAGGAGAATTGAGCCGTAAATTTCGTAGATATCAAATTATAACCAAATTGGATGCCTAAAAACCCTACAAGCCCAAGGCCAAGAGTAAACCCAACGACCCACCACTTAAACTTAGCGATGGATTTGCCGTATTTTGCCCAAGTCCATTTGGATGGCTTTATGTCTTCGTCGTTTTGAATGACAAGAACTTGGCGTCCCTCGTTGTTTTTCTCGTCCATAATGATCGCTCCTTAGTTCGTTTTATTTTCGAATATGAAAAATTCCTTGGCTAAGTATAAACCATTCATGGCAAAGAAACCATTATGGAAGAAATGGCGGATAGACACCCTGATTGATTAATATCAGCTAGTAAATTCTAAGATGAAGTCAATTACCGGTACAAATCTTGAAGCGTAATAAACAAGTAAGGATATTCGCCTTTTAGTTTAAAGCCATTTTTGGAAACAAACCCATATTGCACGACATCTAAGTTTGTCTCAGCGACTTGGCTCAGCTCTTCTTTAATGACGATATCGTCAATTGGGTCTTTGGTGAACTTGCATTCGAAAAACACATAACCTTTTTCGTTTTTGCCAACAACATCAAACTGACCATTTTTCTTCTTAACTGGGTTATCGTACCAATAGGTTCCAATATCAAGGAAGATTGGATCAAAGTTTCCACGCTTATTCTCGCGAATGATATATTGTTTTGTTATTGTTTCAAATGTATTCGGAACAACTTTATCTTCGAATTCTTCTTTAACAAATTTATCATAGAAAACCTCATCGCTCGTCATTTTATGTGGAGAGGAATTCTTATAAATAAATCGATAATAGAATCTTACACAAAAATCGCTGATTCGATACCCGGCCTTTTTCTTGTTATTCTTATCATTAATTGGAGCCTGATATTCAATCAAATCCATTTTGACGAGTTTTTGCAGAGTGGCATTCAGTAGCGCAGAAGATTCTATATGTGACTCCGAAAGGATATCAGAATAGTGATATGCGCCAAGCGCGATAGCCTCAAACACAACATTCGCATTATTAATCTTTCGGAGTTCCTCCTTGAGATAAGTGTCAAGAAACTCTTTTAATCCAGAAAATTGCCCACTAAGAAGGCGGATGATGTTTTCTTTCACACCGGCCTTTTTATCAATCTGCGCGTTATAAAAAGGCACACCGCCAAAAGCAGCGTAAAGTCTAACTTTGTCATCCTCACTAAAAGAAGGATAGAATTTTGCAGAATCGTAATAATCCATTTGTTTTAAAAAAATGGATAACGAAAATCTCATATATAAAGGGCTTCTATAAGTAAGAACATCCTCCATGGTAGAGATGCTACTGCCAAGCAGGAAAAATTTCATGTGGCTATCCATCGCGTGCTTATCGATAATGCTTTGCAGCGTGGAATCGCATCCTTTTATCACGTTACGCAAATACGGGTATTCATCCAAAACAAAATAAATATCTTTATCTTTCGCATAATCGAAGAGAAAAGACACGGCATCCATAAAACGCTCAAAAGACAAATAAGGAATATTGAGCACATCCCTCAACAGTTGAGCAAAAAGAATCGTATTGTCAAGCTCACTGCTTTCCTTGCACTGGTACATAATGCAAGGAACGCCTTTGTGCATTAGGATATGTTTTACTAGCTCCGTCTTTCCCATGCGCCTACGACCATAAATCACGCATCCTTTATATCCATCGCCACTAAGCAACGCCTGGATTGCTTTTTGTTCTTCTTCTCTACCAATAAATTCCATGCTCTATCCCCAATAATATTTTTGTTATTTACGATTTTGTTATTTATGAATTACAAAAAGTGTATTGCCTAGGATGTCTATTGTCAACCAACCAATTGATGATTAATTGCCTAAAACCTCTTTGGGTTTTAGAAAATAACGAATGAATGAAAATTTAATGTGCCCCCTTTGTGCTTCAAAACGGCTGGAATGGTCAAAAACAAAAAACCTTGATATCAAGCCAATTTCTATGATTTATTTTAGTAGTCTGGTAAAGGATGAGCTTCCGCGCTTCTTCGTATCAAAAATCTGCGACGGATTGCCCAGGAACGCGACGAAGTCAGCCCGCGACATGGTCGGGGCATGCTTTCTTCCGGCAGCTGCAAGGTATCGATGATAGATAGAGGCTTTTTGAGCAAGGAAAGGCCATCGCGTCTCTTGCCGAACCAAGCCCCTGACCTTTGCCCGTTTCCCTCACGCTCTTCGCGAACTGCTCGCCCCGATACGGCGAGCAGGGTGAGAGTCTTCTAGATTGCCTTAAAATCGTACATAATTTTTACCTTCATGATAGCCTGCACTTTCAATTCAGTCCAACTTTTCGGCCGCATGCCCGATCGAGAGTTATATTGCCTTCATCTTTATCAAGCATAGATCTATACAGGGTAAAACTCGGAACCTAGATAGTGCTGGGTCACACAAAGGGCAGGCCGCCGATTCCAAGAAGCGGCAGAAGAAAGAAAACTGTGCGATTGAAACCATTCTAAATCAGTGCCATAAAGTTCTAAAGAACTCCCAAATTGGCAAAATCTTGAAACTCAATGAGCTAGATAAGCTAAAATTCAATTGCTTTGCCAAGAATGGCGATGGAAGCTTTGTAAACAAAGAACATTACAATTCACTATCAAAAACCATGCTATCATACTTCTTTGTGACATAGCCGAGGTTTTTGTATGAAAATACTGAAAAAGCTATCTTCCTTCCAAATCATATTATTGGGGTTTGCGTTCATCATCCTCCTCGGAGCATTATTATTGATTTTCCCTTTTTCTTCCAAAGCAAATGAATGGACTCCTTTCATTGACGCCTTGTTCACTTCCACTTCCGCCGTATGCGTGACTGGGCTTATTGTGGTTGACACCGCGACCCATTGGTCAATATTTGGGCAAATCGTCATTTTGTTGCTCATTCAAATAGGCGGAATGGGGGTAGTGACGATTGCAATCTCTATTGCGATGATTAGCGGCAAGAAAATCGGGTTATTCAGCCGCGAGACGATGAAAAACGCGATATCCGCTCCTAATGTCAGCGGCATTGTTCGCTTAACGGGGTTCATCATCAAAGGCGTTTTTCTCCTAGAACTACTTGGGGCGCTAGCTATGCTCCCTACCTTTTGTATCGACTATGGCGTAGAAGGCGTATGGATGGCCGTTTTCCATTCCATATCCGCTTTCTGCAATGCTGGATTTGATATCATGGGGACCAAAAGCGGCAATTTCTCGTCCCTTACCCGTTACGCGAGCGACCCAGTCATCAATATTACAATCATGTTATTGATCATTATCGGGGGCATCGGATTCCTTGTTTGGGAAGATGTCTATAAGCACAAGTGGCGATTACGAGAATACCATACCCAAAGCAAAGTCGTCTTGCTTATGACGGGCGTCCTCATCATTTTACCCACCTTATATTTTTTCTTTTTCGAATGCAGTAACCTGCCGCTTGGGGAACGGATACTCGCTTCCTTTTTCCAATCGGTAACCACTCGAACTGCGGGATTTAACACCATGAATCTCGCCACTATCAGCGACACCGGACTATATCTTATGATTGTCTTGATGCTCATCGGCGGCTCGCCCGGTTCCACCGCAGGCGGTATGAAGACCACCACCATCGCGGTTCTATTCTCTTCTGCTTTTTCCGTTTTTCATAAAAAGGACAATGCTGAATTGATGAGGCGGCGCATCAATGATGAAACCGTGAAATCGGCATCGGCGATATTCTTAATGTATGTGACTTTGTTTTTGCTCGGAGGCATGACGATTAGTGCACTAGAAGACCTTCCCATCTTAGACTGTTTATATGAAACCGCCTCCGCCGTAGGAACGGTTGGGCTCACCCTTGGCATTACCCCAATGCTAGGGGTAATATCAAAACTCATTCTAATTGTTTGCATGTTCTTTGGACGCGTAGGCGGATTAACGCTTATATACGCCACCTTCGGTACCAACAAAAAGCAAGTGGCGAAATTCCCAATAGATACAATCGCGGTAGGATAATAGGAGAAATAGTTATGAAAACAAAATCAATTTTGCTCATCGGTCTTGGTCGCTTTGGAAAATACATCGCGATGAAACTGCACGAACTCGGACACGAAGTAATGGCCGTTGACGAAAACGAGGATAGAGTCAACGACGCTATGCCGTTTTTGACAAATGGCGAAATTGGCAATAGCACAAATGAAGCACTGTTGAAATCGCTAGGCGTCAAAAATTACGATGTCTGCATCGTGACAATCGGTGGGGATTTCCAAAGCTCGCTTGAAACCACGTGCTTATTAAAAGAGCTCGGTGCCCAGAAAGTCGTATCCCGCGCTGAGCAAGACGTCCAAGCGAAATTTCTTCTCCGCAATGGCGCCGATGAAATTATCTATCCAGAAAAGCAACTCGCGATATGGACGGCGATCCGTTATAGCTCTGATCACATTCTCGACTATATCGAACTAGGCGATTCCTGCTCAATCTTTGAAGTATCGGTCCCAAAAGCATGGGTTGGGAAATCCCTCGTGGAAATCGACATCCGCAAAAAATACAATGTAAACATTATCGCAACGAAAAAAGACGGCAAAGTCAACGCGGTTCTCACTCCTAGCAAAGTTCTTACCGCGGATGAAACCCTTTTGGTCCTTGGGGAGGGTAATGCTCTAAGAAAGTGTTTTGATATCTAATTTAAGGCTCAATAAAGGCTACAACAATTAATGAGCGCCTTTGTGCTTTAAAACCGCTGGAATCGTTAAAAATAAAATCTTTATATCAAGCCAAAGGCTACGTTTCTCAAAATACTCAAGAGTTAGTTTTTGCCTTTCTCCAGAAGCAAAATCAGCGTCACTCCTACCATATACTTGCCAATATCCAGTGATGCCAGGTTTCGCTGAAAGCATGATATCCGCTTGTTCTTTGGTGAAATTCTCTTCAATTTCGTGCTTCGTAATCGGACGAGGTCCAACCAAAGACAAAGAGCCGCCGATCACATTTAAAATCTGAGGCAATTCATCTAATGATGTTTTTCTCAGGAATCTACCGATCTTGGTAATACGCGGATCGTTATCTAATTTTCGTTCACGAATCCACGTTTCTTTTTGTTCAGGGGTCAAATATTTATCGATATTCGTTTCAGCGTCGATATACATACTGCGGAATTTATAGACTTTAATCTCTTTTCCGTTTTTCCCAATGCGATGGTCTTTAAAAAGAACAGGGCCTCTAGACGATATTTTAACAAGCACCGCTAGAATTAATAAAAGCCATGCGATTAAAACTAACCCTAAAATAGAACAAAACAAATCAAACAAACGCTTATTCGCGTAATAGAACCAAGTAACTTTTTTCACTGGATACAACATAAATTATTAAACACTTAAGAAAGACGCCAAACACAAACTAGAGGTAAATAGCAGTTGCCTCATTAAATTTTGCCGTGACGGAATTATAGCACCTTGGCTAAGAGATAAAAATTTCTTTTAGATTAGTCCGATGTTTGAAAATAAAAATGTCTCAAACGTTTAAACCTTTTTACTAGCATTCCGAGCTGCCTTTATTTTTGTAAGCGAAAGACTAATTTCTTTTTGATAGAAGACAAAAGTCAAAAGCAAGAAACACACAATGTATACGATAAAACTAAGCCAATTTCTTTGAATTAAAAAGCAAAGATAAAAACACCCGATCATCAAGAAAATATAAGCGGTGTTTTTCTTCCATTCAACTTTAACCTTACGGACAAGCGGACCCTGGGTAAGAAAATAATACAAAAACAATGTGATGATTGAAGCCCAAGAAATAGCTTCGGTAGTTTTAAATAAATAATAAGCCGCAAAATTAAGACCAATGGAAACCGCTAATGTAATCGCGCTAAACACAAAAAACAAGCCTGGCCTATCAAGCGATTTGTAATAGTTTTGAATGATGACACTAACGACAGACGATAAGACTAGACCTGGTAGAATAATCCTAAAGATAACAAGAGAGCCTGTATACTTTGGCAAAAACCAATTCACGACCGGGACGAGTGGGTAATATAGAGCTAAACAACCAAAAACAAAGACAAGCAAGATTGTTACTAAGACGTGATAATTGCTCCTAAGTTTATCGATTGAACTATTTTTTAAAATCGGATATATAACGATTGTCACGGCAGAAATGAGTTGTGTTACCATACTCAAAGTACTATAAGCGAAAGCGTAAATCGCATAAGTTGCATTCGAAAAATAAAGATTAACAAACTGTCTATCAAAATTAAGAATCAAGCTGCTACATAAATTGGCAATTAATAAAGGGAAACCGAGAGCAAAGCATTTTTTAATATCAACCCAAGCATCTTTAAAAGGAGTGCCTTTCCCAAACGTTATATCCCTATATTTGAGGATAAACCAAGCCGTCATAATAAAATAAACAACCAACAAAATGATGACGTAAGTCTTAAAAGTAACAAAGGCGGGATCGCCATATTTGTATACGATCCACATCCCAACAACGCCCAGCGCAGTTAATGCAGAATAAATAATGTTTTTCAAAGAATATTCCTTGAACCGTTGAGTGCATTGAAGGATAAACTGGTAATAAGTCATGACGTTTTGAAGGATTAAATTAATCGCAATACAAAGAAAAATAAATTTGTAATTCCCTTGAAGGGCAAACAAAGAAATCAAAGCGAAAACAAGCGCAATTATCGTCTCAAACACAATGAAAAAACGAGTATATGTAACAAATTTTCGTTCATTTAACTCGTCGTATTTCTTGCCGGCAAAAATTAATTGAATGCCATCGCAAAAACCAAAATGGAATAAGCCAATATAGCCAGCATATAAAGTGAAAGTTTTAAAGTACCCGTATTCTTGAACACCTAAAATTTTAGGAATCACAAATCCAGTCAACAAGCCACCTAAAATACCAACAATATTACTGATGGCGACCAAAAAGATGTCTTTAAATGCGCGTTTCTTTTCCTGAAGTTCCATAATGTGGTAGGTTTATTGGTATCGTTCCATCCATTTCATATACTCGCCAGTCTCGACATGTTTCAGCCATTCTTGATTTTTAAGATTCCATTCAATAGTCGGAATAATACCAGTTTCGAAATTATAGGTTGGTTTCCATCCTAATTCGGTCTCAATTTTCGTTGGATCCATCGCATAACGACGATCATGCCCTGGTCTATCTTTTACATAAGTGATTAAGGATTCTGGTTTTCCTAAAGCCTTAAGAATAGTTTTAACGACCTCAAGATTGCTTCGTTCGTTATGACCACCGATGTTATAGACTTCGCCGTCTTTTCCTTGACGAACGATCAAATCAATCGCGTTATTATGATCCCCTACATAAAGCCAATCACGGACATTCGCCCCATTACCATAAACTGGAAGAGGCTCGTTCCTACTACCTTTTTGAATCATTAAAGGAATTAATTTCTCTGGGAATTGATATGGACCATAATTATTGGAGCATCTTGAAATCGTAACTGGTAAACCGAAAGTCCTATGGTATGCCATAACAAGCAAATCCGCAGAAGCTTTAGAAGCACTATAAGGGCTTGAAGTATGAAGAGGAGTATTTTCAGTGAAGAATAAATCTGATCGATCAATCGGTAAATCACCGTAAACCTCGTCTGTGCTTACTTGATGGTAACGTTTAATCCCGTATTTCCTACATGCATCCATCAAAACAGAAGTTCCAATGATATTTGTTTCTAGGAATATTGTTGGGTTAGAAATAGAACGATCAACATGGCTTTCTGCAGCGAAATTAATCACATAATCGAAATGTTCTTCTTCAAAAAGCCTGTAAATCGCCTCTCTATCGCAAATATTAGCGCGAACAAATTTAAAATTTGGTTTTTTTAAAATTGGCTCAAGCGTCTCCATGTTGCCTGCGTATGTCAAAGCGTCAACACAAACATATTGGTCATCAGGATATCGATTGACCATCGTGTGGAGGAAATTGCCTCCAATAAATCCTGCTCCACCTGTAACTAAGAATTTGGACATATGCCTACCTCACTTATTTGTTATCTCTTCAATTCGTCATGTATGTATCTACTCGTAGCGTCTTGCCAACTTGGCATAGTAGTAAACCCCGCTTTAATTAATGACTGCTTTGACAGTCTAGAATTAAGCGGTCTACTAGCTTGATTAGGAGCAAGTTTTTTATATTCTTCGGTCGTTACATGGTTGACTTTCATTTTAATGCCGGCGGTTTTAAAAATATACTCCGCAAAATCAGCCCAACTACAATACCCTTCATTTGTTGCGTGATAAACACCAAATTTATCCGTAACCATCATATCGCACATCAGTTTCGACAAATCATAGGTGTAAGTGGGAGAACCGATTTGATCAGCAACAACATTAATTTCTTTTAAACCTTTGTCCGCTAAAGAAAGCATCGTCTTAATGAAGTTGTGACCATTTATTCCGAAAACCCAGGAAATACGAATGATAAAATAATTGGCAAGCAATTGTTTTACGAATTCTTCACCTGCACTTTTGGTTCTGCCATAAACGGATAACCCGTTTTTTGGATCATCAACTTCAAAGGGCTTATCACCTTTGCCATCAAAAACATAATCCGTTGAGATATAAAACATCATGGCGTCGATTTCCTTGCACGCTTCGGCAATATATTTCGGACCTAACGCATTGACGGCATAAACGGCATCGGGCATTTGCTCGGCTTTGTCCACCGCAGTCCAGGCGGCGTTATGCATAACAACGTCTGGTTTAAAATCACAAATGAATTTTCTTACCGCCGTTTCATCGGTAATGTCTAACTCTTCTTTATCTATGCCTAAAACGTTTTTATAACCGCGCTCTTTAAGTTCACGCACGCAGTCATAACCGAGTTGGCCTTTAACGCCAGTTACTAAGATTTTGCTATTTTTATTAACCATGAATCAAAACACCTGCAGTTTCCCTTCTTTCATAGAGAATTCAATATGAGAGTCTTTAATTGAAGGGTGATGCTTATCCTTCTCTGACAAATCTAGTTCACCTGAGTATGGCCACTGGATATTAATATCAGAGTCATTCCACATGATTCCACCTTCGTGTCCTGGGTCATAAACATCATCAACTTGGTATTCAAATATCGCGGTGTCGCTTAAAACGACAAATCCATGGGCAAACCCCTTTGGAATCATGAACATCTTGTGGTTTTCACTAGAAAGAATAACACCGACGTATTTACCATATGTTGGAGAATCTTTCCGCAAATCCACTGCAACATCATAGACTTCCCCTTCTACGACTCGCACTAATTTGGCTTGAGGCTTTCTCGTTTGGAAATGTAGCCCACGTAATACGCCTTTATGGGATTTGCTTTGGTTTGATTGAACAAAATTGTAGTTTAAGCCAGCCTTATCAAACTCATCTTTTTGATAAGTTTCCATGAAGTAGCCCCTATCATCACCAAAGCATTTTGGTTCGATGATATAAACGCCTTCGATATCGGTTTTATTAAAAGTGAATGACATAATTAATATTTGACCTTCCCTTCCGCGACACGTATCAAATGTTGACCGTATTCGTTTTTGCTCATCGAATTACCAACGCTCAATATCTCTTCCTTTGAAATCCATCCGTTTTTATACGCGATTTCTTCAGGGCAGCAAATCTTTAATCCTTGATGTTCTTCTACCGTTTTTACAAATAGAGACGCATCAAACAACGATTCGTGAGTCCCCGTATCAAGCCAAGAATATCCGCGCCCTAACAAAGTCACATGTAACTTTTGATCATGGAGATATAAGTTATTTAGGTCAGTAATTTCCAACTCTCCACGTGGTGAAGGTTTTACTAGTTTTGCTTTACTAGCCACGCCTTTCGGATAGAAGTACAAACCCGTCACTGCATAATTGCTTTTTGGATGTGGGTCTTTCTCAACAATCCTCAAAGGATTTTTGAATTCATCCATTTCCACGACGCCGAATCGTTCTGGGTCATTCACGAAATAACCGTAAATCGTCGCTAGTCCCTCTTTTTCGGCACGTTCAACGGAATTACGAAGGTGCTTTGTTAATCCGTCACCATAGAAGATATTGTCTCCTAATACCATGGCACACGCTTCGTCCCCAATGAATTCTTCTCCAATGATAAAAGCTTGCGCTAAACCATCGGGTGAAGGTTGGACCTTATAAGACAAACGAATCCCAAAAGACGATCCGTCTCCTAAAAGTTCCTTAAATCGAGGAGTATCAGTCGGCGTGCTGATAATCAAAATATCTTTTATACCCGCTAGCATGAGAACACTAAGCGGATAAAAAACCATTGGCTTATCGTAAACAGGAAGCAGTTGCTTCGACGTCACTTTAGTTAATGGATATAAACGGGTTCCTGATCCACCCGCGAGAATAATGCCTTTCATGATAAACCTCATTTTAATCAAATGGTTTCGCACCATAAGCATTAGATATTTTACAAAGCAACCTCTTATTATTAAACATCAACGATAGAATTAACTTTCCGTTTTTGAACACGAATAGTAATCATGTTCAATCTCCCGTTCTATTTTCGAATGATGAGAGCGCAAAACTAAATGGCTGTTTAGGCAAGAAATATTTTCAAATTATATTATAATATTTGCATTTCTTAGAGAGGCTCGAAGCACAAAGATTCAAAATACAGCGCTAAAGAACTTCCAGAAAATGAAAAGCTTGTAAATAAAAAATGAAATTCAAAAGGACAATAAGTAAGAAATGAAAATTGCTTTTTTATCAAACTATATGAATCATCACCAACTCGGCTTGTGTGATAAGCTGTGTGAATTGGTCGGAGCAGACAATTTTTATTTTGTGCAAGAAGAAGCGCTAACAAAAGAGAAAATGGTTTTAGGATACGGAGACGATTTTTATAAAACTAGAAAATACATTTTACTATTAAACAAAAGCAATACCGATTTGGTTAAACAGGTGATACTGGAATCCGACATTATTATCAATTCTTTCAGCCAAGGTCTAAATCTTCTAGATGAAGCTATGAAAAAGAAAAAAGTAATTTTTTGGTATTCTGAAAGGTTATATAAAGATTATAGCTTTATAAAAACTATAGCTAAGTATCTACGGGCATTAATGTTTTTTAAAAAATATGAAAACGAGAACCAATATCAATTATTAGCTTCTTTTTATGGTTATGACGATATTATGAAAACGGCACCAAAGTTGTTTAGCAATCATTGTTTTTTATTTGGGTACTTTCCAGTATCTAATTCAAGCAAAGTGTTAAAAAAAGCAATATGCAGCTCTAAATTTAGCTTTTTATTCGTAGGAAGACTAATCAAATGGAAACATCCGGAAACCGTTTTTGAGGTTGCGCAATTTATGGAGCGTGTCGGTATCGAATATTCAATTGACATTGTAGGGTCTGGCCCGCTTGAAAAAAAATTAGCTTTGAAAATAGAAAAGCAATACAAGGATAGAATTCATATGCTTGGTCCCACTCGCTTTGACAAAATGAAAAGTCTTTATTTACAACATGATTTTTTTATCTTCCCATCGGATCGTAGGGAGGGGTGGGGCGCAACCTTGAATGAAGCAATGTCCTATGGTTGCATACCTCTCGCCAACAAAAGTGCTGGCTCTGCTATGGTTTTGATTAAAGATGGAATTAATGGATATTTATACAAAAAGCGAATAGAAGAGGCGTTAGTAAAAATGGTAGCCGATTCAAGTCTAAAAAAACTAAGTGAATTTTCCGAAACAGCAAGTAAAACAATCGTGGAAGGATGGAACTATAATTTGGCTGGAAATAGGCTTTATCAAATATTTTCAAATGTTCTAAATAAAAAAGATTGTTGTCTTTACGCATCCGGTACGTTAATGTCTCAATACAATACAAAAAAAGGTAAAAAGTAAGATGGGCAGGCATATTGTAGTTGTTAGCGATTATGGATATATAAATGGTGGCAATGCAAAAATTGCTATATATACCGCAATAGGTTTGGCTGACTCCGGCGAGGATGTTACCTTTTTTTGCGGCACGAAAACTATTTGCGACGAATTGAAAGAATCGCAATGTCACCTTCTAGTCTTAAACCAAGAAGACATCCATCAAAAAAATACGTTATTGGCAATTAAAGAAAATCTTAATAACAAAGTTGCTTACAAAGCTTTTAAAAAACTAATTGATTCATTTGGTGATGACGAAGTTATTGTCCATATTCATTCTTGGTGCAAGGCTATTTCTTCTTCGCCATTCCGATATCTAAAATCCAAAGGCAATGTAAAAGTTGTTTTGACTTTGCACGATTATTTCTTCGTATGCCCGAACGGTGGATTATACAACTACAAAAAAGGCAAAATATGCAAGATTGGTAATGATTTCAAATGCTTTTTTACAAATTGTGACAAACATAATTATTGCCAAAAAATCTTCCGCTTCATACGTTATAAAAAACAACAAATAGACATGGAAGCTGTCAAAAATTTCATCTATATTTCTAGTACGAATAAAAATGCATTTGAATCAAGATACAAAAAAGAGGGCAACTTTTATTACGTTCAAAACTTTGTTGAATTAGGGCAAGAAATGCATATTGATTTCGACAAAAACTCTTTATATTTATATATTGGAAGAATTTCAGAGGAAAAAGGCATTGACCTTTTTTGCAAAGCGTTAGCCGTGGCTGGCAAGAGAGGAATAATTATTGGAGATGGACCTTTAGCTAAGAAAATCAAGAAAAAATATCCTTTAAACGAATATCCGGGTTGGCTTTCAAAAGAAGGCATGATTCCATTTATCAAGCGTAGCAAGGCGCTTGTGTTCCCTTCAAAGTGGTATGAGGCTTCACCTTTAACGCCCATCGAAATGGCGTCTTATGGTTTACCCATTATTTGTAGTTCTGTATGCGCCGCCTCTAACTTTGTGAGTGAAACAAAATGTGGAGTTGTCTACCACGACTACAACGAGTTACTATCTATATTGAAAGATGATAACTTACGATTGAAATGTCAAAAAACACTCGGAGATTTTTCCTTAAAAAGGTATATTGAAAACATAAAAAATGTATATAAACAATTGTAGAGCAATCAAATTAAGAAACAACGCATTTGCGGATTTTGTCAAAACAAAATCTTTATTTCTTTTTTTGTGGGAATTTTTTCTATTGTTTCTAGCAATTTCTTATGTGCCTCAAAGAGCGAATCCATCTAATTTAATATTAGCCATCATTCATATTGCGTTTGGCATCGTGTTTGTAATTTATGCAAAAAAAGAGTTACCTGTTTCTTATTTAATAATAGGTGCTATATTCGATATTCTCATACCTTTAACCTCGTTCAAAAATATCGAAATCAGGGCTATGACAAATGCAGAATGCCTTTATTGCTTGCTAGCGGAATTGATTCTATATTTTTCTTTTATTTGCGTTGACTTAGGAACAATCAACGTCAGAACTGAAAGAATACTTTTCAAGAAATCAAAAATTTCCCGCCTTGAAGAAAAGATCTACGCATTCATTCTTTTAATCGGTGTATTAAGTCTTCTATATAACTCATACCGTAATGGAATTGCAATTTTTAAGTTCATACACAATGTAAACTACACGGAATCTGAACCATTTCCTTTATATAGCTTTTTCACCACTCTCCCCTGCCTTTCCATTTTTCTATTGGTCAAAGAGGGAGCTGCAAAAAAGAAAAAAACATACATATTTTTAATTCTATTGTTTATTTCATTGCAACTGCTCTCTGGAAAAAGATGGGGCCTATTTGTTTTAGCCATCTTTCTCGCAAGTATTATCGACTTTCGCAAACTTTCTTGCCGTTCGATATTGATAATTGGCTCACTTGGAACTCTCTTTTTCCTATTTTATACATTATTTCGTAGCAATAACGAAATTCTTACTACATACAGGCCGTGGTTAAATACAGAATCGTTGCGTTTGCAGTATAAGTTAACAGAGCTTTATCGCTATTTCGGAATGAGTCAGCGAAACTTCTCTTTGTATTTTACCCCCGAAAATTGCGGACCATTATTTCAAAGAACAGGATATTTCTTTTTAAAATTTTTCGGCTTCAAAAACAATTCTAATTTGATTTTCGTTAATGGTTACAATGTCTGCAATATCATCGGTTATATGCTGATGGATTTTGGCAATTTTTGGTTCATTGGTTTATTTATATGGGGCGCCGCCATGCATCTAATTGATGCGCTACACGAAAAAAAATCGAGTTCATTGTTACTAAGCATCCTTTTTGGTTTTTCTTTCTTGTCGTTAACGCTTTCTTTTTACGCCTATTTAGATTCTTTCATTTCTTTTGGGGTTGTTTTCCCAATTGTCTATTTTTCTATTCGCTTTTTTTGTAGAAAGGTTGTTAAAAAATGATAACGATACTATGCAGCAACAAAGACGATTTTATGTTCAAACATTTATCGTCGAACGTAGATACTTTTTATAAAATAGGACTCGTGAACGCACCGATAAAATCAAAAATTACAAAGACGATTGCTATTTTTTTATCAATATTTCATCTCCAGTTCCTGCTATATGGTAAGTGGAAACGTTTTATTAAAGGCAACAAATTTATCGTTACAGACGACGTTGGTCTTCACTTAGATGTCGTTAAGTACATAAACAGGTACAAAGATAACTTTACTGTTTTTTTATGCAATCCTGTTAAAACCGTTTCCGGAAAGAGCAATCTCAATAAATTAAAATGCAAGGTCATTACCTTCGATAATGGTGATGCCAAAAAGTATAATTTAATCCATTACCATTATTTTTGTCCGTATCTTCCTGAAAAGGTGCCAAGTCAAAATAAATACAATTTAATGTTCGTTGGATTTGATAAAGGCAGAAGAGAAAAAGTAGAAAGGATAGTGAAGGCAACGCAATTAAATAACAACTATATAAAGATAATAACTGGTACGATCTTTGCATTATCTTACGAAGAATATTTAAAAATCCTCTTTGCATCAAAGGCAATCATTGAAATTGTCCAAGATGGCCAGGAAGGAATTACGTTAAGGACAATAGAATCGTTGTATTATAAAAAGAAATTAATAACAAACAATATTGGCATACGTAAACTTCCTTTTTATAATCCAAACAATATATTCGTTGTTGAGGATTTTAAAAAAATAAACGCTAATGACCTGAAACACTTTTTAGAATCAAATTATTGTAAAATCGATGATGTCTTTTTTAATGAATATAAACCAAATGAATGGCTGAATAAAATAGAACGGATTGGATTTTTTAATATATAATAAGCACTATCGATTTGGATATCGTTTCAAGTAACCTAAATGGAAAAGCAAGCTGGTAATAATATACTCCACATTACAAAACGTTATCCTCCTTATGTTGGAGGAATAGAAACAGTCTGCCACGATATTTGTGAAAGCATTCGCGATAATAGTCCTTCAACAAACCAACTCGTTTTAGCGTACAACGACAAACCTGAAACAAAAAATGAGATTTACGAAGATATCCATGTTATTCGAGCAGGTGTAGAAAGAGTAATCGCGTCTCAGCCATTATCAAAAGAATATGGCAAATTAATCAATCAATGCTTTGAGACATTTGAGCCAGATACCATTCATTTTGATTTTCCAAACCCTTACGCTGCTCATTATTTACTAAAAGCAATGAAGCAATACCACTTCAAGGGCAAATTCATTCTTTTTTGGCATTGCGACATCATTAAACAAAAAATCATTCGAAAACTATTCGATGGGCAAACGAAAAAATTAATCGAACGGGCTGATACAATCGTTGTTACAAGCCCGAATTACCTAAAACATACAAGCTTTTTGCCAAGATATCCAAATAAGCATTACGAAATTTTGCCATTAAGAGTTGGCGATAATCGTCTCATTGTTACTGAAAAAGAACAACAGAATGCACTAGATATTAAAGCGCAATATCCAAACAAAAAGATTGGTTTTTTCTTTGGACGTCACGTTCCTTATAAGGGCCTAGAATATCTCATTGAAGCAGATAAATATCTTGATCAAAACAAAGTTCAATTATTGATTGCGGGCACTGGCCCTTTAACCGAAGAATTAAAAGAAAAAACAAAGGGTTTAGCTAACATCACTTGGTTAGGAAGGTTATCAGAAGATAACGTAAATACTTATTTGCTTGCATCTGATTTCTTCGCGTTCCCCTCTATCACTAGGAATGAGGCTTATGGCATCTCACTCGCGGAAGCACTCTATTTTGGAAAACCCGCCGTCACATTCACAATTCCTGGTTCAGGTGTTAACTGGGTGAATATTGATGGCGAAACTGGTCTAGAAGCTCCAAATAGGGATCCAAAGGCTTTAGCAAGCAATATTACAAAGCTCGTCGAAGATAAATCGCTATACGAAAAATTATCAAAAGGTGCTTACGATAGAGCACATCTATATTTCACAAAAGAACATTTCACTAAAAGAGTGTTAGAAATCTTTAGCGAACCAAAATAAAAGACGATTACTTTTTCTCTTCTAATATCTTTTTAATCTCATCGGATTTATCGACATTCGTCACATAGATGCCGTCTTTTGAGGCGGATACGATGACGTCTTTTAATCCGTTCACAATAATCGGCGTATTTGTTTCATTAACGATTTTAACGTTCTTGCAGTCGTTAATGATTCCTTTTCCGAATACTGATCCTTCCATGAAATCCGTGAAAGCGTTCCAACTACCTAAATCTTCCCAGCGACCACTAAATCTCATCACACGAATACTTGATTCATGCTCCACTACCGCGTAATCAACGCTGATTTTAGTTGCGGTATCATAATGCTCAAAGAACGATTTGTAGTCCTTAAATCCTAGTAAATCCTTCGCGCGATTAAGAATATATCCTGACTTAAATCCAAAAATTCCAGCATTCCACAAAGCACCTTGCTCAATGTATTTTTTTGCGGTTTCAATATCTGGTTTCTCCGTAAAACGAAGAACCTCGCTTACTGGTCTATTATCTTTAGGAATGATGTAACCATATTTAAAAGTTGGTTCAGTTGGTTCGATACCAATCAAAGACAAATTTGATTTATTCTCGTTAACAATAGAGTCTAATTTCTTAAGCGTTTCAAAATAATCATCATCGACATAAGGATCAACCGGGCAAACAATGACGGATTCATTCTCGTCAACATGCATAATGTCACGTAAATAAGCGACCGCTAAAGCGATTGCGGGGAATGTATCTCTTCTTGCTGGTTCAATGGAAATATGAATATCTTCGCCAAGCTGTTCTTTTAATAATGGGATTTGTGCTTCTCCTGCCGCGATTAAAATATTCGCGTCAGAATCAATACGCTTAATCGAATGGTACATCCTTTGCACCATTGATTCATACGCGCCCTCTTTGTTCTTAAAGAACGGGATGAATTGTTTAGACCGAATATCGTTAGAAAGAGGCCATAGCCTTTTTCCTGATCCACCTGATAGTAAGATAATATTCATATAACGTTTTTTAACCTTCCAAATATTCTAGCAAAGTCTTTAATAAAACTCGCTAGGTGATTGCAACTACCATTATCTAGATGTGCAAGAATTGCTCTACTCACAATATCAAAATATATTTGTTCATTAGATAAATACTTTATTGATTTTATTTGCTTGCTTCGAAATGCACTAGTCAACGATAAGTAGACAGTATTGCAGGAAGTTGTAGACAGGTTCTTGGGGTTTTGGAGCCACCGAGCTTCTTGAGGTACTCATCCTTGTACTGTTTCGGGGTGAGGTAGCCAAGGCAGCACATCGGCCTTTCCTCGTTGAAGAACCTTATGTATTCCCTAACTTGGGCGGGGACGTCCCCGCAATCCTTGATGTCGAAATCGATGAAAAGCTCTGTCTTGACCCAGCCGTTGATCGATTCCATCGCGCCGTTCTGGGTCGGCGTGCCGGGATCGGGCATCGTCCTCGTGATATCGTATGGGAGAAGGAGCTCGTTGAAGGCCTTCGAAGAGTACACGGACCCGTGGTCGGTATGGAATGATAAAGTAAATATATTTTTTACCATTTTAGGGAAAATATCCTTCGCCAATGTT
>ERZ808252.491-NODE-491-length-38025-cov-6.257019_pt1 | contig 38025 bp, 33 predicted proteins | sample MGYA00521242_ERZ808252 | MGnify/ENA primary metagenome ERZ808252 (study PRJEB31516, sample SAMN03275581) | gut metagenome | biome: mammalia-associated habitat; material: feces | host: Papio cynocephalus | place: Kenya | collected 2012-08-07 ...
TAGGACCTCCAGATTATGAGTCTGTTGCTCTAACCAACTGAGCTAAAAGCCCGATCTCAACCAATGTGTGGTCAAGTTTGCGGATGCAAAGGTAATGGGTTTATGGCGAATTACCAAATTTTCGGTCGAAAATCATCGTGAAATATTGCGGTTTTGTGATTTTTTTATAAAAAATGCGGGGTAGAGGCACTGCGAAACAAGGATATTTCACCATTTATATTAACTTTGCAACGTATTATAATACAAAGTAAAGACATTATGACAGAAGAAACTTGCAAGACGGGAAGTCTTTGTGGATTGGATAATGACGGGGTGGAGAAGAGTCGCAAGCAACACGGCTCTAATACCCTTACTCCGCCAAAGCGCGATAGCCTATGGCGACAGTATATGGAGAAATACAAGGACCCTATAATACAGATACTCCTCGTTGCAGCAGCCGTATCGCTCGTGCTTGCCTTTATCGAGAACGATTTTGTGGAAACGATAGGTATCTTCATCGCCATTTTCCTTGCCACGACGATAGGTTTCGTCTTCGAGGTGGATGCAGCAAAGAAATTTGACGTACTGACGGCACTCGGCGAGGAACAGCCCGTGAAGGTGCGTCGCAACGGACATGTGGTGGAGATACCGCGCAAGGACGTTGTCGTGGGCGACATCGTCCTGATAGAAACAGGCGACGAGATACCTGCTGACGGCACGCTGCTCATGGCCCGCAACCTGCAGGTGGACGAGTCGTCGCTGACGGGTGAGCCGATAGCGGAGAAACAAGTGATAGGAGAGCTCTCGGACTTTTCCGAGAACTCTGAGAACTCCGAGAACTCTGAGAATACATACCCCGTTAATCAAATCCTTCGCAGCACCATGGTGATGAGCGGCAGCGCCACATACCGCGTTACAGCCGTTGGCGATAATACAGAGATAGGAAAGGTGGCGCGCAGCAGCAGTGAGACGCCAACAGTGAAGACACCCCTCGCCATGCAGCTCGACCGTCTGGCAAAGATTATCAGCAAGTTCGGTTTCGGACTCTCGGTTGCTGCTGCCGTAATCTTCCTTGTCCACGATATCCTCGTAGACCCGCTGTGGCACACCACAGACTATTTCCGGATGGCAGAAGTAGTGTTGCAGTATTTCATGATGGCTGTAACGCTCATCGTTATGGCGGTGCCCGAGGGACTGCCGATGGCAATCACCCTTGCCCTTGCCCTCAACATGCGGCGCATGCTGAAGAGCAAAAACCTGGTGAGAAAGCTCCATGCCTGTGAGACTATGGGCGCCGTAACCGTGATATGCACCGACAAGACCGGAACCTTGACAGAAAACCGCATGGAGGTGGCAGACGTGTTGAGGCTTAACGGCAGCGAGGAGATGCTCCGTGTAGCCTTCGCCCTGAACTCTACGGCGCATCTTGATGCTGAAGGCAGCGACAGCGGTATCGGTAATCCTACGGAAATAGCTCTGTTGCTGTGGCTGAAGGCTAATAACATAGACTATCATAAGCTGCGTGGTTTGAATGAGCCGCTTTATCAGCTTCCGTTCTCCACGGAGCGCAAATACATGGCAACTGTAATAACAGCTAACGGCAAGACCTATCTCCTTGCCAAGGGTGCACCGGAGATAATAATATCGGCATGCCAAACTTCAGAAAACCAGAAGACAGAGGCTGAACACAAACTGCAAGAGTGGCAACAGAAAGCCATGCGCACACTCGCCTTTGCATACAAAGAACTTGCCGACGAAACTTCGCCCGACGATATGGAGCGGGAGGCGCAGTCGCTTGGCAATATGACTCTACAGGCTGCCGTGGCTATCAGCGACCCAATAAGGAAGGATGTTCCGGCAGCTGTAGCCGAATGTCAGAAAGCTGGCATAGAGGTGAAAATCGTTACTGGCGACACCTCGGCTACGGCAAAGGAGATTGCTCGGCAGATAGGGATATGGAAAGACAATACAGACGAAAAAGATATAATGACGGGTGCTGACTTCGCCGCCCTTGCCGACGATGAGGCTCGCAAGCGGGCGGAGTCGTTGAAGGTGATGTGCCGTGCGCGCCCTGCCGACAAACAGCGACTGGTGAATCTGCTGCAGGACAGCGGACAGATTGTTGCCGTTACGGGCGACGGTACCAACGATGCGCCTGCCCTAAATCATGCCCACGTGGGACTATCGCTCGGCTCGGGCACTAATGTGGCAAAGGAGGCGAGCGACATGACGTTGCTCGACGACTCCTTCGGCAGTATCGTGAACGCCGTGATGTGGGGAAGGTCGCTATACAAGAACATACAGCGCTTTCTCTATTTCCAGCTCACGGTGAATGTAGCCGCCTTGCTGCTCGTGCTTGCCGGTTCGGTGATAGGCACCGAGATGCCGCTTACCGTTACCCAGATTCTGTGGGTAAACCTCATAATGGATACCTTTGCAGCCATGGCGCTCGCCTCATTGCCGCCGACAAAGGAGGTGATGGACGAAAGACCGCGCAAGGCAAGCGATTTCATAATCACCAAACCGATGCTCAGGGGCATTGTTGGAATGGGAGTGATGATGTTCATCGCCCTGTTCGTTTATCTGCTCCACTGTCTTCAGGGCGACGGCGATGTGCAGATACACGAGCTCTCGATGTTTTTCACCACCTTCGTGATGCTCCAGTTCTGGAACATGCTCAACGCCAAGGCACTCGGCAGTGGCAAGTCGGCATTCCACGGAATAAAGAACGACAGAGGGCTGCTCACCGTTATGCTAATGATACTTGGCGGACAGTGGCTGATCGTTACCTATGGTGGCAAGATGTTCCGCTGCGTGCCACTGTCGCTCGAGGAGTGGCTGGTGATAACTGTAGCCACATCTGCTGTGCTCTGGATTGGTGAGCTGTGGAGATTATTTAGCAAAAAACAAAACAACGATGATAAGTAATAAAATCCATAATCTAATCTTCGATCTCGGTTGCGTTATCGTAGACCTCGACAGACAGAAGTGTATCGAGGCTCTGGAGCGCATCGGTGCCGGAGAGATAGCCCATTATGTTGACGAGTGCAAGCAGATAGACATGTTTCTCGACCTTGAACTTGGTAAGATAGATGTGGCAGAGTTCTGTAGGGAGATAAGGAAACGCGCTCCGGGCTGCAAGGCTTCCGACGAGGAGATAAGTAGGGCGTGGGGCGAACTCCTCACGGGTATCCCCGTGGAGCGCCTGCAGATGATAGAGCGTCTGCACAGGAAATACAACATATATCTCTTGAGCAACAGTAATCCGGTGCACTGGGATAAGTCGGTAGATAACTTCTTCCCCAAGGCGGGCCATGAGCCGGAATACTATTTCGACAAGATGTTTATATCTTATAAGATGGGAATGGTGAAGCCCGACCCGCGGATTTTTGAAACCCTTATCCGTGAGACCGGTATCATTCCAGAGGAAACTCTTTTTATTGACGACTCCACGGCAAATTGCCGCGCTGCCGAAGAATTCGGCATCAATACGCTGCATGTAACCCACGGCAGCGAGTGGCTGGAGGAATTCTCTGGCGGCTCTGAGTCTTATGAGGGTTCTGGGAGTTCTAAGAGTTCTGAGGGTTCTAAGAGTTCTGAGGGTTCTGAGTTCTCGGAGAAAATTGTAGCCACAATCGGTTTCTTTGATGGTGTTCACCGCGGTCATCGCTATCTGATAGATCAGGTGAAGGCAGTGGCAAGGGAGCATGGCGCAGAGTCGATGGTGATAACCTTCGACCGTCATCCGCGAGAGGTGCTCCACAGTGATTACCAACCACAGATGTTAAGCACGCTCAGCGAGAAAACGGAAATGATAAAGGCAACGGGTGTAGACCACTGCGAGGTGCTGCCGTTTGATGAGGCTATGGCGTCATTGTCGGCGTATGATTTCATGAAGATGGTGTTGCGCGACAGACTCGGCGTGAAATATCTTGTCATCGGCTACGACAACCGCTTCGGACATAACCGCTCGGAGGGCTTTGACGATTATGTACGGTTTGGCAGAGAACTCGGCATCGAGGTGATACGTGCCAAGGCTTTTGTGCTCAACGGCGTGAATGTCAGTTCGTCGGTAGTGCGCTCCTTCCTCTCCGCAGGCGAGGTGGAGATGGCTGCAATGTGTCTCGGCTACAGATATTCCATAAGCGGCAAGGTGGTGAGCGGCGTGCAAGAGGGAAGAAAAATGGGCTTCCCCACGGCAAACATCGACATAAAGGGGATAAAGAAGATGCTGCCGGCAAATGGCGTGTATGCTGTCGTGGCGTTGCTAAGCGACGGCTCGCAGTATCAGGCGATGATGAATATCGGTATGCGTCCTACGTTTCATGGCGAGAAGACCACACTTGAGGTGAACCTCTTTGACTTTAGCGGCGACCTGTATGGCAAGCAGCTCTCGGTGTCGTTCGTAAAGCGGATTCGCGAAGAGAGAAAGTTTGAGTCGGAGAAGGCTCTAAAGCGACAACTCGAAAAGGATAGGGAAGAGTGTTTGAAGATTGAAAAATGGAAAGATTGAAAAATTGAAGGATTGAAGAAACAAGATTGAAAGATTGAAGGATTGAAAGGCGAAATGGATAATAAGAATAATACGACAAAGGATGTGGCAATACTTGTCTTTAAACAAGTTTTTGCCTTCATTGCTATCATAGTAATTAGCAGTTTGATTGTTCAGGGTGTATGGAAGCTGATAGCCGGTAAGGACGGTGGCATTAATGCCATGATTCTTACATCGGCAGTGTACAGTCTGCTTGTGTTGCTGGTATTTATCAGGATGAAATGGAGCGTCTTGTCGCCGGCGTATATGCAGAGCCGTCCGTGGGCAGTACTTGCATGGACTGCAGTGGCCGGAGTGGGGGCAATAATCCCGGAGATGTATCTGGAGGAACTGATGCCCGACCTTAAAAATTTGGTGGAGAAGGAGATGATGGAATTGATACACAACGACTTTGGGTATTTCACGCTCTGCCTCTTTGCCCCCTTTGTTGAGGAAACGGTGTTTCGCGGTGCCGTGCTCCGCACGCTGTTGCCACGGATGAAGAGCCGTTGGGCGGCGATAGCAATATCCGCAGCACTGTTCTCGCTAGTACATATGAATCCGGCGCAGATGCCCTTTGCTTTTGTTGCCGGACTGATGCTCGGTTGGCTATACAGCCGCACGGGGAGCATTCTGCCGGGCGTTGCCTACCATTGGGTGAACAACACCATGGTGTTTGCCATGGCGCGCCTCTTGCCGCCGCAGATAATAAACGGACATCTTATTGATATCTTTGGCGGCGACCATAGGCGGATGACACTGGCGGTAATCTTCTCGCTCTTTATCCTCCTGCCGGCAATATACCAGCTGAATGTAAGAACGAGAAAAGCTTAGCTTGTATAATTCATCGGATAATGTATTCAAGTTTCGGATTTATGGCTCTATTTAATATTCTCCTATGAATAATACAGCTTAGGAAGGAAACAAAAAAGAGAAAAACTTTCTTTGTGTCCGTGTAAAACATTACCTTTGTACGCAAAAACGAAAAGTAATGAGAAACGGAATATTCGTAGGAAGTTTTGACCCCTATACGATAGGTCATGATTCCATCGTGAGGCGCGCCCTGCCGCTATTCGACAAGATAATCATCGGCGTGGGCTTCAACGAGCGGAAGAAATATATGCAGACCACCGAGCAACGCGTGAAAACGATAAAGAAGATATACGAGAGCGAAACGAAGATAGAGGTAAAGCAGTATAACGACCTGACCGTAGACTTTGCCCGTCGCGAACAGGCGGAGTTTATCATCAAGGGAGTGCGAAGTGTGAAGGACTTTGAGTATGAGCGCGAGCAAGCCGACATCAACCGTCAGTTAACGGGCATAGAGACAGTGCTCTTCTTTGCTGAGGCAGGTATGGAGAGTATCAGTTCGAGTGTCGTCAGAGAACTCGTGCATTTCGGAAAAGACGTAAGGCGGTTCTTGCCAAATCAAATTAAGAGTTAAGAGTTAAGATTTAAGAGTTGTCGGCTTTGCCGATTAAGAATTGGAGAATTAAGATTTGAGGAATTTCAATGAGAACTCTAAACTCAAAAACTCTAAACCGCAGCGAGAATAACTCTACATTCTACATTCAAATAACTCTACATTCAAATAACTCTACATTCTACATTCTAAATTCTACATTCAAATAACTCTACATTCAAATAACTCTACATTCAAATAACTCTACATTCAAATAACTCTACATTCTACATTCTACATTCTAAATTCTACATTCAAATTATGATAACATACAATTCAGACGGCGTGAAGATGCCGAAAATAAGAAAGCGCGACACATCGGCTTGGATAAAGGCCGTTGCCGCCACGTATGGGCGTAAAGTGGGCGACGTGGGCTACATGTTCGTCAGCGACGAGAAAATCCTTGAGGTGAACCGTGAATACCTCGGACACGACTATTACACGGATGTCATAACCTTCGACTACGACGAGGACGATATCGTGAGTGGCGACATCGTTATCTCGCTCGATACCGTGCGCTCCAATGCCGAACTCTTCGGCAAAGAGTATGACGACGAGTTGCACCGCGTCATCATCCACGGCATACTCCACCTTTGCGGTATCAACGACAAGGGACCTGGCGAACGCGAGATTATGGAGGCAGCCGAGAACAAGGCGCTGGCGATGCTTTAGTCCTCAAACGGCAGTTCCGGTTCCTGCGACCCAAGTAAATTATAACTCATGCGATGATACGGACTGACACCGTGCTGGCGAATAGCCTCACGGTGTTTTTTCGTTGGATACCCCTTGTTGCTCTTCCAGTCATACTGCGGATATTCTTCGGCAAGCCTGTCCATATAGTCGTCGCGATATGTCTTTGCAAGAATACTTGCTGCAGCGATAGCCATATACTTACCGTCGCCCTTCACGATTGTAGTATACGGCAAGTCCTTGTAAGGTTTAAACCTGTTTCCGTCTACAATCACCGCCTCCGGTCTCACCTTCAGTTGGTCGAGAGCGCGGTGCATGGCGAGGAAACTGGCATTCAGAATATTTATCTTGTCGATTTCCTCCGGCGTAACGATGCCCACCGCCCATGCCACGGCATCCCTTTCAATCACCTCCCGCAGTTGTTTCCGCTTGCGGTCGGTAAGTTTCTTAGAGTCGTTGAGTAATTCATTCTTATAGTTTGGCGGCAGAATTACGGCAGCTGCATACACACTGCCGGCAAGGCATCCGCGTCCTGCCTCGTCGCAGCCAGCCTCTATCATTCCCTCATAATAGTGGTTTTCCAACATATGCTTATTGTTTTTTTATAATATATACGTGATTTCTTCATATTTATTGTGTCTGTATATAATAGAATGTTGTCTACAGGATTATTCCGACTTCCGTTTGTTGGGACATATGAATTATATAGATTAGGGTATATTAAATCGATATTTATATAGAAAATTACTTATTTGTCAGTGTCGAATAATTTGTACACCACTGGCGGCTAATGGTTCACCACTGGCGGCTAATGGTTCATTGGTGGTGAATAATGGTACGCCAGTGGTGTACGAATTATTTGATGCAGTTATGCTCCTTATTTATTCGTTAATCTCTTTAATATACATTATTCTATGAAAAAACAGACAATATATTAGATATTTGTATTAAGTAGAGACAGCCGAAAGTTATAAAAACGTAAAAAATAACGAATTGTAGAACAATGGAACGTTTTTATATGTAATTTTGCAAAATATTTCCGTTATACAGTTTTTTTATAAAAAATAAATGGCAATAGGTATTACACATAATTAATTATAATATGAAGAAAATTTTTACTTTATTAGCTTCGGCACTCTTTGCCGTAACAGTAAGCGCAGAGAGCTACACAGGCGCACTGAAAGTAACAGTAAACGGCATTTCTACCGATGCTGGAAATGCAAACGTTGAAATGACTCCAAACGGCGATGGAACCTGCAACTTCTCCTTGAAGAACTTCATGTTCGTAGAGGGCGGGCAGCAGATGCCTGTAGGAACAATCAATCTTAAGAATATTCCTTACGACAAAGCAAGTGCAGTGGCTGTATTCTCAGGAGACCAGGAGTTAACAATCGCTGACGGCGATGACCCTTCTGTTCCTTTCTGGATGGGCAGTATGCTCGGCGAGATGCCTATCTTTATTCAGGGCTCTACCTACAACGGCAAGATGAAGGCTGTTATCCTTATCGATGCCAACAAGAATAACCTCGGAGTAATCAAGGTGCTCTTCGGCGAGAATGCAGACGAGGTGGGACAGATTCCTAACTCTGGTTTCGAGAAATACCACAAGGCCGGTTCTATCGACGAGGCTAACGCATGGCACTCATTCGGAAGCTGCGACGGAAAGTTTGCAAGTATGGTAAAGGGTACTGCACATACAGAGGCAGTGAAAGATGTTTGTCCAGGTACAACGGGAACAACATCATTGCGCATATTCTCTACTTCAATTTTGGGAATTTCAGCCAACGGTACTGTAACGACAGGACGTATGTCTGCTGGATCAGTTTCAGCTACGGACAAATCGAACCACGCTTACCTCGACATGTCAAAGACAGATGTTGACGGCAACGGCGATCCATTCTATGCTGCCCTTACAGCATTCCCTGACTCTATCGGCGTGTGGATGAAATACAATCCGGGCAAGAGCGGACTCAAGGCTTCTATCTCGGCAGTAATCACCGACGGAACTTACTATCAGGACCCTGAGGACAAGACATATAACAATGTTGTAGCAAAGGCAAGCAATACCGACATCGAGGAGAATGGCGGTAGCTGGCAGTACGTAACAGTGCCTTTCGACTATGCATCATATGAAAAGCCAGAGGGACTGGAGATTGCCGGCAGGGCAATGCTCGTAACAATGTCTACATGTGCTACTCCTGGTGGCGGTACAGGCAATGACAATCTGTATGTTGACGACCTGCGTCTGATCTACAACTACAAGCCACAGGCTCTCTCATACAACGGGGTCGCTTTTGCAGACTTTGCCACAGACAAGTTCGAGTACACACTCACAGGTGTAGACAACTTTGATGAGGATTTCCTGACTGCAGTAGTTCCTACTGATGAATACGAGGAGTCTAAGGTTGTAGTAGAGGATGAGGAGAATCCGGGCAACGGAACAGTTTTCTACACTCTTATCTCGGGTGACTTCCAGAACACCGTTACTTATACTATCCACTATGCCGGTACTACTGGTATCAACGGCGTGGAGAACTCCAAGAGCAACGGCGTTGCAGGAATCTACGACCTCAGCGGTCGCCGCGTAAGCATGAATGCCGGACAGCATGGCGTGTTCATCATCCGCACTGCTGATGGCAAGACTTACAAAGTGAACAAATAATCAGACAAGAGAGCATTCGTTGTTCTTCTAAGAATATAATCCCGGACAGGAAAGTCCGGGATTTTTCTTTTTTAAGGATTTATCAGTCTGCTGTTTTGTACTTTACCATATTATCATTATCTTTGTAACGGAATAGCATACCCACATTCAAGTGGCGGGCTATAAAAATAAGAAAAGGAGAGAAGCATTATGATAAAAAATGAAGAAAACTACATAAGGTTCGACTGGGCAATGAAGCGCTTGCTGCGCAACAAGGCTAACTATGCCGTGATAGAAGGGTTCCTGTCGTCTCTGATAGGAAAGAAATTCAAAATCCATAGATTTCTTGAAAGCGAAAGCAATCAGGAAGACGAGGAAGACAAATACAATCGTGTGGATATTCTGGCAGAGAGCGAAGACGGAGAATTGTGTATCATTGAGGTGCAGAATAGCCGAGAACTGACTTATTTCCACCGTATGCTGTATGGCGTTTCGAAGGCAATAACAGAATATATAGGAATTGGCCAGCCATACGAAGAGGTGAAGAAGGTATACTCCGTAAATATCGTATACTTCGAACTGGGACAAGGCAAAGACTATGTATATCATGGTAGAACGGAGTTTATCGGAATACACGAGCCACATGACGAACTGAAACTCTCTGTTAGGCAGAATGAAAGATTCTTCGGCAACAGAGAGAAGGATATAATGAAAAGAAAAGGAGCGGCAGATGTGTTCCCTGAATATTATGTGCTGCGTGTAAATGATTTCGACAAAATTGCAACGACACCTCTTGACGAATGGATAGAATTCCTCAAAACCGGCAACATCAGCAGCAAGGCTACAGCAGCAGGACTTGCCGAAGCGCGAGAGTGCTTACGCGTCGATTCCCTTCCGGTAAACGAGAAGCAAGCTTATTTCCGACACATGGAATCTGTAAGACACATGAAGAGCCTATTTGATACAAGTCGTGATGAGGGATATCAGGAAGGGTATGATGAAGGACGAGAAAAAGGAATGGAACAAGGGAAAAAAGAAGGAATGGAACAAGGGAAAAAAGAAGGAATAGAACAAGGGAAAAAAGAAGGAATAGAACAAGGGAAAAAAGAGGGAATAGAACAAGGAATAGAACAAGGAATAGAACAAGGAATGAGAAAACGTTCTTTTGAAATCGCAAAACAAATGAAGAACCTTGGGTTGACAACTGAACAGATTTCTTTGGCAACAGGTTTATCTTCCATTGAAATAGAAAAATTATAATTCTATTTTTAGAATACAAAGAATTAATAGGGTATATCGTAACGGAGATTATGTCGTTATGGTATACCTTGTCTTGCACTTTTCCCCTCATTTTGTGCGATTTACCTCCATATTCTTGTATCATAAAATATTTTAGCGTAACTTTGCCAAGAATTTTGTGAATTAAAATATAACATTGAATTTAATGAGGCATTCAATCCTTTTACTCTCGTCGCTTGCTGGATGCACCATGCTGACATCCTGTTTTAAAGACGAACCACTGAACGCAGAGTGTGATATAGAACAGGCTTACGTACAGATTGACGACCCACTGACAATTTTTACTCAGGTAGATCTTGCTACTAAAAATGTGGCGTCAAACGAAACTAACGTTGTATTCACTATAAAGCCTGATGCAGACGTAAGCAATATCCCGGTATCGTTTAAAATAACTCCTGGTGCTACAATATCTCCAGAAAGCGGCACACCGCTCGACTTCTCGGGTGAAATGCCACAGCATTACACCGTTACGTCGGAAGACAGAAACTGGACAAGGGACTATACAGTTACATTCCGAGTGAACGACCTTTATGAGCTCCCTACACATTTCGGCTTCGAGAACCACGAAATATATGATGGTGCTGGAGTGAAGGATTATTATGTGTGGTATGATATCAACAAGTTCGAAAAGAGGGTAGATACCTGGGCTACAGGAAATTCCGGATACAGAATGAGTAAACTCAACGAGTCGCACGACCTGTTCCCATCTGTGCCAGTAAATGATGGGAATGGACCTGAAAACGGTAGTTACGGTGAGTATGTGAAACTCACGACTTGTGACACCGGACCTTTTGGAAAATATTCAAATCCAAAGATGCTTATCGCTGCCGGAAACCTCTTTATCGGAAAATTCAATACCGACATAGCTCTAAAGAAGCCGATGATTGCTACGGAATTTGGACTGCCTTTCAATAAAATACCAAAGCGCCTGAGAGGATGGTATAAATACACTCCGGGTAGCAAGTTCCAGGACAAGGACGGCAAGCCTGTATCCGGAAGAGTTGACCAGGGCGACATTTATGCTGTGCTCTACCGCAACCACAGCGATGATGGTAAGGCTTTTGTATTGAACGGCAACGATGTGAAAACAAACAAATACATAGTGGCTATCGCTGAATTGGGAACAATCAACAATACTCCCGACTGGACTCATTTCGATATAGAGTTCAAATATAAAGACGGGTTCGATTTGAGCAATCCCGAATTCTTGAAGGAACTTAGAAATCAAAACGGATACAGTCTTACTATTGTTTGTACATCAAGCATCGAAGGAGCTAAATTCGAAGGTGCCGTAGGTAGCACACTTTGTATTGACGAGTTTGAACTGGAGTGTGAATAACAGTATATAAATAAGAATATGAGGAAGATAATCATATCGCTGCTCCTTGCAGCATCTGCCACGCTGACAACTGTGGCTGGCAATATTTTTGACAATTTAAAATACGACCTTCGTGTAGGATATAACATCGGAGGTGCGGCTCCTATGGGCATGCCGGCAACAATTCGTTCGCTGGATGCTTATAGGCTGACACCAAGCGTGATGCTCGGACTCGGAGTTTATAAACCTCTTGACAACCATTGGGGACTTACCACCGGATTGCGTATCGAGAATAAAGGAATGAATATTGATGCCAAGGTAAAGGGCTATCACATGAAAATTGTACGAGGAGGCGAAGAAATGGAAGGCGTATTCACAGGTACTAATCATTCTGAGGTTGAACAGTGGATGCTGACTTTGCCACTTCAGGCTACTTACTACTTTGGAGATAAAGTGTGCTTGAAGCTCGGTCCTTATCTCTCGTATGTACGCTCACACACTTTTAAAGGCTATGCCTGTGACGGATATCTACGCAAAAGAGACGATATGAATATGAAGCCAGATGACCCAAGGGGACAGAAAATAGAACTCGGAAGTAAGAACGAAGGACGTGGCGACTATGATTTCTCTGATGATATGCGCAACCTGCAGTGGGGTATGATGCTCGGTGCCGACTGGCGCTTCCACAGGTCTTGGGGCGTGTTTGCGGATTTGTCGTGGGGATTTACAGGCATCTTTAAAAGCAGTTTTACAGTGATGGACCAGAAACTCTATCCTATATACGGCACTGTGGGTGTAACCTATAAACTAAGATAATACTTTTGCATAAATGCTTTAAAAGATATAAATACGTTTAATGGTAGACAAGGAAACTTTATCATATATCAAGAAACATCGGACGGATGACCCTCGCAAGCTTGCCTTGCAGAGTCATCCGTCTGGTGTTGATATGCCGTATGCCCTGGAACAGATTGCCGGATGGCAGACGGCATGCCAGAAGCTGCCCCACTGGGCAAGTATCGAGGATATTATATATCCACCGCATCTCTCTATGGAGCAATGCTCCTCACAACCCACAGCGATATATAAACAGCAAGTGGCAAAGCGGCTGCTCGGCAACGATGCCGGCACACTCGTTGACCTTACCGGGGGTTATGGCGTTGATTTCTCCTATATCGTCCGGGCGTTCCGAAATGGTGTGTATGTGGAGCGACAGGAAGTGCTCTGCGAGGCGGCACGCCACAATTTCCCTTTGCTTGGAATAGGCAATGCCGAAATAATCTGCGGCGACGGCACGGAATATCTAAGTAGGATAGACCATGTGTCGATGATTTACCTCGATCCGGCACGACGCGACAACAACGGCGGCAGAACATACGGCATTGCCGACTGCACACCGGATGTTACGGCTCTGAAAGATGTTCTCATGGAGAAAGCCGATTATGTTATGGTTAAGCTTTCGCCAATGCTCGACTGGCATAAGGCTGTGGAGGATGTAGACAACGTCTGCGAGGTGCATATCGTGTCGGTGAAAAACGAATGTAAGGAACTGCTGCTTGTCATAGACTGTAGGGAGAACAGAAAGCAGGCGCTGCAAGTGTCTTGTGTCAATTATACAGACGACAGTACTGCAACAATGGATATTTTTAGCCCAAATAGCTGTTTAAATGCTGTCTCTGCCAGCTTTACCGACCCTGTGGAGCAATCATACATCTACGAACCAAACGCCTCTCTGATGAAGTTTGGCGGCTTTGAGCCTTTGTGTCGTAAGTATGGTGTAATGCGGATTGCCCCAAACAGCAATTTATTTGTTTCAAGGGATAATGTAGAGAATTTCCCCGGAAGACGATTCATGATAAAAGCAGTTTCGGGAATGAATAAAAAGGAGCTTCGCCATATTCTCGGAAGCATCGACAAGGCGAATGTCACTACCAGGAACTTTCCTCTTTCTGTTGCCGAACTGCGCAAGCGCTTGAAACTGAAAGACGGTGGCGATACATACATCTTAGCCACTACGCTTCAGGACGGCAGTCACAAACTGCTTGTTTGTGTACGGGAGTAGCATACAACAAAAATCAGCCCCGATGCCAATTGGCACCGGGGCTGATTTATAAAATATCAAAATTGATTATTTGATTTCAATCTTGCGGGCTTCCTTTTCGGTTGCTTTCTCAATCTTAGGAAGATCAACGGTGAGAACACCATTGTTTACGCTTGCACTAATCTTGTTTTTCTCAACATCGTCAGGCAGAAGCAATGTCTGCTCATATTTGCTGTAAGAGAACTCGCGGCGCAGATAGTGGCTCTTTTTGTCCTCCTCCTTGTTATTGCTCTTGTTCTCAATCTTGATATGAAGATTACCGTCGTGATCGATATTCACGTTGAAGTCATCCTTTGTCAAGCCCGGAGCAGCAAGCTCTACGGTGTAGTCTTTTTCGCTCTCCTTAACGTTGATTGCAGGTGCCGTAGCGTTGACTCTCGGCATGAAGTCTGTATCAAAGAAGTCGTTAAACTCATCAGGCATCCAAAGATTTCTATTCATTACTGGTAACATATCAAATACCTCCATTTTTATTTTAATTCTTTATTTATCTGTTTTCTTGAATCTCTCCAGCCCTCTTGTCTCTCGACCTTCGGTCTTTCGATTTTCACTTACTGATTATGCAATTCATGTGCCAATGGCATGAAGCTAGTTTTTATTGCCAATATGTCTTCTGTTATTGACATATCGTCAGAAAAGATTAAAATATTTAATAAATACTATGGAATATTTGACATTTTGTCAATTGCAAGCTGTTAATCTTTGTTCCATCTACCCGGTGTAACGCCCTCTGCCTCCTTAAATGTTTTGGTAAAATAGCTAAGCGACAGATAGCCGGCAAGGCGTGCCACTTCGCGCATTGCCAGTTCCGGATTGTTTTTCATCAGCTCTTTGGCGTATTCCAGGCGCAACTCGTTTATCCATTCACGAAACGACATGCTGTAATGGCTGTTTATGAACGATGATATATACGTGCGGTTTGTTCCCGTTTCGCGTGCTACATCTTCTATAGTAATACCGCCTACCGTGAATTTTCTTTCGTCTTTCCATTTCTTTAGCTGCCGCTCCAATATAGTCTCCTGCACTTTTGCCATTCCTATAGACCGTTCCTGGCTGCCAGACGGCTTGTCTTCCTTCTTGTTGCTGTTTGTTGTGCTATCAGCATATTCGCTGCCTTCATCTACGGCGAGGGCACCCTCCACATTTTCATAGAAAAGAAAATAGTTGGCATAAGATGTATAAAGATAGATATAGAATGGGATTGCCGAGATTATCCATACAAACACATACTTGCTTGGCACAAAAGTGAGAATTCCTTGTCCTACACCGAATATTATTGCCCAATATGTAAAGACCGACATCCATCGTATGTATGCCTCGCTGTCCTCAGAGTAGTAATCGTCGAGCTTCTGTTTTGCTTTACGAAAGGTTATGAATATCCGTCGTGCTACTTTCACGGCATATATTATAAAAAGAATGGCAAGGATAAACGGCATCAGCTTTCTAAGCAATCCTTCGGGCGTGTAACGCCACATCAGGTGGGTAAGCAGGCAATATACCACCCACGCTGCAAGATGCCGCTTAAAACGCTCTTTCGTAAGATGCCTACGGTCGAGGAGCATCATCAGTGCGCTGCCAAAAAGGGTTACGGCTATCCAGTATGTACACAGATTCATCAATATAGCTAACATCGGACTTGTCAGTCTAGGTGTTGCAAACATGTGTACCATATAATTTGCCGAAAGCATCAGCATGGCGAATCCCGACAACATCCTCGACTGGCGGTATGGGCGATAGTTTTCTTTCTTTGGTAATTTGCCGAAGATGAAGCGGTAGCTGAAAAATATCAGCAGTGTGAGTGATGCGCAGAGTGAGTAGTGGTATATTTCCAGTTCCATTATTTTCCTTTTTTCGGCACGAGGAGTTTCCTGTATTCTGCCGGATTGTTGAGCAGTCGGCACGCCTCTATCATCTGTTTGTCGGTGTTTAGGTTGTTTTCTATGGCTCCAGCCTGCCAATAGTAGGCAGCAACGATGTCTGCCTGTATTATTTGCTTTATGAGCGACTTGTTGCGGTCGAGGTCTGTGGCGAGGTTGTGTTTCAGTTTTTTCTCCAATGCCTCAAATTCGGGTTTTGCATCATCGTAGTAGCCCTCGAACTGTGCAATTTTCTTCAGACGGTCAAGTTCCTTGCCGCTTTCGGCATCGTATTTGAAACCACTCTTTACGACGCGCTGCTTGAAGTCTTCGTATTCCTCGTCGGAGAGTTCAAATTGCCCAGCCGGAGCTATTGTGGGGTGCTTGGATATATATTCTATCTCGTAGTTGAGCATCACTTCTGTGGAGTCGAGTCCGCTCATGCTGAGATAGTAGGCGATGTTCGGCAGCGAGTCTGGCTTCACCTCGATGTCTGGCTTTATTCCACCGCCGTCGCGCACTTCCCGTCCGTTGCGTGTATAGAATACTTTTGTCAGGCTGTCGGGGATGTGCTCGGTGTATCCGCCATGGGCATGCCTGTAGTTGATTGCCTGAATACAGCGGTTGCTCGGTATGTAATATTTACCGGTTGTCAGTTTCATTTGTCCGTTGTATGGCAAGTCTACCGGTGCCTGTACGAGACCCTTGCCGTATGTCCGGGTACCAAGTACCACGGCGCGGTCGAGGTCTTGAAGACTTCCTGATGTTATTTCGCTTGCTGATGCCGTCTCGCCGTTCACCATTACAACTATCGGCATTACCGTGTCTATCGGTTCCACTGTGGTCTGGTAGTCCTTGTTCATGCGTTTCATCTTCCCTCGTGTCTTCACTATGGTGATTCCTTTCGGCACGAACATATTTACAATGTTTACAGCTTCACTTACCGAACCGCCGCCATTGCCGCGCAGGTCAAACACGAGAGCTTTCATGCCCTGATGTTTCAGGTCGATAAAGGCTCGGCGCACGTCTTTGGCACAGTCTTCTGTGAAGCTATTGAGGTTGATGTATCCGATGCTGTCGGGGCGCATGCCGTAATACGGAAGGAAGGGTAGGGTGATAGCTCGGCGCGTGATGCGCATCTTCATTGTCTTGCCCGTAGACGGACGTTTTATCTTGAGGATGAACGTCGTTCCTGGGTCGCCACGTAGATGCGAACTGACAAAGGAGGTGTTTTTGTCGGTCATCGTTGTGTCGTCGATGCTGAGTATGATGTCGCCCTTTTTTAGTCCTGCCTCTGCCGCCGGACTACCCTCATACGGCTCGTCGATAACGACCCTGCCGAGCTGCATGTTCTGACGAATGATGGCTCCTATGCCCACGTATTTTCCAGTGAGCATATTCTTCAACTTGTTAACCTCATTCTCTGGATAATACACGGTATATGGATCGAGAGAATTGAGCATTCCCTTTATTCCGGTGCCTACTACCTCGTCGGCATCGAGCGTATCCACGTATATCATGTCGAGATAGCGGTATATGTTGTTGAATATCTCGATATTTTTCGCCACTTTGAAGTTGTGGTCTTTATCATCTTGTGCCTTTACAATACCTGCTGCAAGAGCAAGTATTAGCATGACAACTGGTATTATTTTCTTCATTTTTCTTGTTGTTTTCTATATCCGTTAATAATATAACTGCAAATCTACAAAAAAATCCCGTACTTGCCCTCATCCCGCTGTGCTTTTTTATATTCATTATATTATTTGAGGAAGCGTAAGGGATGGATAAAGAATTAAAACTTAGGAAATAAAAAAAGAGTTACCGAAGTAACTCTTTCTGCGCTTCAAGATGGGCTTGAACCAACGACCCCCTGATTAACAGTCAGGTGCTCTAACCAACTGAGCTATTGAAGCATTGTTTGCTATCGTTCTTGATTGCGGTTGCAAAGGTACGGCGTTTTTTTTATTCCTCCAAATATTTTCAAAAGAAATTTCATTTTTAGAGCAAAAAAAATGTTTTTGCAACTATTTTTATCTGTTTTACCTTAATATATAGGGGACGCGGATTACAAAAGTCAAGCACCGATATTCAATATTATGTTTCACTCGAAATGCGGGTCTTGTCGGTTTCCGACCAAAGCCCAGAACTTGATTTCTTTATATTCCAAGTTCTGGATTTTGTCCGAGCACCTTTCGCTGTTTCTCGAGAATGCCCATCAGTTCATCCATCGTAGAAGCGCGCAGCATAGCGATACGGGTTTGGCGAAAATTTGCGATGCCCTTGAATATCGGACTCGCAGCGAGATGACGTCTTGTATGAAGTATGCCACGGTATTCATCGATACGTTCCACATTGACACGCAGTTGCTCTTCGAGGATATCGAGTTTCTTGTTGAAATCAAGCGAGGCATCAGGCTGCTTACCGTCGAGATAATCACGTATTTCCTTAAAAATCCATGGTCTGCCGAATGTCGCCCGACCTATCATCACTGCGTCCACGCCATATTCTTCAAAAGCATGGCGGGTTTCCTCGGGAGTCGTTATATCGCCATTCCCGATAATAGGAATATTGATGCGCGGATTGCGCTTCACTTCGCCGATAAGGGTCCAGTCGGCATTGCCGGTGTACATCTGTGCGCGTGTCCTGCCATGAATGGTGAGAGCCTGTATACCGCAATCCTGCAACTGTTCAGCGAGGTCGGTTATAACAAGATTGTCGCTGTTCCAGCCCAATCGTGTTTTTACTGTTACCGGGGTGTTTACCGCCTTCACCACATTACGTGTAATATCGAGCAGAAGGGGAATATTCTGGAGCATTCCGGCTCCGGCACCTTTTCCTGCCACCTTCTTCACCGGACAGCCGAAATTAATGTCGATTACATCCGGATGAGCCTGATCTTCCACAATCTTGGCAGCTTCAACCATGGAGTCTACATCCCTGCCGTATATCTGTATTCCGACAGGGCGTTCTTCATCACAGACAGTAAGTTTGCTGACCGTACTCTTCACGGAGCGCACCAAAGCCTCGGCACTGACAAATTCCGTGTACACCATCGACGCACCGTATCGCTTGCAGAGCATACGAAAGCCAATATCCGTTACGTCCTCCATTGGAGCGAGGAATAAGGGATTGGCACCGAATTCTATGTTTCCTATTTTCATTTTTCTTTTTTAGTGGGTGGATAAGAGTTATAAGACTTATAGGACATATAAGGCTTATAGGACTTATAGAACATATTAGACATATAATAATGAAGAAGTTCTATCTTTTATCTAATAAGATGATATACTCCTCCGGCAAGAGCTTTCAACACGCCTTGCATTTCAAGGGTGAAGAGAGTTGACGTAATACTGTTTATTGGTATCGAAGTTTTTGCCGACAATACATTTAACTGCATGTCGCCGTTCTTGGCAAGACAGTCTACGATAACCTTTTCATCACCTTTAAATTCTGGGAAAAGCGATCGCTCAATACCTTGTCCGCGTGCTGCAGCAAGAGTGGCATCCGTCTCCCATCCCATTGATTTTATTATATCATCAGCAGAAGTTACGAGGCGGGCGCCATTGTCTCGGATAAGATTATTGCAGCCTTCGGAGTATTTATCGCCTATCCTTCCGGGGAAGGCAAATACCTCTCTGCCATATTCCTGTGCCATGGAACAAGTAATGAGACCTCCGCCGCGAGCTGCGCTCTCAACGAGTATCGTTGCGTCAGACATGCCTGCCACAATGCGGTTACGCCGTACGAAGTTTATCTTGTCCGCATTGGTTCGGGTGAAATGCTCAGTGAGCAGTCCGCCGCAGTTCAGCATCCTGTCTGCTGTCTCCCTATGGCGCGGCGGATATAGGTTGTCGAGTCCGTGAGCGAGTACGCCAACCGTGGGTATACCGTTGTTGAGCGATGAGCGATGGGCGATGATATCCACGCCGTATGCCAGTCCACTGACAATAAGCAACTCCGGACATTTTTCCTTCAGCTGTTCCACAAGAGCCTTGATGACATCCTCGGCATATACGGTGGCATGCCGTGTTCCTACGATATTCACTATACGCTTGCTGTTAAGATCGGCATTGCCCTTATAAAAAAGTACGAGCGGAGCATCGGTGCAACTCTTCAGTCGCGACGGATAAGCATCATCTATCACCGTGAGTACTTGTATGTCATTGGCGGCAACATATTTTGCCTCTTCTTCAGCCCGTTCTCTCATCATGTTCATATTCTGTAGCGACGACACGAGACGAAATGAAATATCGGGCGCAATATCGCGGATATTTTTGCAGTTTTCTACTATTGCCGAGAATGAGCCGGCACGCTGCAGCAAGTTGCGCATTGCGGGAATGTGGAAAAAGCTCATTCGGGCAAGTGCCATGGCATTTATCATCTCTTTGGTTATTGTGGACATGGGGCTATTATTTTCCTATGTATTCTTTAAATGCTTCATCATACTCTTGGCTGTTGGCAAGTTTGCCGTCGACTATACAGACGAGGTCTATGACGCCCTTGAAACAGAGTTTGTTGTCGGAGGCACGATAGATGTCTTGATGGAACACGTATTTTATACCTTCTTTCGTAAGGTTAAGACGGGAATAGAACTCGTCGTCGCACTGCAATGGGGTTTTGAACTGCAGGTTCATCCTCGCCACCACGGCATCAACGCCACGGCGGTGCATATCGGCAAAGCTGAGTCCACACTGCTGCAGAAACAAATGCCGCGTATGCTCTGCATAATGCAGATAGTTAGCATTGTTTACAATGCCTTCGATGTCGCACTCGTAGTCGCGAACCATCATCTTAGTCTCAAATATATATTTCATTAGAATGTGTAATTTTTCTCGTAAGACTCAGAGTTCTCGAGCAACTCAAAGTTTTCTCTATTCTCCGAGTTCTCTCAGGAATCATAAATCTCTGAGTCATAAAAAATCTATAGCCACAACACGCTTTCGTTGCCCATATTAAACAATAAATCGAGTATGCTCATATTAGGGAGAAAGCCGTGGCGCATGGCATAAACCTGGTAATATGGCTTTGAATTGAAATCGGGGTCTGGCAGCGGATGTTTCGGTCGAATGGTGTCCCTCAAATCAACGATACCGCTGTCCTTTGCCTCCTCTGCCGTAATATAATGATCAGTGAACGATATGTTGGGCTCTATATCGAGCAGTTCGCACATCTTCCTGCATATTGCCATATTGAAATCATAAAGGCTACAGAAACGGTCTTTAAAAAACGGAATGATATCATCAGCATAATATTCAAAGAAAGGAGATTCGCCATAGGCACTTTTCAAGGCATTCCAGTGCACATGTCGCCAATTGCCGTGGTCGCTTATCCCGCCACCGGGTTTTACCGGAACGCTAAGCGAAAGAGCACCGTTGGGAGTCGCTATTACACAACGGTTACGGTATGTCTGTTTTATGAAACTGTCGTGATTCTCTATCAGCACCTTGTTGAAGCGGTTCAACTTCTGATACCACTGCACCGGACCGAAATACGCTGAGGATAATAGAACTGTCATATCATTTTTCTTTTCACATTATAAACCACAATACACTCAAAGCGGTACAACCCACCTGTTTTTTCTGAAACTTCCGAAGAAGGATTCGCTATTCCCTTTTGAATAGACAATCATCACGATACGTCCGATGACGTGGTCTTCGGGCACAAAACCGTAATATCTGCTGTCTGGCGAGGCATCGCCAGGCATAACAGACATCCAGTAATAGTTCTTTGAGAAATAGGCATAGCGCGTCTCTTTCCCGTCAAGAATCAGTTTCCCGTTTACAATATCCGCCATGCGGTGTTCGTGTATGCGAAAAGTGTTGCAAAGCAATTTTATGTTCCATGGCGTCACTTCCACCATTCGGCACTTGCGTGGAGGAATAATTATATTATGGTCGACGATAACGGTATCGCCGGGACCTGCCATGCAGAATGCGGCATAAACGGGACGGGACGAAACATTGTTGAGCGTATCGAGGGGATAGTTGAAGGCTACGAGTTCTCCTTTTCCTATCTTCTTGCCGAACCACCGGCTATAGGGGAAGAATTTTTCGCCGCCTGTACGCAGTCCATAGCTCCACCTGTTCACCAGCACACGGTCGCCGCCTATGAGCCAAGGCTTTATGCCCGACTCCGGCACGGTATAGATGGCGAACGCCAATCCGCGGAACAGCAGCATTGCCGCTGCTGCCACGAAGATGGCTGTTATGAACTTTAATGAACTGCGCATGGGTATGATACCTTACTTTATATTGTCAACGAAGCGGAACAAACGGTTCCATCTTATTCCAGAGAATCCACGGCGGTCTGGATCGCTCGACCACCAGATGAATATCGGTTTACCTACGATATGATCCTCTGGCACAAAGCCCCAATAACGAGAGTCTGCCGAATTATGGCGGTTATCGCCCATCATCCAGTAGTAGTCCATCTTAAATGTATAATGGTCAGTCTGCTTACCGTTGATATAAATCTTACCGCCTTTCACTTCAAGCCGGTTATGCTCATAAGCCTGAATAGGGCGCTCATAGATAGCAATATTCTTCATGTTGAGCTTTATCGTCGCTCCCTTCTTCGGTATCCAAATCGGTCCGTAGTTGTCGCGGGTCCATCCCGTCACGGCATCAAGCGGATATAGAATATCGTCTTTCAACTCTGGAGCGAGAGAGATGCTCTTTACAAGCGCCTTGTTGGCAGCAAGTGCCTTTGCGGCATGCTTTGTGAGCGGCATGTATCCGTTTTGGTTCAGACTGGTAAGGTCTTCCATGCTGATACCAAGGTCTTTCATCACATCATCGGGAATAGACTGGTTAAGTTTCACGTTGTAAGTATACTGCACATTGTCTGGTTCCTTATTAGCTTTCCCGTCGAGATATACAATGCGGTTTTTTATCTGAAGCGTCATTCCTGGCAAACCGACACAACGCTTTACATAGTTTTCGCGACGGTCTGTAGGACGGCTGATTATCTCGCCGAACTGCTGTGGATTTGAGGCAACATACTGTCTACCTGTATTATAGACGTTTTTAAAATAATCATATTGCTGCTGAGCATTCATCGCACTGAGGTTCACCGGCTGGTTTGCAAGCAGCTGATAGCCCATTGAATAGCAGATGTCGCGATAGAAATCTGCATTCTGATAGTTCTCTACAAGGGTGTCGCCAGCCGGGTAGTTGAACACTACAATATCGTTGAGTTTCACGTTGCCCAGTCCTTTTACTCTACGGTAATCCCAATGCGGCCACTCTATATACGACTTTGTATTGATTACCGGCAAGGTATGTTGGGTAAGCGGCATCGTAAGCGGTGTTTCCGGAATACGCGGACCATAGCTGACTTTGCTCACGAAGAGGTAATCGCCAGTAAGAAGCGATTTTTCGAGAGACGATGACGGAATAACATAATTCTGGAAGAAGAACTGGTTGATGAAATATACTGCGACAAGTGCAAATACGAGGGCATCAACCCATGACATTACGAAGCGTACCGGACCTTCGGCGTCTTTCCACCATTGCCATCTTATTTTCTTCGATATATATACATCATAGATGAACGGCACAACGATTAAGCCGAGCCAACTTTTCACCCATACGAGAAACAGCAGATAAAGCACCAGTACTCCGATAAACTTTGCCCACTGTACCTTCATGTTAAGGTTTTGTTTTTCTTTGTCTATCATTTTTTTCTTATTTTTTATGGGAGTAATGGGACTTATAAGACTTATATGACCTATATGACCTATAAGACCTATATGACTTATAAGACCTATAGAAGACCCCACTCTTCATTCCACACTCATTAAAACTTAAACATGTCGCTGATGGTGAGCAGTCCGTTGTGTTCTTTTGTATACTCAGCAGCCAATACCGCACCGAGGGCAAAGCCCTTACGAGAGTGAGCATCATGCGTTATCGTAATGCAGTCGGCATCGCTGTCGTATATTACAGAATGTATGCCCGGCACCTCATCGCGACGTATACTCTCGATAGGAAGCTCGTCCGAAGGCACATCATTTGTACCCTCCACCGTTCCGTCGGCAAGACGCTGCACACCCTTCACCCAAGACTTCTTGCGGTCGATGTCGCCGACAATCTCTTCAGCAAGAGTTATCGCCGTACCGCTCGGAGCATCAAGTTTATGGATGTGGTGTGTCTCCTCCATACGCACGTCATACTGAGGGAAACCGTTCATTATCTTGGCAAGATAACGGTTGACGGCAGAGAATATAGCAACACCGATAGAGAAGTTTGAAGCCCAGAACAAAGTCTGTCCGCCTTCTGCCGAACACATCTTGCGAACGTCATCGCCATGATCTTTCATCCATCCCGTAGAGCCGGAAACCACCTTCACATTATTTTTGAAGGCACGGAGGTAATTGCCGTATGCCGCCGTAGGGTTGGTGAATTCAATAGCCACATCAGCACTCTTGAATGCCTCGCTGTCGAAATCCTGCTGGTTGTCGATGTCAATAATGCACACTATTTCATGACCACGGTCTTTGGCAATCTGCTCAATCATCTTGCCCATCTTTCCGTAGCCTATCAATGCTATTTTCATAATACCTTTATTTGTTTTATTGTTTTATATTGTTGTTTTTAACATGCAAATATAATGATTTTACTTTTTATGCTACATTTTTTAGGCTTAAATTTGCATAAATGGCCATTCATTGTGGCGTAGCAAGAGAATTTGCAGTATATTTGCAAGTTCAATAAACGAAAATTTATCTTTTTAACTGATATATTTATGGTGCTGAATTATATTTGGATTGCATTTTTTATAATCGCATTTGCAGTTGCCGTGGTGAAACTTGTCTTCATGGGCGACTTTGATGTTTTCCCGAACATGATGAATTCCACGTTCGATTCATCGAAGACTGCCTTCGAGATATCCTTAGGGCTTACAGGAGTATTGTCGCTATGGCTCGGCATCATGAAGATTGGAGAAAAGGGAGGTATGGTAAATGCCTTGGCAAGGATTCTCTCGCCGGTGTTCTGCAAGCTGTTTCCCGACATTCCGAAAGGACATCCTGTTACAGGATCTATTTTTATGAACATCGCCGCAAACATGCTGGGACTGGACAATGCTGCCACTCCGCTCGGATTGAAGGCAATGGAACAGTTGCAACAGCTGAACCCGAAGAAGGACACGGCGACAAACCCGATGATAATGTTTCTCGTGCTCAATACCAGCGGACTTACTCTTATCCCCGTGAGCATAATGGTATACAGGGCACAGATGGGGGCGGCTCAGCCTACTGATATCTTCATACCAATTCTGCTCGCCACATTCTTCTCTACCATAGCCGGAATTGTAATTACAAGCCTTTATCAGCATATAAACCTGCTGAACCGCGTGATGATTCTTACCGTTGGCGGAATGTGTCTTGCCGTGGCTGGCATTATATGGGGATTCGGACAGCTCGACAAGAGCCAGATGAATATCGTTAGCACTACGGTAGCGAATATCCTTCTGATGACAATCATCGTTGGCTTTATCCTTGCCGGAGTAAGGAAACGGGTGAATGTTTATGACGCCTTTATAGAGGGAGCAAAGGAGGGATTCCAAACTGCCGTGAGAATTATTCCTTATCTTGTAGCTATCCTTGTGGGCATAGGGGTATTCCGCGCTTCGGGAGCAATGGATATGCTCATCGGCGGAGTGAAATGGTGTGTGGAAGCTTGCGGCGGCAACACCGACTTTGTCGGCGCTTTGCCTACGGCTCTTATGAAACCACTGTCGGGAAGTGGTGCCAGAGGCATGATGGTTGATGCAATGACGACATACGGAGCTGACTCTTTTGTGGGCAGACTGAGCTGCGTGTTCCAGGGATCTACCGACACCACATTCTATATCCTCGCCGTATATTTCGGCAGCGTGGGCATAAGATATACCCGACATGCCGTGGCTTGCGGACTGCTTGCCGACCTTGCCGGTGTCATTGCGGCTATCGCTATCTGCTACATGTTCTTTTAAAAGCAATCAAAATAATTAGACATGCGGGAATTTTTTCTCATATTGAATGATAATGCTATGGAATATAACAGGAAAAAGATAAGTAGCTATAAGACGCTGACCGTTTACAAGAAAAGTGAATGTGTGTTTGACATAACTTATTATTTTGTCAAGACATTCCTTGAACGTGCACACGACCGCACTGTCGACCAAATGCAACAAGCGGCACGCTCCTGCAAGCAGAATATAGTGGAGGGCTACAGCGATGCCGAAGGCTCTACTTCTTCGGAGCACAAGCTCACGGTAATAGCAAAGGGTAGCCTTGAGGAATTAAAAGAAGATTATATGGACTATTTGCGAAACAACGGTTTGGAAATCTGGGGACCTACGCATCCTAAGTATATTGCTGCAGTACCATTATGCAAGAGGCACAACGACAGTGAATGGTATCGCAGACAGATAAAAGGACGTTCTGCTGAAGATATAGCCAATTTGGCACTGATAACAATCCACCAGACACTTGCCTTATTACGTGGGTACATCGACTGGCAAGACCGCCGGTTCCTCACAGAAGGTGGAATTCATGAACAAAGGTATAAAGCGAGAGTGGAATATAGGAATGGAAAAAGATATAAATAATGAGATTTAGGGAGATTGGGAGGTAGTGTAGGTTTGGAAAGTAGTGTAGGTTTGGGAGATAGTGTAGGTTTGGTAAGGAAACCTACAACCCCTACCAAACCTACAACACTTACCAAACCTTACAACCCCTACCCCTAACCCCTACAAAAAAGAAAATATGGCGAATTTAAAATCATTAGCAAAGGATACTGCAATATATGGATTAAGCAGTATCGTGGGAAGATTCTTAAACTATCTTCTCGTGCCGTTATATACGGCAAAACTATCAGCTGCCAGTGGCGGCTACGGTGTAATAACAAATGTATATGCCTATACGGCATTGCTCATGGTAATCCTGACATACGGAATGGAGACAACTTTCTTCCGCTTTGCCAACAAGGAGAACGAAGACCCGCAGAAGGTTTATACGACAACATTAATCAGCGTAGGATTCACATCTCTGCTGTTTATAATTCTCGTATTGCTGTTCATCAACCCCATCTCGGCATTCATGGGCTACTCCAACCATGAGTCTTACGTATGGGTGATGGCAATTACCGTGGCAATCGATGCCTTCCAGTGTATTCCATTCGCTTATCTGAGATACAAGAAGCGCCCGATGAAATTTGCAGCCCTGAAGATGCTGAATATCTTCATGGCAATTGCACTTAATATCGTGTTCTTCCTCATTCTTCCAAACATCTATGAGGCTAATGACGGAACGGGAGCCATTGCGAATATCTACGACCCTACTGTGGGTGCAGGATACGCTTTCTACATAAATCTATTCTGTTCGGCTTCGCTAACGTTCTTCTTCTGGAAGGAACTATTCTGCCAGAAATACTCTTTCGACATGCAGCTTCTGAAACGGATGATGAGCTACAGCTGGCCTATCCTCGTGCTTGGTATTGCCGGAATATTAAACCAGACTGCCGACAAGATTCTGTTTCCGAAGATATATACCGGGGCTGATGCCCACACCCAGCTTGGTATCTATGGCGCAGCAAGCAAGATTGCCATGATTATGGCCATGATTACACAGGCGTTCCGCTATGCCTACGAACCATTCGTGTTCGGAAAGTCAAAGGACAAGGATAACCGCGACACTTATGCAAAGGCTATGAAATATTTCATAATATTCACCCTGCTCGCTTTTCTTGTTGTAATAGGATATATGGATGTGTTGCGCCATATTATCGGCAGAGACTACTGGGAGGGACTCAAGGTCGTACCTATCGTAATGGCTGCCGAGATAATGATGGGAGTATATTTCAATCTCTCGTTTTGGTATAAGCTCATCGACAAAACGATTTGGGGAGCATACTTCTCCGGTGTGGGTTGTGCTGTGCTCCTCGCTGTAAATATTATCTTCGTGCCGCGATATGGATATATGGCTTGTGCATGGGCTGGATTTGCCGGCTACGGCACGGCTATGGTTCTGTCATATTTTGTGGGACAAAAGAAATATCCTATCAACTATCCGATGAAGGAAATAAGCCTATATGTGGTTATCACCGTGGCTTTGTATTTCTGTATGACGGCTGCCAACAGGAATTTGCCTCTCGCTCTTGCTCTTGCGGTTAACACGCTGCTCGGACTTCTCTTCATTGCATACATCATAAAGAAAGATTTCCCGCTGAGCAGTCTGCCGGTTATTGGCAAACGGTTCAAGAAATAACGGGACTCAACGAGATTGAATATATCACTAACAATATTGAATATATCACTATAATATAACGACAAAATATGAAAAAGAAAAAATCTATCTTTTTGGCTGGACTGTTGGCTCTCGCTGCCGGCAACGCCAATGCCGACGAGGGTATGTGGACTCTCTACAACCTGCCGGAGGCTGTATATGAGCAGATGAAAAGCTACGGCTTTAACCGCTCATACGACGGACTGTACAGTGGCAACGATGCCATAATGAAGTCGGTGGTAAACTTCTCGGGATTCTGCTCCGGAATCGTCGTGTCGCCAGACGGACTCGTGTTTACTAACCACCACTGCGGATTCGAAGCTATCCGTTCCCATTCTACCGTTGACCACGACTATATGTTGAACGGCTTCTATGCCAAGTCGTATGAAGAGGAACTGCCTAACGAGAACATGTTCGTTAGCTTTATGGTGGAACAAAAGGATATTACCGACGAACTGCGCCAGAAAGGTCTCTACGATCTGCCTATCGACAAGCAGGACGTGTTCCTCGACTCCATCGAGAACGTAATGTCGAAGGATGTGAAGAAGAAAGACCCTACACTGCGCCTCGAGATTAAGCCTTACTACGAGGGAAACAAGTTCTTTGCCACTACTTACCGCGACTTTAACGACCTCAGACTTGTATTTACCGTACCGAAGTCGATGGGTAAGTTCGGAGGCGAGACCGACAACTGGATGTGGCCGCGACAGACCTGCGACTACTCGGTGTTCCGCATCTATGCCGACCCGAAGACCAACGGACCGGCTGAATACTCTAAAGACAACGTGCCTTATCATCCGGAACACTGGACTCGTGTTTCGCTCGACGGATACAAGGAGGGCGACTTTGCCATGACTGTGGGATATCCTGGTTCCACGAGCCGCTATCTTTCGTCTTACGGCATTAAGGAACGCCGCGATGCCGATAATGAGCCGAGAGCTCAGGTGCGTGGCGTAAAACAGGAGATTATGCAGCGCCACATGCGTGCCGATGAGGCTGTACGCATCAAATACGACTCTAAATACGCACAGAGTTCTAACTACTGGAAAAATTCCATCGGAATGAACAAGTGTATCGACTCTATTGGCATCATCCGACAGAAGCAGGAGTTTGAAACGCGTATAAAGGCTTATCAGGACAGTACGGGATTCCTTAAAGGCAAACTCGACTTCCAGAAGATGCAAGACCTTTATGCCAAGCGCCTCGACACGGAATATGCATTCACCAACTGGATTGAAACCTTCCGACGCACTTCTGAATTCAACACCCGTGCCCTGAAGGCTCTTAACGGCATGGAAGTGAAGGGACCGAAAGACAAGCCTCAGAAGCAGTATATGGTTTTCGACGACAACAGTTCTGAATGGGATGCTGCTCTCGACAAAGAGGTTATGGCTACTCTGCTGAAGAATTACCGCGAACATGTTGACGCTAAATACCTGCCGACTATCTACAAGAAAATCGACAAGCAGTTTGGTGGCGACTACTCTAAATACGTTGAGTATCTCTACAGCAAGTCTATCCTGATGAAGAGCGGCGAGAAGATTTTCTTCAACAAGAAGGGATACAAGAATGATCCGGGCATTGAATACGGTATGTCTATCAAGGATATATACGACGACATAATAGAGAAATACCGTGCTGTCTCTCCTGATATCGAGCAACAGGAACGCTATCTCTGTGATGCTAAGATTAGAATGGAGATGGATATGCCTCACTATAGCGACGCCAACTTCACTATGCGACTGAGCTACGGTCAGGTGAAGAACCTCAACGTAGGCGGAAAGCCTGCCGGATATTATACTACTGCCGAGAGCATCGTCGACAAGATGAACGTGGGCGACAAGGTGGTTGACTATTATGCTGAACCTGTTATGCACCAGCTGATGGGAGCTAAAGACTTCGGCAAGTATGCCGACAAGACTACCGGCAAGATGCAGCTCTGTTTCCTCACCAACAATGATATCACTGGCGGAAACTCCGGTTCGCCTATCTTCAACGGCAACGGCGAACTTATCGGTCTTGCCTTCGACGGCAACTGGGACTCTCTCTCAAGCGACATCCATTTCGACCGTGTTCTCGCACGCTGTATCGGTGTGGATATCCGCTACGTGCTTTACTTGATGGACAAGTGGGGACATGCCGACCGCCTGCTTAAAGAACTGGGCGTAGAGAAATAATCCTCTAAACAGGGTATGACATTAATAAATCCGCTTAATTCCTTGGCTAATGCCCACGGAATTTAAGCGGATTTTCTTTGTTCAAGCAAAAATGTTTTTCATGATACCCGACTATAAAGGCTTAAAATCATACAATACGCTAACCTAAAAATATATCTCTCTACCTAAGTCCTTATAACGCATTCTTGCAACGCCCAATTGCCGAAACGAACCATGCCAAAGCCAAGAGTCTGACTACAACAGAAATGTCGGCAGGAAAGATACCTACAAAGAATGCCAGCTGTACCTCTAACAGATGCCACGTCTGATTCATTGTAACGTCTCTCTCTAAAACTGATGAATAATATCTTGAGAGAAGACGTACTGGAGTTGTAGCCCATTCCGCAAGTCCTTTCCACAGCTCCGCCAGTTCAAACCTCTTTCCATCTATATCTCTTGTCGCGAAAATAATGTTCTTTTCCATAATCTTTTCCTTTCTTTGTTCTTAATTCTGCTGCAAAGTTACGACAATGGAGTGCAACATCTGTTCACCGTTAATGTTATGTGTGTTAAGAAAGCATGTAAATGGAAACGGTAGATTACAGGATTTGCAGTGTATAGTCTGTTATTAACTTGTTTTGTCAATTTTCGCCTAAAAATACCACCTAAATTGACGAGAAATTTTTTTGGTAAATTTACCCTCACACCCTCACACTTCGGCTAAACGTGTTGAGATTCAGAGACTTATAGCGTGAGGGTAGGTGTGAGGGTAAAAAATCTACCCTCACACACAAGTTAACCTACTATAATATCCTGCCCAGCAGCTTATCCAGACTGCCGGCATAATATATAGGAATATTATATAGAGTAAAGGCATTGCCGTCGGATTTGGATATATTGTCAGACGAGAACGAGCCGTTCCATAAGCGCAAGGCAAGCTTCTCTTTCGATTCGTTCATAAAAAGATGAAGCGAGCGCAATTTGGAATTATTGCCAGTCTTCACCTCAATGGGCAAGACATGAGATTTATAGCGTATCAAGAAGTCTACCTCTGCTTGAGAATTTCTCGCTTCGCGAACCCAAAACATTCGCTTCTCCCCAAACGTGAATGATGCTCCCAGAAGTTCCTGTGCCACGACATGCTCTGCAATATCACCATTCCATAACTCATCTGTGTCGGTGGAAAACAACAGGTCTTCTTGCATTCCTGCTACATAATTTACAAGTCCTGTATCAAGCCACAACAGCTTCGGACTTTTCTTCGTGTCTGGCAATAGCGGAAAGGACGTTGAAGTCTGTGGATATACAAGTTCGAGAAGTAATGTCTTCTCCAATATACGAAATGCATTGCTTACATCGGCAGACTTGAATGACGAATTTGAAAACTTTGCAAATTGTATTCTGTGTGCAGCAAGGCTCCAGCCATAATTCAATATGTAACGTATGCAATCCTGCTCTTTCGGTTTACTGGCATATTTCTCTACATCATCGCGATAGCCGGAAAGTAACGAATTGAAAATGCCCTCAAGTCTGACAAAGTCACGATGTTGTGCGTAATTCGCCACAGCCTCTGGCAATCCACCTACAATCATGTATTTCCGGAATAAATCCAGCGTGTACTCATGCAGAGAATTGGGAACAGAGAAATTGCCGACTTGTTCTGCGAGCATACTTTCCCCCATTGCCTGAAGAAACTCCACAAAGTTGCAAGGGTGAAGAGCCATATATTCCACTCTGCCTACAGGAAAAGAGATATGTCGCCCCATCAAGCTCTCAAGGAGCGAACCTGCTGCGATGACATATAAATCGGGACGCTTTTCATAAAAATAACGTAATGTCTGAACTGCATTTGGCTCATTCTGTATCTCATCGATAAAAATCAGTGTTCGCCCGCTGTCTTGACTTATTTTTGCCTTAAAGAAGATGCCCACAAGCAAATCTTCGAAACTGCTATATCCGGCAAACATGGCTGCATTATCTTTTTCCTCAAGATTTATGTATATATAATTGTCGAAATCTTTTGAAAAAAGCTCTACCAATGTTGTTTTTCCTACCTGTCGAGCTCCACGCAAAACAAGAGGTTTTCTCTCCTCTTTATTTGCCCAGCCTCGAAGGTAGTTTAATGCTAATCTTTGAAACATATCTAATCATTTAATAATCAGCCACAAAGATACGACTTATTTTCAAATCCAAACCAAAAATAAACAAAAAACGATGCAAATCCAAACCAAAAATAGCATAATTTTGATTCAAATCCAAACCAAAACAATGAAAAAGCGATTCAAATCCAAACCAAGAATAACAAAAAACGATTCAAATCCAAAGCAAGGACAACATAAAAGACGTTGCCGATAGAAGTGGCACCAAAAGTGCATCTATGCTGCACCAATGGTGCAGCATAGAAATACCGCAGCCAAATGATAGCTTTGCCTTGTTTTAAGCATAGACTTTTTATTTTACCTCTCCCGTGTATGTGGTGGAGTCAGAGGGGGAGGCGTCTCCGCATTTATATCTGGGTGAGGGTAGGTGTGAGGGTAGGTGTGAGGGTAGACGTTCTACCCCTCACACCTACCCTCACACAGTCAACTACTTGTGTTTCAGAGGGTTATTATGGATGGGTGAGGGTGTGAGGGTAAAACGGCCGAAAAAAATTTTTGTTTCATCATCCTAAAACTCCACGTAATGCTTCAGCCGCTCTATGTCGGCAGCGGTGAACGACTTCATCAGCCGCAGGTCGGCAAGCGACTTGATGTTGCCGCGAAGACGACGGTAGTCTACTATGTCGCGTGCCTGGTAGAAATTAAAGTATGGATGCTGGCGAAGCTGACTGTAGGTGAGCTTGTTTATGTTTAGCCGGCGAACGGCAGAGGCGTCTACATGCACATAGGCAATTGCCTCTTGCGGAAAACCGTCAATCTCTAATAGTTGACTGGAGGAATAGAATCCGCCGAGCTTTTCCCGCCGTCTCAATATGGCGCGGGCAAAGCTGCTGCCAATGCCCGGAATCTTTTTCAGCTGCGTGGTGTCGGCAGTGTTGAGGGCGATATGCTCGCCTGTCTTCAGCTTGTGGGGATAGAGCGAGGTGTCGCGAGGGGCAGCCGACTGACGGCTTTCTCTTGTGGCTGACTGGTTGTTGTCATAATAGGAAGAATAGAATTCTGAAGCCGGCAGGTAGTCGTCGGCGATGCGGATATACGGGGCGAGCTTCTCGTATTGCTTCTTCGTAATGCCGTAGACGCGGGCGAAGTCTCCCCGGCTACGGAAGATGCCTCCGGCGGCGCGGTATTTATATATGTTGCGTATCATCCAAGGCTGAAGACCGAGTCTAAGAAAAACCGTGCTGTCGGCTGTATTCGGGTCGAAGGCAAAGAGTTCGGCTTTTCTCTCAGTCATGCCATACCTTTTCTCGCCAAAAGGCGAAACGCCGTCCCTGCCGTTGGAGACAACGGCAGAGACGGCGCTTTCTATATCCTCGTCTTTCGTGTTCCCTATTACGAGCATGGCGGTAAAAGCCACTGCCGCAAGGGCAAAAAGGAAGACAATAGCGATACGGTCGCTCTTGTGAAGATAAAACAGTTCTCTTATTCTCATTCCATGTTATCTGTATTCTTCAGGCAACTGGTCCTTCCATTCGGAAAACGGCATCTGCCGGAGACAGGAATTGTAGAAGCGGCGGTCGCCCGTCACTTCGTCGGCAATGAAACCAGGCTTGTCGTATGGCTCGTCCTCAGACGACAGTTCCACCTCAGCCATCACCAGTCCGTCGTTCTCGCCATAGAATTCGTCAACCTCAAAGGTGTGGTTGCCGCAGGGCACGAGATAGCGGGTCTTGTCGATGATGCCCGGTTCGCAGAGTTGCATCAGGTGTTCCGCCTCGTCGGGTGTGATTTCCTTCTCAAACTCATAGCGGGTCAGTCCGCCATAGCTCGACGGACCCTTTATAGTGAGGAATCCTTTTCCGTCGCGGATGCGCACACGTACGGTGCGCCCCTTTGCGCTGCAGATATATCCTTGTTTGATACGCGACGACGAGCAAGCCATATGTTTGTATTCGCCGTCGCGCTTGTGTACAAGGAACTTGCGTTCAATCTCAAGTCCGCTCATAGCTCTTCAGCGTTAAGCCTGTGTAGAATAGAATATCAGCAAAGCCACGGCACCTACTGCCAGGGCTGCCAAAATCCAGTTGAACACTTTTGCTCCTTCTTTTGCCTGTTGCTCTTTATAGCGCTCCCGGCGTGCTTTTCCTTTTTCGCTCATAGTATTAATTTTTTTAGTTGTTATATTTAATGTTGTTTATTGTTCTTCGTCGTTTACGGGGAATTCCATCAGATATGCCTTGATGAATCCGTCGATCTTTCCGTCCATCACGCCGTCCACGTCGGAGGTCTGATAGTTCGTGCGGTGGTCTTTCACTCTGCGGTCGTCGAAGACGTAGCTGCGTATCTGGCTGCCCCATTCTATCTTCTTCTTGCCAGCCTCAATCTTGGCTTGCGCCTCGAGACGTTTCTTCATGGCGCGGTCGTAGAGTTGCGACTTGAGCAGGCGCATGGCGTTGTTGCGGTTTTCGAGCTGCTTGCGGCTCTCTGTGTTCTCGATGAGGATTTCCTCCTCCTCGCCCGTGTCGGGGTCGGTATACTGGTAGCGCAGACGCACACCGGTCTCCACCTTGTTCACGTTCTGACCTCCGGCACCGCCGCTTCGGAAGAGGTCCCAGCTAACCTTCGACGGGTCTACGTATACCTCGATGGTATCGTCGACGAGTGGCGACACGAAGACGCTGGCAAAGCTCGTCATTCGCTTGCCCTGGGCGTTGAACGGGGAGACGCGCACGAGGCGGTGTACTCCGTTCTCGCTCTTCAGATATCCGTAGGCATATTCTCCGCCCTCTATCTCCATGGTAACGCTCTTTATTCCAGCCTCGTCGCCCTCTTGCAGGTCGCTGATGGTTACTTTATGTCCGTGGCTCTCTGCCCAGCGCATATACATGCGCATAAGCATCGACGCCCAGTCTTGGCTCTCGGTGCCGCCGGCTCCTGAGTTGATCTTCAGCACGCAGTCCATCGGGTCTTCCTTCTGGCGCAGCATGTTCTTCAGCTCCAGGTCTTCGATAGCCTTGATAGCCTTGGCGTAGTCCTCGTCCACCTCCTCTTCGGTAACCATGTCGTCGTGGTAGAAGTCGAAGGCGAGCTGCAGCTCGTCGGCGAGTGTGCGCACTTCCTTATATCCGGTGAGCCATTTCTCTATGCCCTTCACCTTTTTCATCTGCTCCTGGGCGCGCTTTGGGTCGTCCCAGAAGTCAGGTGCCTGAGTGCGCAGCTGTTCTTCTTCGAACTCTACTTTCTTCTTGTCTATATCGAGATATTTGTGGAGAGCGTCGGCGCGCTCCATTACGTCTTTCAGTTGATCTTGAGTTATCATTTTATTGAGTGTTGAGTATGGAGTGAGGAGTGTGGAGCTTATTCTTCGTACATCGCCTCAATCTCATTCTTATAATGTTCGTTTATTACTTTTCTTCGCATCTTGAGCGTGTTTGTGAGTTCGCCGCTCTCCATGGTGAATGGGTTTGGCAGCAGGGTGAAGCGCTTTATCTGCTCGTAGTGGGCAAGCTGCTGCTGCAGGGTGTCGATGCGCTCCATTATCATCTCGTGAATCTTGGCGTTGCCGCAGAGTTCCTCTCTACTGCCGAACTCGATGCCGTTTGCCTTGGCATACTCCTCGAGCGTCTTGTATTCCGGGATGATGAGGGCGGAAACAAACTTGCGCTGGTCGGCAATGATTACTATCTGGTCGATAAACTTGTCGACGAGCAGTTTTGCCTCTATCATCTGCGGTGCGATGTATTTGCCGTTGGATGTCTTGAAGAGGTCCTTGATGCGGTCTTTCAGATACAGTTCGCCGTCTTTCAGATAGCCGGAGTCTCCGGTCTTGAAGAATCCCTCGTCGTCGAACGACTGGGCGGTGATGTCGGGACGGTTGTAGTAGCCCTTCGTTATTGTGTCGCCCTTCAGGCAAATCTCGCCTTCGTCGCTGATTTTAATTTCGATGTTGTGGATTGGTCTGCCTACGGAACCTACGGTATATGGCTGTTCTCCGACGCGGTCGCACGATACGGTGGCGAGACTCTCGGTTAGTCCGTAGCCAACGACCATATTTAGTCCGATGGAGTGTACGAATTCCTCTACGTGTGCCGATACTGTGGCTCCGGCTGTAGGGAAGATGTTAGTATGTTCCAGTCCGAGCTCATGGCGAACAAGGCTGAACACGGTCTTGTTGTACATCTCGTATTCCAGATGCAGGGCGAGTGGCGGGCGCTTGCCGCGGCTCAGGTATTCGATGTTGTGCTTTCTGCCCACGGCGAGTGCATGCTTGAAGAGCTTGCGCTGCACGGCACTGGCGTTGTCTATCTTTTCCTGTACTCCGGTATATACTTTCTCCCAGAAGCGCGGCACGGCACACATGCTCGTTGGGTGGGTTTCGCGCATCGACTGCTGCACTTCTCTCGGATCGGTGTTCACAATCAGTGTGGCTCCCTCGGAGAGGCATAGCAGTGTCCAGCCTTTTTCAAAGATATGTGCGTATGGCAGGAAGTTCATGATGCGGTCTTTGTCGGTTACGTGTACGGCACGGTGGTTTGCCTCCAGTGCGGCATGGTATTGCAGATGGGAGAGCATTACGCCCTTGCTGTCGCCCGTTGTTCCGCTGGTATAGAGGATGTTGGCGAGGTCGTCGAGGTTTGCCTCCTTATAGAGCTTTTCTACTTCGGTCTGGCGCGGCAGTCCCTCGCCGAGCTTCAGGAAGTCATCGAAGTATATGGCATTGGGGTCGTTGGGGTTTATCTTCACCGTGTTGTCGTAGATGATGATACGCTCCAGCGTGGGGCAGTGGGCGAGTGTGCGGTGTGCCTTGTCGTATTGTTCCTGTTGCCCTACGAAGAGGAAGCGCACCTTGGCATCGTTTATCATAAACTGTATCTGCTGCTCGCTGCTCGTGGCATAGAACGGTATCGTGACGGCACGTATGCCCCATGCTCCGAAGTCGCTGAATATATATTGTACTGAGTTTTGCGAGAACACTCCGATGTTCTCCTGTGGCTTTACGCCGAGGTTGAGCAAGGCGTTTGAAACTACCTTGACTTTCTGTGAGAATTCGTTCCACGAATATGTCTTCCACGTCTTGCTGCCGAAGTCTCTGTATATCAGGGCTTGGCGGTCGCCGTATTTCTTTGCCTGGTCGTGTACCAGGACTGACAAATGACTGTTAGTCTGCATAATGTTTTGTTTTTCTCGCTGAAAGCGCACACAGTTGTCTGTTTTCCCTTTCGGCGACTTATTTATGCAAAGATAATGCAAATCGAGAGAAGAACAAAATGAATTCATTCATTTTTTATTCCGAGATGCAGCTTATCTTATGCAAAGATAATGCAAAAATCCGATTAAGCGAATAGAATGAGAATTTATTATCATTCTTGAGCGTGAGGATTTTATTAAAAAATCCGATTAAGCGAATAGAATGAGAATTTATTATCATTCTTGAGCGTGAGGATTTTATTAAAATCGAGATAAGAACAAGAATTACAAAGATAAGAATTGTAATTCTGAATTCATTCATTTTTTATTCCGAGATGCAGCTTATCTTATGAAAAGTTACTTATAAGTAACAAGTCAAAATTATTTCGACCTGTACGGTTGGAATGTCCTATACGCCCTGAAAGGGCAGAAGTACCT
>ERZ808252.493-NODE-493-length-37948-cov-4.751141_pt1 | contig 37948 bp, 25 predicted proteins | sample MGYA00521242_ERZ808252 | MGnify/ENA primary metagenome ERZ808252 (study PRJEB31516, sample SAMN03275581) | gut metagenome | biome: mammalia-associated habitat; material: feces | host: Papio cynocephalus | place: Kenya | collected 2012-08-07 ...
AAAACTTGGCTACTTGACATATACGTTACCCACACGAATCAACATAGACCCAAATTAACCAGCTTACATATTAAAACAATAACTAAAAACTCAATTTATGGAAATTGCGAAAAATTTCCCCTGCCGCTTCCCTCGGGGAAAGAGTGGGGTAGCTTCGCTTGCCGTTGGCATGATGTTCTTTGCGACACCCGCATTGGCAGCCAATGAGCTTGCCGACCCAACCAATCTTACTAACATGTCACAGCAGAACGACCAGGTCACCGGTCGTGTTGTCGATCAAAATGGCGAACCGCTCGTGGGCGTGAGCGTGGTGGAGAAAGGCAATAAGGGCAATGGTGCCGTTACCGACCTTGACGGAAAGTTCTCGCTCAGGGTGCCATCTAAAGCAACTCTCATTGTGTCTTATGTGGGCTATACGTCGAAGGAAGTGGCCGTGGACGGTCGCCAGCAACTGCAAGTTACCCTTGCAGAGAACGCCGAGATGCTCAATGATGTGGTTGTAATCGGTTACGGCACAGTGAAGAAAGCCGACCTTGCCGGTTCCGTATCGGTGATGGACAACAAGGCCTTCAAGGATCAGCCACTCACCCAGGCCTCAGACGCGTTGCAAGGCCGCGTATCGGGCGTAAACGTAGTGAGCGACGGCATACCAGGCGGTTCTGTCAAGATTCGCGTGCGTGGCACAAACTCCATCAACAAGTCGAACGATCCTCTTTATGTTGTCGACGGCATGGTGCGCGAGTCGGGTCTCGACGGCATCAACCCCGAAGACATACAGAGCATACAGATACTCAAGGATGCCTCTTCCACGGCCATATACGGTAGCCGCGGTGCCAACGGCGTGGTAATCGTCACCACGAAGAGTGGCGTGAAGGGTGACAGCAAGATAACGCTCGACGCGTCGTGGGGTGTTTCCAACGCCACGCGCTTGCCCAAGATGATGGACACTAAGACGTACGCCAGGGCTCTTGTCGACTATGCCGGAAAGTCGGAAGCAGAGTTGAAGGACTTCCTCGATGGCACCAACCCCGGCATCGACTGGGCCGACCAGATGTTCCGCACGGGCGTGACGCAAAACTACAAGGTAGTGTTCAACAAGGGCACGGAGGGCATGCAGTCGTATGTGTCGGGCAACTACATGAAGCACGAAGGCACTATCAAGGAGAGTTCTTATGAGCGCTACTCGGCAAAGGTCAACATCAAGACATCTTTGAAGAAATGGCTCGACGTGACCCTCGACCTCAACGCCTCACACGGAATAGGAAAGGGCATCGGCGAACTGTCAATGAGCGGATACAACCCACTGTGGATCGCGTTCAACTCTTCTCCCGCGATGAACATGTACGACGAGAACGGCAACTACGTTTGGGACCCATATTGCACCATTCAGGCAAACGCATACGGCACCATTCATGATAACAAGAGCGAGCGCCGCCACGACGTTGTCAACGGACACATCGACCTCAAGTTCAACATCGCCCCGGGGCTCACGTTCACCACGTCAAACGGTATCGACTATTTCAACAACACATCTTATTCTTTCTCAACGCAGAGGGTGCAGGGATCTGGCAATAACGGCATGGGCAACAACAACGCGCAGCGCACCATGTTGCAGTCGACCAACAACCTCACCTACATACACTCCTGGGGCGACCACAACCTCACCGCCACGGGCGTTTGGGAGGCCACGAAGAGCGAAACGCGCTCCATGGGCATCACAGGCAAGTCGCTACAGGTGGAGTCTGTGGGCTGGTGGGACGTGCAGAACGCCGCTACACGCGATGCTTCAAACAGCTATAGCAACTGGGCACTGCTCTCAGGAGTGGGTCGCGTGATGTACAACTACGCCGACAAGTACATGCTCACCGGTACGTTCCGCGCCGACGGCTCAAGCCGCTTCACCAACAACAAGTGGGGCTACTTCCCGTCAATCGCCGCCGCATGGACTGTGAGCAACGAGAAGTTCATGGAGAGCACGCGCGACGTGATCAGCAACCTGAAGATTCGCGCCAGCTACGGTATCATCGGCAACCAAGACATCTCACCATATTCAACTCTCGCGCTCCTCACTGGCACGACGACCTACTTTGGCACCGCCAATGGCGTATCAGGATATTGGGAGAACTCTATAGCCACGCCTGACATAAAGTGGGAGAAGACAAAGCAGTTTGACCTCGGCTTCGACCTCGGACTGTTCAACAACCGCATTGACCTCTCTGTGGACTATTTCAACAAGGAGACTTCCGACGCGCTCCTCACTACGAACCTCGCCAGCTACCTCGGCGGCACAAGTTACCTCATCAACGCCGGCAAGGTGTCCAACCAAGGTGTTGACATCTCGCTCAACGCCCGCGTCGTGACTTCCCCAGACTGGACTTACACCACGTCTCTTAACGGCACTTACCTCAAGAACAAGGTGAAGAAACTCACCGCTCAGCAGCCAATCATCTATGGTGGCTCGTTCCAGTCGATTATCACCGACTGCACCATCATCAAGGAAGGCGAGCCCATTGGAACATTCTTCGGCTATCGCTGGGCAGGCATCGACAGCGAGGGCTACGACACGTTCTATGCGCAAGACGGCTCCGTGACACGCACCCCGACCACCGACGACCGCGTGGTGCTGGGCAAGGCAACGCCCGACTTCACCCTTGGCTGGAACAACAGCGTAAGCTACAAGAACTGGAGCCTCAACGCATTCTTCAACTCAGCTTTCGGCGTGCAGCGCCTCAACGCACTGCGCTTCGCCATGAACTCAATGATTGGAAACTCGCGCATGTTCACCGATGCCAGTTACATCAGCGAGATTGGCAAGACCATGCCAGACCCACGTGTGTCCAACAACCAGTACATTGGCAACTCTTCCAAGTTCGTGGAGAATGCCAACTACTTCCGTTGCGAGAACATCACCCTGGCCTACGAGTTGCCTCGCAGCGTAGCCAAGATAGCCGATTTCCGCTTCAGCTTCAGCGTGCAAAACCTCTTCACCATCACAAACTACAAGGGTTCCAATCCTGCTGGTTTCTCGTTCTCAAGCGACTATGGCGACCGTGCCAACGGTATCGACACAGGTACTTACCCTACCCCACGCACGTTCACGTTTGGCGTGAGAGCTAATTTCTAATCTTAAAGGAAAACATCAAGATGAAAAACAACATACTGTCAGGCTGCTTGTTTGCAGCCACACTGCTGCTCTCGACATCGTGCAGCGACTTCCTCACGGAGACACCCAAAGGAAAACTCACACCCGAAGGGTTCTTCTCAAACCAGTCGGAACTTGACATGGGCGTGAACGCGCTCTATGCCAAGGTGCAGGCGTACCAATGCAATTCTAACCCGATGATTCTCGAGTGTGCCGGCGATGATGTCACTTCCACCACAGGCTCCAACAAGGCCGCCTACCTGTCCAACGACGCTTTCGAGACCCCTACCGACACAAAGGGATTGAATGACAACTGGGGCAGATTGTACACCATAGTGAAAGCCGCCAACTCCATTATAGACAACGCTGGCTCTGCCGCCACATCACAGGAGGAGATAAACATTGCCATGGGACAGGCGCACTTTTGGCGCGCTTACGCTTATTTCAAGCTTGTGCGCAAGTTTGGGCCATTGCCACTTATCTTGCACAACATCCCTGACGACAACAAGACAGAGCTCACCAACGTGGAGGGCATCTACACGCAGATAGTGGAAGACCTGACCAAGGCCGAGAGCATGAACCTTCCAGCCAAGTACACTGGAGCAAACCGCGTGTTCGATGGCAGCAACGTTTATGTTTCTGCCCAGGCCGTGAAGTCTACGCTCGCCGCCGTCTATATGTCCATGGCTGGCTATCCGCTCAACAAGACAGAATACTATGCCAAGGCAGCAGACAAGGCGAAAGAAGTGATCGACGGAGTTGAGAGTGGCAAATACGATCAAGGCTTGCTCGCAGACTGGAACCAAGTCTACTCTTACGGCAACAACCACCACAATGAAACCATTCTTGGCATTGAATACCGCCACGTGAACGGTGGATGGAGCGATGGAGATTCTCAGTTCTCCTCTTGCCATCAGCTCGGAAGCCTTAGCGGATGGGGTGACTTCCTCGCCGAGCGACGCTATTGGGCCAACTATCCTGACGGTCCACGCAAGGATGCCGTGTATGCCAAGACGGAACATACCGCAGCCGGCAACGATGTTGACTGGTGGGCGACAAAGGACGGCAAGGCATACGATGGCACAAATGCCGTGGTAAGCGATTACCGCCCGATGTTCGTGGCGTTCACCGTGAACAAGAACGACGACGGAAGCCCATCGACAGAAGCATACGACTGCACAAAGCCTTTCTGGGGCGGAATGTGCATAGACAAGCGCCACCAGCTCATCCGCTATTCCGAAGTGCTTTGCTGGTATGCCGAGGCCGCGGCCCGTGCCGGACAAGACCTTGCGGGCGCGAAGAAAGCTCTCAAACAAGTACGCCAGCGCGCCTACACCGACCAGACTAAGGTCTCCGCCGTTGACGGCATGGGCGCAAACGAACTTGCCGAGGCTGCCTTTGAAGAGCATGGATACGAGGTGGCTGGATATGTGCTTGCCATGGTGACACGCACCGACGACCAGTTCCGTGCCAACAAGCTCAAGGAGGCATACGCCTATCGCACGGGGGCTCAGACCCAGGTGCTCGTGCCGAAGGGAACGCTTACGCTTAGCGAGGACGCAAACGGCAAGCCGTTCACATACACACTGCCAGCCGACGTGGTGGTGAAGGAGAACATGGAAGTGACTGCGGCATGGACCGACAACTCTATGTACAATCCTTACCCACCGACGGAGGTAGAGAAGAATCCTAACCTGAAACGATAGGAAGACAATTTGACATTACCGAATATAGGCAAGTCGGAACAATAAACAGAAATCGGCAAGCATGACCTCTCTTGGCCACGGCTTGCCGATTTTTCTGTTTATTCCTAAATTTATGCGGAACATGACTAAAAACTGGCTATCAAACTTTTTATCCATAACGCATTCTTGTTCACGACAAATGACTAACTTTGCCGAGACTTTAAAACAAGCATTATAATAAGCATTAAGATAAGATAACATGACAGATATGTGTCTCGACAAATATATACACTCGCTTCCCATAGGCCAAGTGGCGCAAGAAGTCAACGACGCGCTGCGCTCGCATCCAGCCGTCGTCGTCACCGCTCCGCCCGGAGCCGGAAAGTCCACCTTGCTCCCATTGACCATATACAGGGCGTTGCCACCAGGTCAAGGCAAGGTGATAATGCTTGAGCCAAGACGTGTCGCCGCCAGGCAGATAGCTGAACGCATGGCACAGATGACTGGCACAGCCGTGGGCGACATGGTGGGTTATCGCGTGCGTTTCGAGAGCAAGGTGTCGGAAAACACGTGCGTTGAGGTTCTCACGGAGGGCATTCTGACAAGGATGATGACGAGCGACCCTACGCTCGACGGAATCTCCACCATCATCTTCGACGAGTTTCATGAGCGTGGCATCAACACCGACACGGCTCTCGCCCTCGCTCGGGAGACCCAGCGCACCATTCGACCCGACCTGAAAATTGTCGTCATGTCGGCGACAATCGACACGACAGCGCTTTGCCAAGCTCTCAATGCTCCGCTGATAGAGAGCAAGGGCAGGATGTATGACGTGGAAGTGACGTATGGCAATGAGGCCACGGTTTACGACTGCGCCGAAGTCGTCGCAGCCACAGTGTGCAGGGCTTGGAGGGAAAACGATGGCAGCATTCTCGCTTTCTTGCCAGGTGAGGGCGAGATAGCCAAGTGCGCGGAGATGCTCGATGGTTCTTTTCCCTCCTCCACCGTGGTTTATCCGCTTTACGGTCGCCTGTCGAGCAAGGAGCAACGCGCGGCGATTGCCCCACCCCATGACGGTGAAAGGAAAATCGTGCTTGCCACGCCAATAGCCGAGACTTCCATCACCATTGAAGGTGTCACGGTGGTCGTGGACTCTGGCTTCTGCCGCAGGATGGTTTACGACCCTCACTGCGCCCTTGAGCATCTGGAGACCGTGCGCATATCAATGGACATGGCGCGCCAGCGCATGGGTCGTGCGGGACGTGTCGCCGCCGGTCGTTGCTACCGCCTCTGGAGCAAGGCCACAGAAGCCCAGATGCGAGAATGCAGAGAGCCTGAAATAGCGACGACAGACCTAACCAGCCTTGTCCTCAGCGTGGCGGCCTGGGGCGGAGGCGACATCGAGAAGCTGCCATGGCTGACCCCTCCCCCATCAAGCAATGTTCATAGGGCCGAGAACCTGTTGGAGAGCCTTGGCGCTATCGACGACAGGCATCACATCACACGGCATGGCGAGGCGTTGGCCAAACTGCCATGCCACCCACGAATGGCGCAAATGCTCATCAAGGCCGATGGCAACGCCATGAAAGCCTTGGCGACCGACATTGCCGCACTGCTGGAAGAGCGTGACCCACTATCCAAGGAAAATGACGCCGACATCAACACCCGTATAGTGGAGCTGCGAATGACCCGACAAAGGCACGCGCTTGGCAAATGGAAACGCATTGCCATGATAGCAGAGCAGTATAGGCGCATGACTGGCGCCAAGGAAGACAACGGCAGCATGGCTCCATGCGACACGGGATTGTTGATTGCCTCGGCTTATCCGGAACGTGTGGCGATGCTCCAGCAAGACGGCACTTACAAGCTTGCCAACGGAGAGCGTGCCACCCTTGCCCCTGCCGACGGTCTGCGCTCCTACGACCTGCTTGCCATAGCCTCGGCTGACCGCAAGATTTTCCTTGCCTCGCCTGTCGACAAGGAGGAGATAAGCCATCTCGCCAAAGTCGGCGAGCGCGTGGCATGGGACAATGCCTTGGGGCGCGTCACGGCAACACGGGAATGGCGCATAGGGCGCATCGTGCTGGCTTCCAAGCCTTTGGACTCCGTATCGCACGACAAGGCAGCAAGCATAGTGGCGCAAGTGGTAAAGGATGACGGACGCAGCCTTCTCAACCTATCAGGCTCTTTCCATCAGTTGCAACGGCGCGTAGCCGTTTGCTCGGCGTGGCATCCGGAGCTCGCGTTGCCAGACGTCTCTACAGACAGTTTGCTCAAAAGAGCCGACGAGTGGTTGCCCATGTATTCCAGTGGAGCCATCACCGCCGCGGAATTGAAGAAGATAGACATGGCCGCCGTGCTGTGGGCGCAACTGTCTTACGAGCAACAGAGAGATGTTGACCGCATTGCCCCGTCGCACGTCACCATGCCTACGGGCAGCCACATCAAGATAGACTACCGCGAGGGCAGCGACGCACCGGTGGTGAGCGTCAGGTTGCAAGAGTGCTTCGGCATGGCCGACACGCCTCGAGTGGACAACGGCACTCGCCCGCTACTCATGGAGCTGCTATCGCCCGGCTTCAAGCCCGTGCAGCTGACCAAGGACTTGCACAGCTTCTGGAGCGATGCCTATTTCGAGGTGCGCAAGGAGTTGAGGCGCCGCTATCCCAAACACTATTGGCCAGACAACCCCTTGGAGGCGCAAGCCGTAAGGGGAGTTAGAAGACATGGAAATCTAACGAAAGACAACATGGGCGCACGTTGAAATGTAAAATATTATTGCTAAAATTTAACACTTGACAATGGAGGCATCCAGAGCGTAAAAACTGCTTCAAGCTGCCCTTTTGCGACACCACGTGCTGATTTTCGGCCATTATATCTTCCCAAAACAGACAAATGTCGTCGGCTTTGCGGCGTAAAGCCATCGCAATCACGGCGTGAAGCCGTCGCCTTCACGGCGTAAAGTCATCGCGATTACGGCGTGAAGCCGACGCAAAACGACCGTGTCGGCAATACCTAAAAACCTCAAAAATCACAAGTCGTTGATTTTCGGTAATTTAAGAGATTTGGCCAAGAATCGCGATTTTACGACCAAACCGATTGCATGATTGAAAAAAAACGATTCTCATACTGCCTTTTGTCAAATATTATTATCACAATATAACTCTTTGGATTTACATTCAGGTTGCGGACGGGCACATGGCCCACCCTGCATAACGGTCGAAAGACGGTGTGTATGTTATGGCTCAAGGTTAGTCACGATGAAAATATAATCTTATTACGATGGCCTCACCGTCAAATAAAGAAGGGGACATAAAAAAAACCGACTGACGCTTAAGCGTCAGTCGGTTATATTTTGACTTTAAGTTTAAGTCTTAGAAGAACAAGTAGCGGTTGTCCACCACCTTGGCCTTGATATAAAGCTCGTTCATGTAGTTGCCGGCATACTGCATTGCCTTCTGGCGAAGAGTAGCCTCTTGCTGCTGCTCATTGAACTTAGTGGCGTTCTTGGCGCGGCTCACGACCTGGAACTGATAGACACCACCCTGACCCTTGACAGGGCGAGAGAAGAAGCTGCCGACCTTTGCGGCATAAACCGCTCCGCTCAACGCTGGCTCGCTGGCACCTGTGGTGCTGACAAACACGGGAGCGGAGAACGTGACTTGGTTTACAGTAGATATGACCGCGCCCTTGGCCTTGGCCGCAGCAATGCTGTTGACGCCCTTGGCCTTGGCCATCAACATCTCAGCCTTCTTGTCGCGAAGCACCTGAGCCTTGACCATTTCCTTGACCTGTGGGTCATCGAGCGAGCGATAGCCTATCGGGTGAATGCCTGTGCAAACCACCACGAGAAGGTTGTCGCCATTGTTGCCACACTCATACATTGGTGAAACATCGCCCTGCTTTGCGTCGAAGAGCCACTTCATGGCATCACGCGTTGATTGAATACCAGCGATGTAGTGCTGCGCGGTGGTAACATCACGAGCCTCCTGAACATTATAGCCACTCTTGGCGGCATTCTTCTGGATAGCGTCAAGGGTCTGGTTGGCGCTTACGAAGGCACTGAACTTGTTGTAGATGGCGCTACGAGTGTCCTTAGAGTAATCGATGGTCTTCTTGATGACAGCCGCCGTGAACTTTTCGACCATGTTCTTGCGGTCGAGCACCTCAACGATGACATTGCCCTGCGAGGTGGATATATTCTTCATCTCCTTAGGAGCCATTGTCAATATGGAGATAAGATAATTCTTCGTGTCGTTGTCCATCGTGTTGCTGTACTCATACTGGCGAGATGTGAGCCACTGCTCTGTACCCTCCTGGCCATATTTCTTGGCGATGGTGGCAAAGTCGGCACCTGCGGCAAGAGCCTTGTAAACAGAGTCGGCGCGAGTGTGAGCCTCATCAGGGGTCTCACCGCCAATCTGGATGGCGCGGAACTGCACTGAGTCAGGAAGTTCCTGCTTGGCGACGAGTTTGATGACGTTCAAAGTGTTGTCACCCTTTGTCTCCACTGGGCCAAGCGTCTGACCGACGCTCATAGAATCGAGCTTTGCGGCTATATCATTGGGGAAGGCCTCCTTGCCAACAGGGATGCCGAGATATGGCACGGAAGAAGTGCTCTTGCGCACGACCTCAGTTGGATCAGCTGCGGCAGCGAGCTTCTTGGCATAGCCATTGAACTCCTTGAGCAAGGCGGCGCGGTCGGCGGCAGAAGGAGTGATCTTTACATCAACATACTTGATGTCGCGGCTCTCGATATACTGCTGGAAACGCCCCTTCATCTCATCGTACTTAGCTTTGAGGTCGCTGTCGGTGTACTTCACCTTAGCATCCTGAATACTGCTGTAAGGATAAGAAGCAAGCTGGATGTTGCTCTCCTCGCTCGACTCCTTGAAAGCCATCTTTGCCTCCACTGGATTCGAGAGGAAGCAGTGAGACAACAAGCCATTGTATTTCTGGATGAGAAGCTGCTGGCGCAAGCTCTTCTCCACATAGGTCCAATACTTATAGATTGCCTCATACTGGTCTGCGGCCTGTGGGTTGGAAGTCTTGATCTGGTTATACTGAGCCAAGAACTGCTTGAGCTGGTTGGCATCGAAACGGCCAGTCTGACGGTTCACGAACGGAGTGGAGAGAAGCATCTGGTTGGTGCCCTCGTTGAGCACGTTCTGCATCTCGCCGTCAGTGACAGTGAGACCGAGCTTGTCGCACTCTTTCTCGATAATCTTATATTGCACTAAACTTTGCCAAACCTGGTCGCGCAGCTGATTGAGCTGATCGTCGCTCAAGTTCTCCTGCCCCATGACCTTCATGGCGCCCTGAGCCTCGTCAACGAGCTTGGCGAACTCCTCGTAGCTTATTTTCTCTCCCAAGATTTCACCGACCTGCTGTCGAGCGTTGTTGCGCGAAGACTCGCAGGAGCGGAAAGCCTCCTCGGCAATGAAAGCAAAGAGACCGAAACCGATGATGACAATCAAGGTCACGCCCTTGCTTCTGATTTTTCCTAATGCTGCCATTTTTTGTTTTTACGTTTATTTTTTTTATTTTATTTTTTCAATAAATTCATTTAGAGTGCAAATTTACTAATTATTCAACAATAACACACATCTTTTTATAAGAAAATGCGCTTTATAACTTGTTTTGCACCGTCAATTTGACAAGTTCTATCTTCGTGGCGGTAGATTTTAATATCTTGAAAGAATAGCGCCCGATGTTGATAACCTCGTTGAGCTTCGGAAAGCTCTGGTACTCGTGCAGTATTAAGCCACTAATGGTCATATACTCGTCGCTCTCAGGCAACTCCAATCCGAAGCGGTCGTTGGCGGTGTCTATCTCCATTCGCCCGGAGAAGACGAACGTGTTGTCATTGAGTTTTTTCGCTACGAGGTTGTAGCTGTCGTGCTCGTCTTGAATGTCGCCGAAAATCTCCTCAACGATATCCTCGAGCGACACCAAGCCACTCGTGCCTCCAAACTCGTCGACAACCACCCCAAGGCTCTTTTTCTGTTGCAAGAATATGCGCATGAGCTTTTGCGCGGCCATTGTCTCCGGCACGAATGGCATCTTGCGTATGGAGTCTTGCCAATGCTTGGGCTTCCTGAACATCTCCGAGCTATGGATATATCCCACCACATGGTCGATGTCGCCCTTGTAGACCACTATCTTGGAATTGCCGCTCTCTATGAACTTCTGCATCAGCTGGGCCGCGTCGCAGTCGTCCATGTCCACGGCATTTATCTCCGTGCGTGGTATCATGCAGTCGCGCACCTTAGTGTCGGGAAAGTCGAGGGCGTTTTGAAAGATCTTAACCTCGTCATCCACCTCGTCACCATTTGGGGCACTGTCTATCGACGACTGCAATAGGTAATCGAGATCCACTTTCGTAAAGCTTCGCTCAGACACCTCGCGGTCTATGCTTATGCCCACCAACCTCAACATGACACGGGAAAGAAACGTGGAGACCTTGCTGATTGGCCACAAGACGACATAAAACAGAGCCGCGATGGGCGCGAAAAACGACAGCAACTTGTTGGGGCTGCTCTTGAAAAACGTCTTTGGCAAGAACTCTCCAGTGAAAAGCATTATCAAGGTTGAGAGGATGGTATCGAGCGTCACCCTCCACCCCACATCGACACCAGAGAATACTGTCGAATCGAAAATCCTTGCGAAAAGGATACCATAAATGACAAGCACGATGTTGTTTCCGACAAGCATGGTGGAAACAAAACCGTTGGGATGACGGTAGAAGAACCTTATGAGCCTTTGCGAGAGGCCGTTTCTTTCCTTGTCCATCTCGGCCAGCATCCTGTTGCTCGACACGAAAGCTATCTCCATACCCGAGAAAAAGGCGGAGAGCACCATCGTGATTAGAATCTCAATGATAGATGATATGTCAACTTCAGCCATTATAAACTTGCTTTCATTATCATTCGCTTGTCGCTCGCATAGGCGTAGCTTTCTGCCTCTGGTTCATCAAGGCACTGTCTTGCGCAGCCTTAGCCGAATCTGAGCCAGCCGTAGAGCCACCAAAGTCTGCACTCTGGAAAGAACCGCGCGAATTGGTGACGATATAGCGAGTCATGCGCTCGTCGGAACGGAAGAAACTGCCTTGGAGCGTGCGCTCAGGCGTTACCAATCGAGAGAACACATAAGAGTATAGCTCATGTCGCGACTCATCCCAGAACAATTGCTCGGAAGAAAAGCGCAGACCATCCTTGGTTCGCACCCTGACGCGCGAACGCAGTTCCCACAAATGGAGCTGGTCATAATAGTAAGCCGTGTCGCATTGTATATAAGCCTGCACATGAAACTTCTCGTCAAATTGCTCAAGGAACAATCCTTTGTCGAAAGTCCAGCGTGAGGGATGCTTTACGGCATTGACATCCCATCGCTCAGTCACGATACGATACTTTATGACACCGGAGTCGGAAATGAGCGTGTTGACACCCCATGAAGTCATGACAGAGGCAGAGTCGCGGTCACGAATGGCAGGGGCGGTATGTTCCACGGCCTCTTGACAGGCAGATACAAAAAGAGCCAACAATACACATATTATAATAATATGCATATTGCCAACTCCCGATTTCTTGTTATGATGGCAAGTTTCGTCCATCATTGCTTATTGAACCTTCCATTTCGCGAACCAGCGCTCGTTGAACGTCAGTCCGATATTTAGGCGGAACGTGTTTTCCGTGATATAGCTTGTGGCCGAGCGACGCACCCACTGGCCGCTAATGTTGAGGATGGAACGATTGTTCCAACTGTTCATGATTGGAATGCCGAACCCGAGACTCGCGCTCAGTTCCTTTGGTCCATCCAAGCCATTTATGTAATAATAAGGCGTGGCATAAGACACGCCCACACGATAGCGAACCCTGTTGAGGAAATGACGATTGTACTCGCCAGGGCAATATTCAGCGCCCAATGTCACCCTGTGGCGATCCTTGAACATCCCGGCGCGCATGGCGTAAGACACCACTCCGTTGTCGGAACTGTATTCCGGCTCTTCCACCTTGCCCCATTTCTGAAGAGTATAGTCGGCGCAAATCCTGAGAGAGTTGCCGCGGTTATACATTAAGCCGGCACCGATAACCGTTGGCATCTCAAGGTGAAGCCTCGTGCCGTCTTTCGGATAAGACACGGTGTCGGCGACTTGCGTCGCAGGGTTGACGGAAACAATATCCAGGGTCGGCTTGCCGCCAATCTTGTGTCCCAACGAATATGTGGCGCCAATTGTCACCTCGTCTTTCTTTGACAGGCGCAGGGCATACTGCAAGCCAAAGTCCACCTTATAGCTCCCAACATCGGCAGTGGCCGTCTTCTGGATGGTATTGACCGTGCTATTGCTGAAACTGTTGACAAGCGACTTGGTGTAGTTGCCGTACAGGTAACCACCATTGACACCAATCGAGAGACCCTTGAACGGAGACCATCCCAAGCCGATGTATACCTGGTGAAGGCCACCCGTCCCCGTGTATGTATCGCTCACGGTAGTGGAGTTGGCGTCGTTGAGCTTTTCCGTGGTAGAATAAGAATAGCCAATGTTGCTGTAAGGCAAGTAGCCAAAGCTCAAGCCGAAGTGACGAAAGAGGCGAAAACCCGCGATGATGTATTCGAAGTCAGCATTCTTGGCATTTTTCTTCACTCCATTCTCACTGAAATTGGTCAACTGCCCAGACAAACCGGCATCGAAGATGAATGACAGGCTGTCCAACGAAGAATAAGAGGCAGGGTTGAGATAGTTTACCTGATTGTGCACGTGGTAACCGATTCCCGCACCGTCCATTCCACGGCTGAATCCCGCCGACTGGTCGGAGAGCTCGCCAAGACCAAACTGGCTATAAGGAGAATTAGTGCCGCTCTGCGCCGATGCCAATTGCGTGGAGGCAAGTAGCAAGAGACCCGCCAAGATATTGATTTTTGTCTTCAATGCGTTCGTTATTTTAATGATACTTTTATCTCTTTTATTAAAAATCAAGTGCAAAAGTATTGAAAAAAAACAATATAAACGCACGAAAGTCAAAATAATAAGGTATTTTTGCACTGTGAAAAAATATATGAGATATTTTAAGCAAACCATAGCACTGCTCACCCTGCTTTTCTCGTTTGCCACGAACGCGCTCGCAACGAAAGAATTGACACCGCTTGAGCAAATGGACAGCGTAGAAATAAGCCTATTGACATGCTCGCCTGGAAACGAGATTTGGAGTCTCTATGGCCATACGGCAATAAGGTTCGAGGACAAGGCGCACCATTGGGATTATACGATTAATTACGGAATGTTCGACCTAAGGCAGAAATATTTCGTGATAAGGTTTATCTTCGGGCTCACCGACTATCAGATGGGCATCGAGGACTACGATCAGTTTCTCGCCGACTATGGCAACAGTGGGCGCGGAATAGTGCAGCAAAAGCTCAACCTGTCAAGGCAAGATAAACTCGCCATAGCCCAAGCCATACAAGCCAACTATGATCCTGCCGTGCGCACGTACCGGTACAACTATTTTTACGACAATTGCACCACAAGGGCTCGCGACATCATAACCAAGCATCTCTCAGGCAAGGTAAGATACCGGGTGGACTCTTCAGTGGAATCGTCGTATAGGCAGATGATTCACCAGTGGAACCACGAGCACCGCTGGATGGCTTTCGGGTGCGATCTCCTTCTCGGTGTCGGGGCTGACAGGAGAACGACATTCGCCCAACAACAATTCATACCCGACACCCTGAGAAAAGACTTCGACAGGGCCGTGGTGGTCGACTCGAAAGGTCGAGCGCATCCCCTCGTGGCAAAAACCGAACAGGCCTTAACGCCAAGCCCGGCACCCGTCGACGATGGCTTATGGACGACTGTGTCACCCACGGTGCTTTTCACGATGTTGTTCGTGCTGACATTATGTCTCTCAATCTTGGAATACAGGCGCAAGAAAACTTATTGGGCCTACGACTTCATCCTGCTCACCTTGACGGGGCTTGCGGGAATCGTGCTCTTCGCAATGATATTCTCGCAGCACCCCACGGTAAGGGTAAACCTTCAGATACTGGTGCTCAACCCGTTATCCATCGTTTTCGCCTATTCCGTGAGCCGAAAGGCACATAAGGGGAGACGGCATTTCTATTGGGACTTGCTCTTCGCCTTTATCGTCATTTTCCTGGCCTGCGGACTTTTCCTGCAAAAATACGCGGAGGGAATGTGGATATTGGCATGTTGTTTGCTTGACAGATGTATCATAAACCGCTTGATTTACTCAGCGAAAAAATAGGGACTAAGGAACGATGCGATATTTAGCACTTTTGGTAGCTGCGTTGACTACGGCAGAGATGCAGGCATTCGAGCTTGCACCACGCCTTGTCGTCAATGTCACCATCGACCAACTTAGGTCTGACTATGTTGAGGCATTCAGCAATTTTTACTCACGATATGGCTTCAAGCGCCTTCTTGGCGAAGGACTCGTCTACGATGGAGCCACATATCCTTTTTTCCCCGTGGATTGCTCCTCGGCCTCGGCGAGCATATCCACCGGCACCACCCCATTCTTCAACGGCATAATTGGCGACAGCTGGCTCGACCGCAAGTCGCTTCAACCCATAACCAGCGTAGACGACGGCAAGGGATACTACTCAGCCGACAAGATTCGCACGAGCACCATTGGCGACGAACTGAAAGTGAGCTCAAACGGCCAAGCCCTCGTGTACTCGTTTGCCGCCAGCAGCAAATCGGCAATACTTCTTGCCGGACACGCCGCCGACGGGTGCTATTGGCTTGACCAAAACGGTCTGTGGACAACGTCATCGTACTATGAGAAGACGTTGCCCAAATGGGTGAGGACCTACAATGATGGGTTCGGCCAGCAATACCGCAAGCAGAACAACCGTCAAGACAATGACAACGTGGTGGACATGGCACTCGCGGCCATCAATTCCACAAACATAGGCAAAGACGACGTTTCCGACATAATAAACATAGCCCTCTCCGCCACCAAGACCGATGGCAAGCCAGTGCATAACTGGCAAGAGGAGATGCAAAGCGTGTATCAACAACTCGACTACACGCTCAGCAGGTTGATAAACGCCATCGAAAAGCGCATAAGCCTTCAGCAGGTGCTCTTTGTGGTCACATCCACAGGCTACAACGAGGAGAGGCCGTCAGACCTTTCGAAATACCGCATACCCACAGGCACGTTCTATATCAACAGGACAGCAAGTCTGCTGAACATGTATCTCGGAGCCATATACGGCTCGGGCAGGTACGTGGAGCAGGAATACGGCAACGAGATATACCTCGACCACCGACTCATAGAACAGAAGCGCATCTCCATGCCAGAGTTGCTCACACGCTCACAGGAATTTCTCATGCAGAGCGCGGGCGTTGCCGATGTCTATACCAGCGAGAGGCTGCAATCTGGCAATAGCGACATACAAAAAATACGCGCAGGGTACAACCCCATCCTCAGCGGCGACATAATCATCAACGTGGCACCAGGGTGGCGACTGCTCAACGAGAACACGCAGCAAACCTCAATGAGCCGCGCTGGGGTGGTGCCTTTCCCAATAGTCTTTTTCGGAGACGGCATAAAGCACGAGCGGATAAAAGAACCCGTCACGGTTGACCGCATTGCGCCAACCATAGCCAAGACCATCCGCATACGAGCGCCAAATGGGTGCAGTGTAGCCCCATTGTTTTAACCGCAAAACACTCACGCCTTCCTTTCATGAACGGAATATGGGCGACAGGAATCTTTGCAGGTTAAAATATACTAATTATCAAATAGTTTTATTAACTTTGCATCCAAATAGAAAAAAGAACAACAAGATATGAACTTCAACAAGTTTTTAAAATCCATCTTTGGCGACAAGTCAAAGCGAGACATGCGCCTCATTCAACCACTCGTAGAGAAAGTAAAAGAGGCATCACCAGAGATAGAGAAGCTCACCAACGACGAGCTCCGCGCCAAGAGCAAGGAAATCCAAAAGTATGTGCAAGACGCGGCAAAGCCTTTCAAGGAGAAAATCGAAGAATTGCGCGCAAAGATAGAGGACACGCCAATAGATGAGCGCGAGCCTATCTTCAACGAGATTGACAAGCAAGACAAGGAGATGCTTGAGGCCCTGGAGAAGGCACTCAACGAAGTAATGCCAACAGCCTTTGCCATAGTGAAAGACACGGCTCGCCGCTTCGCCCAAAACGCCGACACGGTGGTCACCGCCACAGACTTCGACCGTGAGCTTGCGGCCAACCCGAAAAACGACTTCATAACAATAGACGGCGACAACGCCATATACCACAACGAGTGGACTGCCGGTGGAAACAAGATTCACTGGGACATGGTGCACTACGACGTGCAGCTCTTCGGCGGCATAGCGCTCCACCAAGGCAAGATAGCCGAGATGGCCACCGGTGAAGGCAAGACGCTCGTGGCAACCCTGCCAGTATTCCTCAACGCCCTCACAGGCAATGGCGTACACATGGTGACGGTAAACGATTACCTCGCCAAGCGTGACTCTGAATGGATGGGGCCGCTCTACGAGTTCCACGGATTGTCAGTAGACTGTATCGACAAGCATCAGCCTAACTCACAGGAACGCCGCAAGGCTTACCAAGCCGACATCACCTTCGGCACCAACAACGAGTTCGGCTTCGACTACCTCCGTGACAACATGGCCCTTTCACCCGACGACCTCGTGCAGCGCCGTCACAACTTCGCCATCGTGGACGAGGTGGACTCCGTGCTCATAGACGACGCGCGTACACCTCTTATCATATCAGGTCCCGTGCCAAAGGGCGAGAACCAAATGTTCGAGGAGTATCAGCCTCTCGTGGAAAGACTGTATGAAGTGCAACGCAAGCAGGCTACCGAGCTGCTTGCCGAAGCACGCCAGAAGATAAACGCCGGCCGCCAAGAAACAGACAAGAACAAGGCACAGCAGCTGCTCGACGAGGGATTCCTCAGCCTCTATCGTTCGTTCAAGGCCCTGCCAAAGAACAAGGCCCTAATCAAATATCTCTCCGAGGAGGGCATAAAGAGCGGAATGCAGAAGACCGAGGAAATATACATGGAAAACAACAACCGCCGAATGCCGGAGGCCGTAAAGCCATTGTATTTCGTGGTAGACGAAAAGATGAACTCCGCCGATCTTACCGACAAGGGCGTCGATTGGCTCGCCAACCAGGTACACGACAAGGATCTCTTCGTGTTGCCCGACATCGCCTCGGAGCTCTCCGCATTGGAGAACGAGAAAGATCTCAGCGACCAGGAGCGGCTCGACAAGAAAGACAGCTTACTGCAGCACTTCGCCGTTCAGAGCGAGCGCGTACACACATTGCAGCAACTGCTCAAGGCTTACACCATGTTCAACAAGGACGACGAGTATGTGGTCATTGATGGCGAGGTCAAAATCGTAGACGAGCAGACTGGACGTATAATGGAAGGCCGCCGCTGGAGCGACGGACTGCACCAGGCCATTGAGGCAAAGGAGCACGTAAAGGTGGAGGCCGCAACGCAAACCTTCGCGACCATCACGCTGCAAAACTACTTCCGCATGTACCACAAGCTCGCCGGCATGACCGGTACGGCCTCAACGGAGGCAGGAGAGTTTTGGGACATATACAAGCTCGACGTGGTTGAGATTCCCACCAACCGCCCAATAGCGCGTAAGGATCTTGAGGATCGTGTGTACAAGACACAAAGAGAGAAATACGCTGCCGTAATCGAGGAGGTTGAAGAAATGAGAGTGAGCGGACGCCCATGTCTCGTAGGCACAACGTCTGTGGAAATATCCGAGTTGCTCTCAAGGATGCTGACCATGCGAAAGATTCCGCACCATGTGCTCAACGCCAAACTTCACCAAAAAGAGGCCATGATCGTAGCCGAGGCAGGAAAGAGCACGATGGGGCAAGTGTATATCGTCTCCGACGGCAAGGCGTTCACCGACAAGCCTTCAGCCATACGTTACCAGCAATCACTTATCAATGATGCCACGGAACATAAGAAGAAGTCGGATCCCGAGCTCATAGGCAAGAGCGCGGAGAGCCTCATACACAATGAGGAGCGCTTGCTTGGAGCCGTAACCATCGCCACAAACATGGCTGGCCGTGGCACAGATATCAAGCTCACTCCAGAAGTGAAGAAGGCCGGTGGCCTGGCCATCATCGGCACGACACGTCACGAGAGTCGCCGTGTTGACCGCCAGCTTCGTGGCCGCGCAGGACGTCAGGGCGACCCAGGGTCATCCGTATTCTACGTGTCGCTCGAAGACGAGCTCATGCGCAAATTCGGCTCAGAGCGCATAGCGCGCGTCATGGACCGTCTCGGTTTCGAGGATGGCGAACGAATAGAAAGCCCCATGATTTCAAAGAGTATTGAGCGCGCCCAGAAGAAAGTAGAGGAAAACAACTTCGGCATACGCAAGAACCTTCTCGAATATGATGACGTGATGAACAAGCAGCGCACCGTGATATACGAGAAGCGCCGCCACGCCCTCATGGGTGAGCGCATCGGAATGGATATCACCAACATAATCTGGGATCGCGTGGTAAACATCATAGAGAAAAACGACTACGCCGGATGCAAGGAGCAATTCTTGCAAATACTCGCCATGGAAGTGCCTTTCACTGAGGAGGAATTCGAGAACACCGAACGTGGAGAGCTTGAGGAGAACGCGTTCCAGGCCGCAATGACAGCCTTCAAGCGCAAGACAGACCGAATACAGTCGGACGCATACCCCGTAATAAAGGATGTCTACGAGAACCAAGGCAACGTTTATCAGTTCATACTCATACCAATCACCGATGGCCGCCATGTCGTACAGCTTCGTGTCAATCTCAAGGAAGCATACGAGACAGAGGCAAAAAACATCGTGAAAGAGTTTGAGAAGTTCGTCGTGCTCCACATCATCGATGACGATTGGAAAGAGAACCTTCGCCAGCTTGACGAGTTGCGCCACTCTGTGCAGAACGCGTCGTACGAGCAGAAAGATCCTCTCCTCGTGTTCAAGTTGGAGAGTGCCAAGCTGTGGGATTCCATGATTGATGACATGAACAACCGCATTGCCTCGTTCCTCACACGCGGACAGATTCCAATGCAACAAGCTCCCGTGCAAGAAGCAAAGGCCGTTGAGCATCAGCAAAGGTACAATGAGCAGAAGATAGACCTTGACGCCCAGGAAGAGGCACAACGTCGCGCGGCCATGCAAGACACTCGTGAGGGTGCGGCACAGCAGCAAAAGCACGAGCCTATCGTCCGTGAGAAAATGCCACGCCCAAACGACCCATGCCCATGCGGTAGCGGCAAGAAATTCAAAAACTGCCATGGTAAAGGATTGATATAAGCATACATTGCACTTAGATAAGCCACGGGCATTGTCTGGAAGAGACAATGCCCGTACTTTTTTTATTAGTTGCGATAAAATGATGATATATCAAGGAAAAACAGTAATTTTGCACCATAATTATAATTATACTTAACTTATTGGTTAACCAAGCAAAGCACAACAATAGCACATTGATAGAGAAACACATCGTACTTGAAGACATTGACCCAGTGACATTCTATGGGGTCAACAACGGCCATCTGCAAATGATCAAGTCGCTATACCCCAAGACGCGCATAGCGGCAAGGGGCAACGTGCTGCGATTACTCGGCGACGAAGAAGACATGGCAAAAGTTGAAGAGGACATAGAAAACATGAGGAAGCATGTCCTCAAATACAACACCATAACCGAGGAAGACATACTCGACATAGCCAATGGGCAAAAGACAAAGGCCGATGCCACGAAAGATGTATTGGTTTACAGCATATCGGGCAGGTCAATAAAAAGCCGTTCAGAAAACCAGCAAGCCCTTGTGGATGCCTTCGAGAAAAACGACATGATATTCGCCGTGGGACCAGCTGGAACCGGGAAGACCTATCTCAGCATAGCCCTTGCGGTAAGAGCACTGAAAGACAAGGATATCAAGAAGATAATACTAAGCCGCCCCGCAGTGGAAGCCGGAGAGAAGCTCGGATTCCTCCCAGGAGACATGAAAGACAAAATTGACCCATATCTGCAACCACTCTACGACGCGCTTGAAGACATGATACCCACTGTCAAGCTCCAAGACATGATGGAGAAGCACGTGATACAAATAGCCCCGTTGGCGTTTATGCGCGGTCGCACGCTCTCCGATGCCGTGGTCATTCTCGACGAGGCACAAAACACCACGCCAGCACAGATAAGAATGTTCCTGACACGAATGGGATGGAACACAAAGATGATTATCACTGGCGACATGACGCAGATAGACCTTCCAAGGCAGCAAAAGAGCGGTCTGAAGGAAGCACTGCAAATATTGAATGGCGTGGAGGGAATATCCATTGTCAACCTCAACCAAAAAGACATCGTTAGACACAAGCTCGTGACAAGAATAGTAAATGCATACGATGCTTACGACAAAAAGATAGCTTCGCTAAAATCAAATAATACTCAAAATGAAAGCATTGACAAGGACTGATTTCCATTTCGATGGACAGAAGAGTGTTTACCATGGTAAAGTGCGTGATGTTTATGACATCAATGACGACATCATCGCAATGGTGGCTACCGACCGCATCTCGGCATTCGACGTAGTGTTGCCCAAGGGCATTCCATTCAAAGGCCAGGTGCTCAATCAGATAGCCTCTAAGTTTCTTGACCTCACTTCTGACATTTGCCCCAACTGGAAACTCGCCACGCCAGACCCCATGGTCACAGTGGGCTTGAAATGCGAGGGATTTCGCGTGGAGATGATTATAAGAGGCATCCTCACAGGTTCTGCATGGCGCGAGTACAAGAACGGATGCCGTGAGCTTTGCGGCGTGAAGTTGCCTGATGGCATGCGTGAGAACGAGCGTTTCCCAGAGCCCATCATCACTCCTACGACAAAAGCCGACGAGGGTCACGACATGAACATCTCCAAGGAAGAGATTATCAAGCAAGGCATAGTGTCGGCAGAAGATTATGCTGTCATAGAGGACTGGACGCGCAAGCTCTTCGCACGCGGACAAGAAATAGCCGCCAAGCACGGACTTATCCTGGTCGATACCAAGTATGAGTTCGGCAAGCGCGATGGTAAGCTCTATCTCATCGACGAAATTCACACACCAGACTCAAGTCGCTATTTCTATGCAGACGGCTATGAGGAGCGCTTCTCCAAAGGTGAGCCACAGAAGCAACTTTCAAAGGAGTTTGTACGCCAATGGCTCATCGAGCACGACTTCATGAACCAACCTGGACAGAAAATGCCGGAGATTACCGATGAATACGCCGAGAGCGTGTCAGAAAGATACATCGAGCTCTACGAGCATATCACTGGCGAGAAATTCGACAAGGCTGCCGAGGAAGGTGACATAGCGGCGAGAATCGAGAAGAACGTGAAAGCCTGGCTTGCCACAAGAAAATAAATGTACGAACAGGAAAAGATAAAACCCTACGACAAGCAAGGGGAAAAGGGAAAATTAGTGGAAGCGATGTTCGACAACATCGCTCCCACCTATGACACTCTCAATCATCGCCTGTCGTGGGACATAGATAAGGGATGGCGCAAGAAAGCTATCAAACTTCTTGCGCCATTCCATCCCAAGTCTATACTCGACATGGCCACGGGCACGGGCGACTTCGCCATTCTCGCGGCGAAAACGCTTAAGCCCGAAAAACTCATAGGAGCCGACATCTCTGAGGGCATGATGGAGATAGGAAGACAGAAAGTGGAAAAGGCAGGACTGGCGGACGTAGTGGCATTCAAGAAAGAAGACTGCATGGCAATGTCTTTTGAAGACAACAGTTTCGACGCGGTGACGGCAGCCTTTGGCATACGAAACTTCCAAGACCTTGACAAAGGATTAAAAGAAATGTGCAGGGTGCTCAAAAAAGGCGGGCACCTGAGCATCGCCGAGCTTACCACTCCAGTCTCGTTCCCCATGAGACAACTATTCCACATCTATTCTCACTCTATCTTGCCAATTTATGGCAGACTAATAAGCAAAGACCAAAGCGCATACAGTTATCTCACCGCTACCATCGAAGCATTCCCTCAAGGAGAGCGAATGATGGAAATCCTAAAGAGCGCAGGATTCAACAAGGTGAGTTTCAAAAGACTGACATTTGGCATTTGCACAATCTATTTTGCCGAGAAATAAGCACAATCTACACGAAAAACACATACATCATATGGACAAATACGGACTGATAGGTTATCCACTGGTACACTCATTCTCGATAAGCTATTTTAATGAGAAGTTCCAGAATGAGAACATAGATGCCACTTACGAGAACTACGAGATACCCTCCATAGAACAATTAACGGAAGTTCTCGACACCAATCCGGAGCTTCGCGGCCTCAACGTCACTATCCCATACAAGGAGAAAGTGATAAGCTACCTTGACAGTCTCAGTCCGGAGGCAAGAGAGATTGGGGCGGTCAACGTAATCAAGATAGAGCACAAAGGCAAGAAGACTATCCTAAAAGGATACAACAGTGATGTCATAGGATTCACGCGCAGCATCGAGCCTCTGCTTGAGCCCTTTCACAAAAAGGCTCTGATCTTAGGGACAGGTGGAGCGTCCAAGGCTATCGAATTCGGTTTGAAGTCATTGAAATTGGAAACCCTAAAAGTGAGCAGGACTGGTAAAGGCGGAGCCATTAAATACGAGGAATTAACACCAGAGATGATAAAAGAATATAATGTCATCGTCAACTGCACTCCTTGTGGTATGTTCCCTCATAGCGACGAGTGCCCGAACCTACCATATGATGCCATGGACAGCCACACCTTGCTCTACGACCTCATATACAATCCCGACGAGACCCTTTTCCTAAGCAAAGGGAAAAAGAATGGAGCCATCGTGAAAAACGGATTGGAAATGCTATTATTGCAAGCCTTTGCAAGTTGGGAATTCTGGAATAAATAACAAAAGATATGAACAATAGATACATGATGCGCGGTGTCTCCGCCGCAAAGGAAGATGTTCACAATGCCATAAAGAACATCGACAAGGGCATTTTTCCACAAGCTTTCTGCAAGATCATCCCCGACACGCTCGGAGGAGACCCTGAATATTGCAATATTATGCACGCAGATGGAGCCGGAACTAAATCGTCTTTGGCTTATATGTACTGGAAAGAGACCGGCGACCTGAGCGTTTGGAAAGGCATAGCACAAGATGCCGTAGTGATGAATACCGACGACTTGCTTTGCGTAGGCGCCGTGGACAACATTCTCGTATCGTCCACCATAGGAAGGAATAAAATGCTCGTGCCAGGCGAGGTGATTTCCGCTGTCATCAATGGAACCGATGAGTTTCTCGCACAATTGCGCGAAATGGGAATCGGCATCTGGCCAACCGGAGGAGAGACAGCCGACGTGGGCGACCTCGTGAGAACTATCATCGTCGACTCTACCGTCACATGCCGCATGAAGCGTAGCAACGTAATAAACAACGCCAACATACAACCAGGTGATGTCATAGTTGGTCTGAGCTCAACGGGACAAGCAACTTATGAAGACTGCTATAATGGAGGAATGGGCAGCAACGGCTTGACAAGCGCGCGTCACGACGTCTTCGCCAAGTATCTTGCCGAGAAATTCCCTGAAAGCTATGACCACGAGGTGCCAAACGAGCTTGTGTACAGTGGGAAATATCATCTAACCGACAAGATTGACGGCCTTGACGTGGACGCGGGACAACTTGTGCTTTCACCGACACGAACCTACGCCCCTGTGATAAGGAAACTAATAGACGATATGCGCCAAGAGATTCATGGAATGGTACACTGCACTGGTGGAGCACAAACAAAAGTCCTGCATTTCGTTAACGACAATTGCCGTGTGGTGAAAGACAACATGTTCCCAGTCCCACCGTTGTTCAAGATTATACACGACTGTTCTGGCACCGACTGGAAAGAGATGTACCAAGTGTTCAACATGGGTCACCGCATGGAGATTTACGTGCGCCCAGAGGTTGCCGACAAGGTTATCGCCATCAGCCAGCACTTCAACATCGACGCGCAAGTAATAGGCCATATTGAGGAAGGCAAGCGCTCGTTAACCATTAAGTCGGAATACGGAGAGTTCAACTATTAATGAAACAAGAAACATACACTAATGGCTGAAAAAAACACGATACTGCAAAAACTTGACGGTCTTGAGGCTCGCTACGAGGAGGTTTCTACACTTATAACTGACCCAGAAGTTATCGCCGACCAAAACAGATACGTCAAGCTGACCAAAGAATACAAGGAACTTGGCGACATCATGAATGCCCGAAAGCGATATATAGCTTGTCTCAATGCCATAAAGGAATCGAAAGACATCATTGTGAATGAAGGCGACCCAGACATGAAAGCCATGGCAAGGGAAGAACTGCAAGACAACGAGGCGTTACAACCCAAACTGGAAGAAGAGATTAAGTTGTTGCTCGTGCCCAAAGACCCCGAGGATGCCAAGAACGTACAGATGGAAATTCGCGCTGGCACTGGTGGCGATGAGGCCGCGCTGTTCGCCGGTGACCTCTTTAACATGTATAAACGCTATTGCGACTCCAAGGGGTGGAACGTCAGCGTGACTTCATTCAACGAGGGTGCCGTTGGAGGTTACAAGGAGATTGACTTCGCCGTTAGTGGCGACAACGTCTATGGCACTCTGAAATACGAGTCGGGCGTCCATCGTGTGCAGCGAGTGCCGGCCACGGAAACGCAAGGCCGCATGCATACCAGCGCGGCGACAGTAGCGGTATTGCCTGAGGCGGAAAAGTTTGAGGTACACATAGACGAGAGCAAGATAAAGTGGGACACCTTTCGTTCCAGCGGTGCCGGAGGCCAGAACGTCAACAAGGTCAGCTCCGGCGTGCGCTTACGCTATCCATGGAAGAATCCTGAAACGGGCGAGGAAGAAGAAATACTCATAGAGTGTACTGAGACGCGCGACCAGCCAAAGAACAAGGAGCGTGCGCTGAGCCGCCTTTACACTTTCGTCTACGACCGCGAGCACGCCAAATATGTAGGCGACATACAGAACAGGCGCAAGTCGTTGGTATCTACAGGTGACCGTTCTGCAAAGATCCGCACCTATAACTATCCCCAAGGCAGAGTCACCGACCACCGCATAGGATATACCATCCACGATCTGCAAGGGTTCATGAATGGCAATATCCAAGACATGATTGACCATCTCACTGTAGCTGAGAACGCGGAAAAACTTAAGGAAAGCGAACTGTAAGACGTTAACCAAAGGCAAATGGCGAAATTCTGGACCAAGAAGAAAGAGAATTATTCTAAAGACGAGAAGACCATGCAATGCGCTGATTTTCTCGTCAGGCTAACCAAGCGCAAGGCTGAGGAGACCGTGAGAAAGCCAAATATAGAAAACAACAAATAATAACAAAACACATATTAGCTCATTATGAACAGACAACAACTTGTCAAGGAGATTTTCAGCAAGAAGACTTTTCTCTGTGTCGGTCTCGACACTGACATAAACAAGATTCCCGACTTCTTGAAAAATGACAAGAATGCCATTTTTGAGTTTAACAAGGCCATCATCGATGCCACCGCGCCTTATTGTGTGGCATACAAGCCCAACCTGGCTTTCTATGAATGTTATGGCCTTGATGGTATCAGTGCTTTAGAGAAGACCATAAACTACTTGCGCGGGGCATACCCCAACCACTTCATCATCGCCGACGCAAAGCGTGGCGACATAGGCAACACCTCGGCGATGTATGCCAAGTCGTTCTTCGAGGTCTTCAATGTTGACGCCCTGACTGTAGCTCCTTACATGGGAGAAGACAGCATTACGCCATTCCTCGAATACAAGGACAAATGGGTCATAGTGCTTGCCCTCACAAGCAACAAGGGAAGCCACGATTTCCAACTCACGGAGGACAAGAATGGTGAGCTTCTTTTCGAAAAGGTCATACGAAAGACACAACAATGGGGCACGGAAAACAACATGATGTACGTTGTTGGAGCCACACAAGGCAAAATGTTCAGCGACATTCGCAGAGTGGCGCCTAACAGTTTCCTCCTCGTACCTGGCGTAGGCGCACAAGGCGGAAGCCTGCAAGAGGTGTGCAAATATGGCATCACAAAAGATTGCGGACTACTCGTTAATTCCAGTCGTGGCATCATTTACGCAGGCCATGACGAGCACTTTGCTGAGGCTGCGAAGCAAAAGGCAAAAGAGCTACAGCAGCAGATGCAAGCCGAGCTTGAAAAACTCTGATTGCCATTACCGCAATCGGTCTTTTCACCAGTTGTTTTTATTACTATTATTTTCTCAAACGGCGTGTAAGTGTGCAACTACACGCCGTTTGTGTAATAAAAAAGACAAATATTCAGGATATCATCCGACCGTTAGAAAATAATTCATTATTTTTGCAGAAACATTTCAAAACAACCACAACATGGAATTCTCTGCAAAACAGATAGCCCAGTTTATTCAGGGAAGAGTAGAAGGCGATGAAAACGCCACCGTTCACACTTTCGCCAAGATAGAGGAAGGCGTGCCAGGCTCAATATCTTTCCTCGCTAACCCAAAATACATACAATATATCTATGATACGAAGGCGAGCATCGTCCTCGTCGACGACAGTCTCGATTTTGAGCATCCGGTCAAGACCACACTCATACGAGTGAAGAATGCCCGCGACTGCGTGGCAAAGCTCCTGCAACTCTATGCGGCAAGTGCCCCGAAAAAAGAAGGCATCGACTCTCTCGCCTTTATCTCTCCCAAGGCCAAGATCGGCAAGGGCTGCTATATCGGCGCTTTCGCTTATATAGCTGATGGCGTAGAGATTGGAGATGGTTGCCAAATATATCCCAACGTTACCATCATGGAAGGTGTCAAGATTGGGGCCAACTGCCTTTTCTACCCACACGTGAGCATTTACCACGGTTGCCATATCGGCAACAATGTGGTGCTCCATTCTGGAACGGTGATTGGCGCTGATGGCTTTGGCTTCGCGCCTAATCCAGAAACCAATCAATACGACAAGATCCCGCAAATTGGCATCGTAACCATTGAGGACGACGTTGAGATTGGTGCCAACTCGTGCGTGGACCGCTCCACCATGGGCACTACCACAATAAGGAAGGGCGTGAAGCTCGACAACCTCGTTCAAATTGCCCACAATACCGACATAGGCGAGAACACCGTGATGTCAGCTCAAGTTGGCGTAGCTGGATCTACGAAAGTGGGTCAGTGGTGCATGTTCGGAGGGCAAGTTGGCGTTTCAGGACACATTACTATCGGCGACCGCGTCATGCTCGGGGCACAATCGGGAGCACCATCATCCATAAAGAGCAACCAAATGCTTATCGGCACCCCTCCTGTGGGCAAGATGGCTTTTTTCCGAAGTCATGCCTTGATGAGCAAGTTGCCTGACCTTTACAGGCAAATCAACGAACTGCAAAAAGAGGTTGCAGAACTAAAAAACTCAAAGAAATAACATTATGAACGCTGAAAAACAAAAAACACTTGGCGGCAGTTTCTCGCTCTTCGGCAAGGGCTTGCACACAGGATTGAGCCTTACGGTCACATTCAATCCAGCGCCAGAGAACACAGGATACAAGATACAGCGAATAGACCTTGAAGGTCAACCCATAATCGAGGCAATCGCCGAGAATGTAGTGGCCACAAACCGTGGCACGGTGCTTCAGAAAGGTGAAGCGAGAGTCTCTACCGTCGAGCATGGCATGTCTGCCCTCTACGCTCTTGGAATAGACAACTGCCTCATACAGGTCAATGGCCCTGAGTTTCCAATACTCAACGGCGCGGCAGACATGTATGTTGAGCAAATCAAGAAAGTTGGCATCGTCGACCAGAACGCACCGAAAGACTATTACATCATACGCAAGAAGATTGAGGTCAGAGACGACAATAATGAGTCGGTGATAACAATTCTTCCCGATGAGGACTTCTCCATAACGGCAATGTGCTCGTTCAAGTCCAAGTTCATTAGCTCACAGTTCGCCACTCTTGATAGCATTGAAAAATATGCCACAGAGATAGCGCCAGCACGGACTTTCGTCTTTGTCCGTGACATTGTGCCATTGCTTGAGGCCAACCTCATAAAGGGTGGCGACCTCGACAACGCCATCGTCATTTACGAGCAACAGGTGGAGCAAGCGAAGCTCGACAAGCTCGCGGACCTCCTCCACGTGCCACACATCGATGCCACCAAGATTGGTTACATCCAGCACAGGCAATTGCAATGGGACAACGAATGCACGCGCCACAAGCTACTCGACATCATCGGCGACATGGCATTGATTGGCAAGCCTATCAAGGGACGCATCATAGCCACACGACCAGGTCACACGGTGAACAACAAGTTCGCGAGGCTCATGCGCAAGGAGATTCGCAAGCACGAGGTGCAAGCTCCAATATACGATCCAAATGAGGAACCCCTCATGGACAACATCCGCATCCGCCAGCTTCTACCGCATCGCTATCCCATGCAACTCGTCGACAAGATCATAGCCATGGGAGCGAGTACTATCGTAGGCGTGAAAAACGTCACGTCAAACGAGCCGTTCTTCCAGGGCCATTTCCCACAGGAGCCTGTCATGCCAGGCGTGCTTCAAATCGAAGCAATGGCTCAATGCGGTGGTCTGCTTGTCCTAAGCCAACTTCAAGACCCTGAGAAATGGTCAACCTATTTTTTGAAAATCGACGACGTAAAGTTTAGACACAAGGTTGTACCTGGCGACACGCTGCTTTTCCGCGTAGAGCTTCTCAGCCCAGTGCGCCACGGCATAAGCACAATGAAAGGATACATGTTCGTAGGCGACCACGTGGTTTCCGAGGCAACTTTCACAGCACAAATCGTGAAAAACGAAGAGTGAAGAATAATCGGTGAAGAACCAACAATATTATTTATCGCAAAGAATCTTACAATGAATCAGATAAGCCCACTGGCATTCGTTGACCCGGATGCTAAACTTGGAGACAACAACATTATAGGCCCGTTCTGCTTTATAGACAAGAACACCGTCCTTGGAGACAACAACGTGCTGCACAACAGCGTGACCATCAACTATGGCGCGCGCATAGGCAACGGCAATGAGGTATTCCCAGGAGCAAGCCTTTCCACCAAGCCACAAGACTTGAAGTTCAAGGGCGAGGATACCCAGTGCTTCATAGGCGATGGCAACAGCATACGCGAGAACGTTACCATCTCGCGCGGCACGGCTTCAAAGGGGAAGACCGTCGTTGGCAACAACAACCTCCTCATGGAGAACATGCACATTGCCCACGACTGTGTAGTTGGCAGCAAGTGCATCATCGGCAACTCTACGAAGTTTGCCGGAGAGGTGACAATCGACGACAACGCCATCATCTCTGCCACGGTGCTCTGCCACCAGTTTTGCAAGATTGGCGGGTACGTCATGATACAAGGTGGGTGCCGTTTCAGTCAGGACATTCCGCCATACATCATCGCGGGCAAGGAACCGACAAAATATTGTGGAGTAAACCTCGTAGGTTTGCGCCGTCACGGTTTCAGCAACGACTTGATTGACCTTATCCACAATGCATACCGCCTTATCTACAGCGAGGGCATCATTGCCGATGGGCTGAAAAAGGTGCAGAGCGAGTTGCAGGTGACACCTGAGATTCAGTACATCATCGACTTCATCTCAACGTCTAAACGCGGCATCATCAGATAATCTTGAATACACTGTTTGTTCTTCTCGGTCCGACAGGCGTGGGCAAGAGCGAGGCCGCGCTGACCATTGCAAAGCACCTCGGCTCACCAGTAATCAATGCTGACTCTCGGCAGATATACGCGGAAATACCAATAGGCACCGCCGCTCCCACCCCACGGCAGCAGGAAGAAGCAAGACACTATTTCGTTGGCAATCACCACGTCGACGACTATTATAGCGCGTCGCTCTATGAGGAAGACTGTGTCTCCCTCATAGAGCGACTTTTTTGTGGGCAGAAAGATGGAACACGCCACGAGAACCTTCTTCTCACGGGCGGAAGCATGATGTATATCGATGCTGTATGCAAGGGCATCGACGACATTCCTACTATCAACGACGAGACACGCCTATGGATGAAGCAGCGTCTCGAAAGTGAGGGGTTGCCATCTCTCGTGAATGAATTGCGCAAGGTTGACCCTGACTACTGGGACATCGTGGACAAGAACAATCCTCGACGCGTCATCCATGCCTTGGAGATATGCCATCAATCGGGGCGCACCTATACCTCCTTCCGAAAAGGTGCCATTAAGCAACGGCCTTTCCGCATCGTGAAGATCGGACTCAACAGGCCACGCGAGGAGATGTATGCGCGCATCAACGCGCGCGTCTTGGAAATGGTCAACGAAGGCCTCGTCGCAGAAGCCCTGTCGGTATACGACAAGCGCTCCGCAAATGCCCTCAACACCGTTGGCTTCAAGGAGATGTTCGACTATCTTGACGGGCTCATAACCCTTGACGAGGCAATACGCCAAATACAGTCGAACACTCGCAGGTATATGCGCAAGCAGCTGACGTGGTTCAAGAAAGACCCTGCCACACGTTGGTTCTGCCCCGATGACCTCCAAGACATCATAAGCTTCACCGATACCTTTCTATAATTCTGGCTTTTCTTTAAAAAGTTATTCCACAACCACCTCGTCCACGAATGCCCACGCTGGGTACCCCACGCCATAGTGCCACGATGGACATAGCCCTATGGACTCTATGTAGACCTTTACATAGCGTGCCGTTATGGGCTGTGGCGACACCACCTTGCCCTCTACGAACTTCACCGACACGTCGCGGTCTTCCGCGAACTCATGCTTCCCCATTGGCATGAACGTCTTGCCGTCAGTGCTGTAAGCATAGCTCACGCTCTTTGGCAGAAGCACCCACGCACCAAGCTGGTGCAGGAAGTCGGACGATACGCTGCTGAAGGTCTTAGGCTCGCCCATATCGAGCACGAACTCGCCATCCGCGCCTTCCCATCCTACCCAGCTCTCCACGTATGTCGTGCCGCCATACAGTCCGTCTGTCAGGGCCTTGTCAGCGATAGGCCGGTAGCGTTCAGCTGGAGCCTTTATCCACGTCACTTTGGCACCTGCGGCCTTGTTTACGGCTGTCGTGGGCAAAAAGCGTTTCTTGTAAAGTTCACAATAGTCAGCTGGGCGGTTGTTCCGCTCGTTGAGCGTCGGTATATCATATTTCGCGCATTGCGAACGGAAAGTCTCAAGCTGAGTGGCTATGGCCTGCTTGTCGCCTCCCGTCTCGGTGCGTGCTATCTCAAGCTCGCTGTACCTGAGCGGCAGGCGGGCTATCCGCACATGGGCGGTAAGCAACGAATCACCTTGCACGGCATGCTCAGCGGCATCAAACAATTCGTTGTAAGCCTTGAGCAAGTTGGCGTTGAGCATTCCGCTCTTGTGGGATATCGGTGAATCGTATATCCAGAGCGGCGTGCCAGACGCAAGCAATGCACCTTGCAGCAATTGCTGGTAACGGTAGAGGTAATGGGCCGCGCCACCATAATACTTGTGCATGAAACGTTGCATCAGCGAGTCGGAATCAAGCTCTGGATTCCACATCAGTTTGCCTATCATGTAGGCGCGCATCTCGGCGAAGTCGGTACCACGTGTGCCGTTCACTTGCTCGAAGAGCATGGTCGCGTGGTTGCGCTTGAACAACTGTATGTTCTTCTTCAATATATGGAAATTGGGGAATGGAGCCACCACGTTGTCGAAGTTTATTCCATAATCCCACACGAAGATGTTATTGGAAATTTTTGCCCAACCCTCCATGGCGTTCACGAAGTCCTTTCCCGACTCGTTGTCTGTCAGCGGCACCTCTCGCTTGCAGTCGATGTCGCACAACATGATGTTGACATTTGGCAATGGCTTGACGTGCTTTGGCGGATGCATGGTAAACAGGTAGGCCAACGTTGAGAACTGCTTGTCGGGGAAACGCTTGGCCAACTTGTTGAGGAAACGAATGAAATTGCCCGATGGCGAGCCCTCATATTCGTTCACCTTCTTGCACTCCGGGCACTGGCAGTAAGTGTCGTTGCCGTCGTTCTGGCTCACGCTCATCATCGTCTTGCCAGGATTGGCCTTGAATATCGAATCAACCTTGTGTGCCACTATCTCGAATATCTCCGGATTGGTAAGGCACCATTGGCTGTGGTTCCCGGGGCGTCGCTCACCATTTATGAACGAGTAGTATTCTGGATGCCGCTTGCCGTACACGGCTGCCGGCAACAGCCTGTCGAAGGTATGCACCCACAAGTTGTCCGCGAATATCTCCTTTGGTTCTGCCAGTCGAAACCAGTCATAATAAACAGAGTCTTCACATCCGTAGCTCTGCGTCTGGCGATAGCGGAAAGCAGGGGTCTCGGCATGATACAAGGCCGGAATACGCACGTTGGCCGATGGCGTGAGCGTGTAGCAGTCGGCCGCAAGGTAGTTCATGCCCACATATTGCTCAAGCAGCGTGCAAACGCCATAGATGGCACCCTTGCCACCAGCCGACTTTATGCGCAGCACACCGTCGTGGCTGTCTATCAAGAATCCGTCGTGGCGAGCCTCGGTAGTAGGCTCACCAATGACGACGGTGCCTTTTACCACCTTGACGTTGGCCACGATTGGCAGTTGCGCGCCCGATGTCTCGCGCACAAAGCGCTGAAGCAACTGTGCGGCTCGGCGATTGTTTTCATTGTCGACCGCAAGCGTTATGCGCGCCGCGGGCTTGCCGTTTTCCACGAGGGTTGTTTGTGCCGTGGCTTGCGCCGAAGCAAGCGACACGACCGACAATAATAATAAGCGTCGTAATGGCTTCAACATGGTTTTAAGATTTTGAGGTTTTGGTTTTATCATATCCTGATTAATATCATATAGCAGATGGTGCCAACGGCTATCGACAACATAAGGTTGCGCCTCCAAGCATGCACGAGGATGGTGAATGCCACTGCGATGAATTGCGACAAGGCATCTGGCGACAACGATACGTGCCAACGCGAGACATCCAATGTGACGGAAGAGCGAAGGCAATATACCACCAGCAAGGCAAAGACCGATGCCGGCAACACCTTACCTAAATACATTATATACTTGGGTGTCGGCTTGCCTGGCCGAAAGGCCATGAACGGTATGAAACGGGTGAGCATTGTCGCCACCACTCCCGCGACGACCATGATGATTTGCTGAGTGGTGTTCATCGCGCGCCCTCCTTTCGTTTTCTGTAAATTGTAAGTAACAAAAGAATCACTGCCATGCTTGGAATGATGAAGTTGTCGGCGCCAAACAACAATAGGCAAAACGCGGAGACAAACAGTCCGGCCATGCTGCCCATGTGGTTTTCCTCCCTTAACCAGTTGTCTGCGAAAATAGCGGCAAACATGGCCGTCAAAACAAAGTCCAAACCCTTCAAGTCGAATTTCAAGTATGGGCCAATGATTCCTCCCAGTGTCGCTCCTGCCACCCAATAAGCCTCGTCAAGCCATGTAATCCAAAGCAGGAACCAGCCTCTATCAGCACCTTCAGGTATCTTAGCGGAACTTGTCAACGCAAAGGTCTCGTCTGACATTCCGAAAATCAGGAAAAACTTTTTCCATCCCAGCCCATTGTACCTGTCGAGCATGGACAAGCCATAAAAAAGGTGCCGGGCATTTATCATCAATACCATCAGGAAAGCCTGGATGGGACGAAAGCTGCCAAGCAGCATGTTGCCCAATAGGAACTCCGCGCTACCGGCATAAACCGTCACGGCAAGCAACATGGGATACACGAACGAGAAGCCCAGTTCGTGCATGTATATGCCGTATGTCACGCCAAGGAAACCATAGCCCGCCATTATCGGAAGCGAGGCACGGAAAGCGTGGCGCAAAGAAGCGTTGACCTTTCCCATGATATAAAAACGACATTCTTCTGCCTCACTCCGCTGTCCATATTGGAAGAATGGCGAGAATTGCTAATGCAAACTTACTGATTAAATTCTGCCAAGACAAATTTTTAGTAAGTTTTTTACTATTTATTCCATAAAAAACAAGCCAGACTTTTGCTTGTTCCAAATAATTATGCTAATTTAGTACACAGAACGTCAAGACTGCAAATCATGGCAAGAAAATTATATCCTATAGGCATACAGACTTTCGAGCGAATACGCAAGGAAGACAGACTTTACATCGACAAGACAGAGTATGTGTATCGCATGACGCATACCGACAGCACATATGTCTTTTTAGGGCGACCACGTCGCTTCGGAAAGTCATTGCTCGTGACTACCCTCCAAAGTTACTTCGAGGGAAAGAAAGAATTGTTCAAGGGACTTGCCATCGAGAAACTTGAGAAAGACTGGACTGAATATCCTGTGCTGCACTTCGACATGAGCGGAGGCAAGCATATGGAAAAAGAGCAGTTGGAAAGATACCTGGGATATATCCTTGCAGATGAAGAAAAGAAATGGGGTATCACTAATCCGAGAGTTGGAAGCAACAACCGACTGATGGATCTCATTGGCACAGCCTATGAGAAGAGCGGCAAACAGGTAGTCATACTCATCGACGAATACGATGCGCCTATGCTCGACGTGGCACATGAGAAAGAGCAACTCGACGTATTGCGCAACGTGATGCGCAACTTCTATAGTCCGCTGAAATACAGCGAGGCTAAACTTCGCTTTGTGTTTCTGACAGGCATTACCAAGTTCTCACAAGTCAGCATCTTCAGCGAGCTGAACAACATCACCAACATTTCCATGGATGACGACTATGCAGGAGTGTGCGGAATAACCAAAGAAGAGTTAGTGTCACAGATGACTGAGGACATCAAGGAATTGAGCCAAAAGAGACGAATGAGCACGGAAGAAGTCATAGAAAAGCTGAAAGAAAACTATGACGGATACCATTTCTCGGCTTTCTCGCCAGACGTATTCAATCCATTCAGTCTGCTCAACTGTTTCTCAAAGGGCAAGTTTGAGGCCTACTGGTTCTCTTCTGGCACACCGACATATCTCATCAACATGATGCGCAAGTTCAATGTCCGCCCTGTAGACATGGGGAAGATATACGCCAAGTCGTCAGCTTTCGATGCCCCTACCGAAGACATGAAAGCCATCACGCCACTGCTGTACCAAAGTGGCTATCTTACCATCAAAGACTATGACGAGCTGACAGATCTCTATACCCTCGACCTCCCTAACAAGGAAATCAAGGTGGGGTTGTTCGATAGCCTACTGCCAAACTATCTCGAAGGTATCTATGCCCAAAATGGTGATGTCGCCATCGCCCAGATGTCGGTATTCATCCGCCAGGATGACATGGATGGAGCCTTGCAACTGCTCCAGACCTTCCTCGGCACCGTGCCATACTGCAATGTCACCAACTATGAGGGTCACTACCAGCAGATGCTTTTCATCATCTTCACGCTCCTAACGGAATATGTGGTAGACGTGGAGGTTCACACGCCCAACGGCAGGGTGGACATCGTATTGCTCACCACGACTCGCCTCTATCTCATCGAGCTGAAACTGAACAAAAACGCTCAGGCTGCGATACAGCAAATCAACCTCAAGAACTATGCCCAGCGCTTTGCCCTCTCTGGCAAGCCCATCACCAAGGTGGGTATCAACTTTGATAGTACCAAGGGGAACATCACGGATTGGGTGATTGAGTAAAGAGGTATCCCAAACCATCTCCATTTCAGTCATAGTCATGGCAAACGGAATCGCATCGGCTTCACGCTTGAATCGCATCGCCTTTACGCTTGAATCGCGTCGGCTTCACGCTTGAATCGCGTCGCGATTCAAGCGTGAAGCCGACGCGATGTCAAAGGGCATGATACAATCACAAAAAAAATCTCGCGAGATTGCTCGCGAGATTTTTTTATTCATCAAAGGCGAAATTGATTCCTATATGGGTAATGGCCTTTGCGAACCATAACCTTAGTAACCGTCGTTCTGCGTCAACTGTGGGTTGGCGTCACGTGCGCCCTGAGGTATTGGAAGATAGCGGTTCGTGGTCTTGAACTTGCGATCCTCAATCTTCTTGTCGGCTGCGCTCGCGTTCACGTCGATGGTGGCACGCTCGCCTGGGGCGATGCTCTTGTCCATCTTCACCGTGCCCACACGGCGCTCAAGTGTGCCATTAAGCACGGTCTCTGCAAGCATCTTGCCACTGGCATCTTTCCAGCGGAGGATGTCGGCACGGCGAAGACCCTCGCCGGCGAACTCCACGGCGCGCTCGCGGCGAATCAGCTCGCGCAGCTTCTCCTTGGTGTTATACTTGGCCTGGTCCACGTCGGGCATTCCGGCGCGCTCACGCACCTTGTTCAGGTAGGTGTAAATCTGGGCGGAAGGGCCATTCAGCTCGTTGGCCGCCTCGCAATAGGTAAGCAGCACCTCTGCGTAGCGGAAGACGATGGGCTGGCACTTTGTGTTCCAAATATCGGCATACTGGTTCATTGGAGCCAAATACTTGGCCCATGTCAGGCCGGTCTTGGAGCAGTTGTCAGCACCGAGGTAATAGTTGGCGTTGGAACTTCCATCTATAGTCTTGTCAAGGCTGTTGTAGATGGCCTCTTGGCCATTGCCGTTGATATAGTCGGCTCCTGGATAAGTGACGGTCATGGCCATGCGTGGGTCACGGTTGTTGAACGGGTGCGTCGGGTCATAGCCAGAGCCGGCCTCGTCCTTGGTAAGGCCGTTCTTCATCTCATACTGGTCGATGAGCCCGTAGGTAGGCACGATAGACGACCATCCGCCATCGGCGTTGTTGTACATACGGCCAATCACGTCGTTGTAATAGTCGTTCTCCACGGCCTGAACCGCGAGGATAATCTCCTTGGAGTCTTGGCCTGCCACGGTGAAGAGGTTGGCATAGTCAGGATCCAGTTCATACTGGTTGAGAGCGATGATCTTCTCGGCGCGATCCTTTGCCACGTCATACTCACCATAATACAGGGCCTCGCGCATGCGCAGGGCCAGTGCCGCGCCCTTTGCCACGCGCCCACGCGACGCGGGCTTGTCGTTGATGTCGTTTACCAAGTCGTCGAGCTCCTTCTCAATGTAATCCTTCACCTCCTGCTCGCTCTTGCGTGGCACCATGGCCTCAGCGGCCGTGGCATAACTGTCGATGATAGGCACGCCGCCAT